>Ga0209536_100000572_pt1 | contig 59414 bp, 48 predicted proteins | sample DeeMarSeWOR28_12_FD_187461 | JGI IMG/M metagenome (GOLD analysis project Ga0209536, IMG submission 187461) | Marine sediment microbial communities from White Oak River estuary, North Carolina - WOR-2-8_12 (SPAdes) (version 2) | ecosystem: Environmental > Aquatic > Marine > Intertidal zone >...
GTGGATCCGGCATGGAGGCGGCTCGGAACCATGGAGCGTGATCTTCGAGCCGAGCTCGCTCGCGGGTCCCGCTACGTTGGCGCGGGGCGTGCGGGTACGCCCGGTGAGCGATATGCGCTTAGCGGCAGCGGAGCTCGAGGCGCTGGGGCCGCATCTGCAGACGATCGGTTATGCGGGACTCGATGGACGGCTGGAGCCTGTGGCCGCCGCCCTCGCACGCCTGGGTGCGTCGCGTATCGTCCCCCTGGCGCGAATGTCGTTCCCGCCGCCATGGTGGCTGCACGACGGGCGGGGGCCGCTGCGCGATCTGGTGCGCTGGGCGGAAGTTGAACCGGCGTGACCGGCGTGGAGGGCTCCCCGCCTACTCTTCCTCGGGCTGCTGCTCGGCTCGCCAGATCACCATCTGGCGGCCGCCACGCGGATTCTCCTCGACGCGGACGGTGAGCGAATCGCCCTCGTCGATGCCCAGATCCTCCCGCATTTCCTGCGGAATCGTCACGCGTCCTCCGACGCCAACACTGACGTCCGTGTAGTAGAGCGTACGATAGATGGCCATCAGAGCTCCCTCGAGTCTTACGGTGCAGCCACTCAATCTATACGGTTCGCCCGGGATGCGGTACGCGGCCCGCTGCATGAAGGGTCCTTCCCCCGCAGCCGTACATGAGCAGGAGGCCGGCGACCCACGAACGGAGCCGGCCCTGAGATCCGTTTCGGTGAATACATGAACGACGACGGCTTTGCCATTCGGCTCCGGGGCGTCACGAAGCGCTTCGGAAAACATACGGCAGTCGACAATTTCGACTTCGACGTCCCGCGCGGCAGCATCTGCGGGCTTCTCGGACCGAACGGGTCGGGCAAGACGACGACGATTCGCATGATCATGGGGATTCTCCTGCCCGATGACGGCAGTGTCTCGCTCTTCGGCGCGGACCCCGATCTCTCTCGTCGGACCCGGGTGGGATACCTGCCGGAAGAGCGCGGCGTCTACCGCAAGATGAAGTGCATCGAGCTCGTCACGTTCCTGGGAGAGATCCGGGGCGTGCCACGAGCGGAGGCTCGTCGTCGAGGAGGCGCGTGGTTCGATCGCCTCGGTCTGGGGGACTGGGCGGACCGGAAGGTCGAGGACCTCTCGAAGGGGATGCAGCAGAAGGTCCAGTTCGTCGGCACGGTCATTCATGAGCCAGACCTGCTGATCCTCGACGAGCCTTTCTCGGGGCTGGACCCCATCAATCAGGACGTGCTCGAGGAGATCGTTCGAGACTTTCGGGCGCGTGGCACCACCATCCTCTTCTCGACTCACCTGATGGACCAGGCGGAGCGTCTGTGCGAGCGCGTGTGCCTGATCTCGAATGCCCGCAAGGTCCTGGACGGAGACTTGCGGGAGCTCAAGGCCAGTGAGCGGCGCGGCGTCGTGGCCGTCGAGTTCGAAGGCCCCGACGCGTGGCTCCACGGGCCAGAGGTCGACCGGGTCGAGCAGGTGGGTGGAAGGCTCCACCTGTGGCTGCGCGAGGGAGCGGACCATCAGCGGATCCTGGAGCGGGCCGTTTCGTCGGGCGCGCGCGTGCTGCACTTCGACCTCCTCGAGCCCCGTCTGCACGAGATCTTCGTTCGGCACGCCGGGTCGGATGCCGCGGGCGCGGCCGGCGTGCCCCGGCGAGAGAGCGGCCACCTGGCGCGGGGGGCTTTCTGATGTGGCGTAACGTCTGGGCAGTCGTGCGCCGAGAATATCTGCAGCGTGTACGCTCGAAGGCGTTCATCGCCGTGACCATCGGGGGGCCGCTGTTCATGGCCCTGATCTTCATCGTGCCGGCCTACTTCGCAGCCGACGACAGGGACGGTGTACGGGACCTCGCGATCGTCGATGGAACCAACGTCCTCTTCGAGCGCGTCGCGCCGGAGCTGGAGGAGGCGGGGTGGGTCGTTCACGAAGAGCGCTGGCGAGCCGACGTCGTGACGGAGCTGCGTCAGGCGACGATCGCCGGCGGGTATGACGGATTCGTCCTGCTGGACGAGCTCACGCTCGAGACGGGTGAGGCGATCTTCTACGCGACGGAGCAACCGAGCCCGATCCGGCACTTCTCGATGCGCAGCGCGATCGCCCGGTCCGCGCTCGAGTACCAGCTCGAGCAACGCGGAGTCGATGCCGAGTCGATGCTGCAGGGGGGAGAGCTCGAGGTCGAGCTCCTGACGAATTCGGGCGAGGACTCGGGCGAGACCCGGTTCGAGGCCGCCTACCTGGGAGCCTTCTTCCTGTACATGGTGATTCTCCTGTACGCGGTCTCGGTTATGCGGGCGACCCTGGAGGAGAAGACCAACCGCATCGTCGAGGTGATCATCTCCGCGATGCGCCCGTGGCACCTCATGCTCGGGAAGATCGTCGGCGTCGGGGCCGTGGGCCTGACCCAGATGGCGATCTGGTTGACGGCGGCCGTGCTGATCGTGACGACGGGACTTCCGATGCTGATCGCGGCCCGGCCCGAGCTCGCCGACTTCGCGGAGGTGGGTGAGGCGTTGCCGGGCGCCGGGATGCTCATGCTCTTCGTCGGCTACTTCCTCTTCGGCTACTTCATGTTCTCGGGCCTCTACGCCGCGGTCGGCGCGATGTGCAACTCCGACGAGGAGGCCCAGCAGGCACAGATCCCCGTCATGGTCTTTCTGGTCGTCCCGGTCCTGATGATCACGCCGGTCATCGAGGACCCGACCTCGGCCATGTCGACGGGGCTGTCACTCTTCCCGCTCTTCAGTCCCATCCTCATGTGGGGGAGGATCGCCGGCGGAGGTGCACCCCCGTTCGAGATCGCCCTCTCGTTCGTCCTGATGTTCCTGGCGGTGTTCGCGATCGCGTGGCTGGCGGGGCGGATCTACCGGGTGGGAATCCTGATGTCCGGGAAGCGCCCGACCCTGCCGGAGCTGTGGAGGTGGATTCGGGAGGCGTAGCGCCCGTCAATCCTCCGAGTCGCCGGGGAGGGCCGACCGGATCAGCCCCTGGAGTTGATGCTCGGCGAAGCTGCGGGCCTTGGCGACCGCCTCCTCGTAGCTGTCCTCGATGATGATGACCGCCGTTCGGGCCATGATGGGCCCGTCTTCACCCGCGGAAGACTCGAACCGCAGCCGGGCGCGGTAGGTCGCCGGGTAGTGGAGGTCCGGCTCGAAGTCCATGTACACCTCCCAGATGCGCCCGTCATGGGTGATCGTGGCGACATGCACCGGAGGTCGGGCATCACTGCCGGACGGTGAGGAGCGTCGACTCATACCGGGACGATACGGATTCGGCGGCGCGTCGTCACGGCTTCCGGCGTCCGGACGGTCAAGGTCGGTCCCGGAGGAGTCGGCGCGCGGAGCCCAGCGCCTGCTGCATCTCGCGCATGTCGGAGTCTCCCAGCGCCTCTCCGCCGTAACGCGCGCGAAGGTAGAGGTCGACGATGCGCTCCGCCGGTCGACCGGCAGGCGCACGGCGCTGCCGAATCCGGTCTACGAGCGCCAGAGGCGTGAGCCCCGGCGGCACCGGCAGACCGGCCCGGGTCGTGGATCTTCTCAACTCCAGGTAGATCCGGGTCGCGGGGTCGAGGCGCTCCTTTCCCGACCGCGCCCAGTACAAGGTCGTCAACGCGACGAAGATGAGCGCCAAGGCTCCCCACGGCACCCGACGGCGGTCGGCCGTCATCTCGGTCGCGGGCCCCGTCTCCTCGAGATTCTCCGTCCCGAGGAGGCCGGAGAAGATTCCGACCTGGGAATCGGCGTCGTAGTCGAGGACCCACTTGTTCCAGCGGTGCTGGATCCCGTCGAAGAAGATCCGGCCGGGCCAGAACCAGGAGGACACCGACGAGATCTCACCGAGACCCGAGGGGGTCGGGTCGAACGTGACCCATCCATAACCGGGGAACCACGCTTCGACCCAGGAATGCGCTTCGTTCTGCGTCACCACCAGATAGTCGCCGAAGTCGCTCCACTGCCCGCCCAGGAAGCCGTTCACGTTCCGCGCCTCGATGCCGATGCTGCGGAGAAGCACCACCATGGCCGTGCTGAAGTACTCGCAGTGCCCTGCCTGCCGCTCGAACAGGAAGTGCTCGAGGGTCGCCTCGCCCGCGGTGGCCGGGAGCTGTCGCGTGTACGTGAAGGTCTTGAGCCAGCTCTGGATCGCGAGGGCTCGGTCGTACCGGTTGTCGAAGGCCGAGGTCAGTGAGTCGGCGAGGTCGCCGATGCGCGGATCGAGACGACGCGGAAGCTGCAGGAAATGGTCGCCTGACGGACGGTAGCCCCGGGCCGGGGTCCGAAGATCGTCCGCGGCCGGGAGCCCCGACGGGGAGAGAGCCGTGTACGCGGGGGCGCCGGCGCCCCAGTAGACGAAATCGCCCGCGTTGTCGAACAGCGGCTGGATCCCGTTGTCGGACTCGATGTCGACCGCGGGATGCAGCGCGAAGAGGACCCGCGTGTCGAGTGGGGAGCCGAAGATCCTCTGCTCGAGAAGCTCCCCCGTCCAGCGGCTGCGATACCAGGACGGAGGCGCGGAGGAAGGTGGGAGGTCGTCCGATCGCGTCCACCGCACTCCGTCGAAGCGATCGTACGAGCGGCCGCGCCAGTGCAGCCCCGCGATGTCGTCGGGTGCTCCGGAGGGAAACTCCACCCGCAGCACGATCCGAGGGTTGCCGCGAATGGTCGAGCCGTGCTCGCCGATGGACACCTGATCGCTGAAACCGGCGATGGATGTCGCCATGGTGTCTCCCCGCCCTGCCCACCCGCGTGACACGCGCGGGAAGGTCACGAACACGACGAGCGCAACGGCCAGGATGACCCCCGAGAGCGCGGCCGTCGTCGGCAGGATCCCGGGCGCGAGAGCGGGGGCTTCCAGGCCGTGTCTCCTGGATTGCCTGCGGAGATGTCCGACCATGAGCGCGACCGTCGTCAGCCCCACGAATGCCACGAAGGCGATCAGGAAGAGGACGCCCGGGCGGTAGGCGGTGGAAGCCAGGACCAACGCGAACGAGAGCGCGTAGAGCCGCAGGTCGTTCGGGGCGTCCAGGGACCGCAGGGCTTCGGCCGCGAGGAGGAGCAGGAGCAGGTCGACAACGGGGATGACGATGTCCCCGCGAACGAAGATCACGTGCAGCCCCGCGCGGAGGACGAGCAGCGAGGCGAGTGGCAGCCACAATCGCTCGAGGCGCGCGGACAGCTCGTCGTCGGGTTGCCAGAAGAAGGCGGTGACGAGGGCAGTCGCAGCCAGGATGGCGGAGACCGGCTCGAAGCCCGCTCCTCCCGCGAAGGCTGCGAGGCCGCAGAGCCCCATCAGCACGGTCAGTCGCCGGTGCAGGAGCGCCAGGCTCATGCCGCGCCCGCTCGGCTGTGGGCTGGGGCTGCGCGGCCGGCGGTCAGCACGTCGCCGAAGCCGAGCCGGCCTGCGACGGAGACGAGCACGCAGAGCTCCGGATCGATCGGCGGGCTCGGTGCGGGGCTGTCGGGCTCGAAATCGACCCGTGCCAGGATGTCGAGGGCCCGCTCGAGCTGACCCGCACCGTCGCCGGGCTCCAGCACCTCGGATCCGGCAACCAGCGCAAAGGGCCTCTGCTCGGCCACGGCCCTGGCTGCCAGCGAAGCCGCGATCTCGACAGCGGCCTCGGCGGTATCTCCGGGTTCGCCCCGCAGGTCGAGGCAGATCCAGCGGGTCTCGGCGCCGTCACGCTCGTACTCCCGTATCACGGGCTCCCTCATCCTGGCCGAGGACTTCCAGTGGATGTCGCGGGAGTCGTCTCCGACGCGGTACGCCCGAAGGCTCCGGTAGTCCCCCCGCGCGCCGGTGGCGCCACGAGACGAGAACCCCATCCGGGGAAGGCGGCCGGTCCCGGGGGTCGGATCTCGCACGGGTCGATCGGTCCGAGGCCAGACGACGATCTCACCGGGGATCTCCAGATCGCGCTCCTTCCGGAAGAGGCCGAAAGGGAAGCCGGTCGAGAGCGTCAGCTTGCCGAGCGGGTAGATCCCGCGTCGCACGAAGGAGTTGACCGATCGGGTGACCGCGTGCTCCCCGGGACCCACGTGGGCGAGGAACGCGTGGTCCGGAAGGCCGGCCTCGGAGATCTCGACGGCGAGTGACGGCAGGCGGGGCTTCTGATTCGTCACCTCGTACGTGAGCCGCAGGTCGTTTCCGACGGTTACCGCCCGCGGTGCCCTCCGCTCGATGCGCAGGCCGCGAATCGCCTGCTCGGACAGCATCCCACTCACCAGGATGAACCCGAGCATCGAGCCGAGAAGCAGGTAGAGCAGATTGTTGCCGGTGCTCATCGCGGCGAAGCCAACCGCCACGGCGCCGAGGGAGAAGGCGAATCCTCCCGCGGTCGGGCGGAGCCGTCGCCACGCGCGGAGCCGGGACCACGTGCGACGCAGCCGATACGCCACGCGTGCCATCCCACCGAGCGAATCAGGTGGAGCAGTGCGCTCCATCAGATCGGAGACTCGACCTCCTCGAGGATCCCCTCGAGGATCGACGCGGCCTCGTCGTGCATGTCGAAGGTGGTCCCGGAGGAGCCGGCCGGGAGAATCCGGTGCGCGAGACACGGGACGATGAGGTCGCGCACGTCGTCCGGGACCAGGTAGGTGCGGCCGTGCGTGAGCGCGTAGGCCCGCGCCGCCCGGAAGACCGCGATGTTGCCCCGCGGGCTCACCCCCATTCGGATCTTGGGGGTCGTGCGCGTCCTCTGCACGATCGCCATCAGATAGTCGAGGATGGCGGGGTCGACCTCGACCTCCTCGACGCGGTCCTGGAGCTGCATCACCTGGGTGGAAGACAGTACGGGCTTCAGGCGGGTGAAGACCGGGTCGAGCGACTTCGACTCCGTCAGGATCCGCCGTTCCGCGTCGGCATCGGGGTATCCGATCGTCACGCGCACGAGGAACCGGTCGAGCTGACTCTCGGGGAGGGGGTACGTCCCGTGGTGCTCGAGCGGATTCTGCGTGGCCATCACCAGGAACGGTTTCGGAAGTGCGAAGGTCCGGTCGTCGATCGTGACGCTGCCGTCCTGCATCGCCTCGAGCAGCCCGCTCTGGGTGCGCGGGGGGGCGCGGTTGATCTCGTCCGCCACCACCACGTTCGTGAAGATCGGCCCCTGACGAATCTCGAACTCGGCCGTCTGCGGGTTGTAGACGGACACGCCGAGGACGTCGGAGGGAAGGAGGTCCGAAGTGAACTGGATTCTGCGGAATCCGAGGCCGAGTGCTCTGGCCAGCGCGTGCGAGAGGGTAGTCTTACCCACCCCCGGAACGTCCTCGAAGAGGATGTGACCCCGCGCGAGGAGCGATGCGACAGCGAGCCGCACCACTTCCTTCTTGCCATGGAAGACGGTCTCGACCTCCTGGATCAGATGGTCGAGAAGCTCGAGCGACGGGCGAGATTCCCTCGCCGGAGCGGGAGCTGTCGTGTCGGACAAAGGCCCGCCTGGTCCCGGTGGGTCAGAAGCGGAAAGTATAACACGAGGCACCTCAAAAGGTGCCGGCGGGAAGCGCTTCTTCACCTTGACCCGCGGCGCCGAATGCAGGTAGCTTCACCCGTTTCCAGGGCTTGTTCCGTTTTTCACAAGCGTTGTACGACGCGGCAATCCCTGCCTTGCGCCACGCTCTCTTCGGCGCGTTGCTGCACCCAGGATCAGTGGCTTCGACATGAAAAAGAACTGGTTGATCGGTGGGCTGGCCGGAGTCTTCGCTCTAGGCGGTCTCGCGTTCGTCCAGGGCGGTGGTGGAGAGGGCGAGGCCGCAGCGGCCGCGTCCGGGCAGCCGATCGCCTTCCCTCATAACCAGCACGCTGGCAGCGAGCCCGGGCAGAACAACATGGACTGCCAGTTCTGCCACTTCTCTGCGGAGCGCTCGGTGGATGCGGGAATTCCCCCAGTTGCCATGTGCTGGGGATGTCACCAGGTGGTCCAGGGGACGACCCCGGAGCAGCAGGCCGAGATCTCCAAGATCCAGGGTTATATGGAGAACGGCGAGCCCATCCCATGGAATCGGATCCACAAGATCTCCGACCACGCGCACTTCCCGCACATGCGTCACATCAATGCAGGCCTGGAGTGCCAGACGTGCCACGGCGAGGTCCAGACCATGGGTGTGCTCGTGGAGCCCGATCCGGTGTGGGGCGGAGACAACATGGGTTGGTGCATAGACTGTCACCGCAATCCACCGGAAGGCCTCACCTACGCGGACGGTAGCCCGATCGAGCAGGCGTCGATCGACTGCTCCGTTTGCCACTACTAGGGAGGCGCGACATGACGATGACGAAGGACGGCATCAAGCGCCGCGACTTCCTGAAGGTGCTCGGTGTCTCGGGTGCCGGCGCGACCGTTACCGGGTGCGGCCCGGGAGAAGTGGAGAAGCTCCTTCCCTATGTGGTGCCGCCGGAGGAGATCACCCCGGGCGTCGCCACGTGGTACGCGACCACCTGCGGGGGATGCGCCGCGGGGTGCGGCATGTGGGTCCGCACCCGCGAAGGGCGTGCCGTGAAGGTGGAAGGCAATCCGGATCACCCGATCTCGCAGGGTGGTCTTTGTGCGAAGGGTCATGCGACGCTTCAGCACCTCTACAATCCGGACCGGTTCGCCGGCCCGATGATCCGAGAGGGGGACCGCTTCCGTCAGGGCACGTGGGACGAAGCGGAGCGGCTCCTTGCTGCACGGATTCAGGCCCACGGCAACGTCATGTTCGTCGGCGGACACGCGGGCCCGGCGCTGAGCCGTCTGGTGGACCAGTTCGTGGCCGGCGTTGGAGGGACGCGCGTCCGGTACGACGCCGTCTCGGACGCGCCGCTGCGCGAGGCGGCACGCATCGCATACGGGATCGACGAGGTGCCCTCGTACGACATCGAGAGCGCGGAGCTTCTGCTGTCGTTCGGGAACGACTTCGTCGACGGCGGGCCGTCGCCCGTCGCTCACAATCGCGGGCTCGCCCGGATGAGCGCGGTCGACGCGGAGGGGCATGGCAAGGGGACGTTCGTCTACCTGGGTGCCCGCCTCTCCACGACCGGGCTGAACGCCGACGAGTGGCTGCCCATCCGGCCCGGCTCCGAGGCGGCCGTCGCTCTCGGGATGGCGTCGCACATCGCCAGCGGCGATGCGGCGGGCCCGTACGCGAGCCTCCTCTCCTCGTACGATGTGGCTTCCGCAGCGGAAGCCTCGGGCATCTCGGAGGAGGCGATTCGCGAGCTGGCCGAGCGTTTCGCCGACGGTCGCAGCCTCGCAATGGGGCCGGGCGTCGGCGCGCACCACCGAAACGCCACCGCGGCCAACCTGGCGGCTCTGATCCTCAATGATGTCGCCGGGAATGTCGGCACGACGGTGACCATCTCGAGCGGCTCGACGGGCGCCTCGGCGTCCTTCTCCGACATGGCCGACGCGATCACGGCCATGGCGAGCGGCCAGGTCGGTGTCGCGTTCGTGCATGGCACGAACCCGGCGTATTCGCTCCCCGCGGGTGCAGGCTTCGAGGAGGCGTTCGCTCAGGTCCCGTTCAAGGTCTCCTTCGCCTCGGCGATGGACGAAACCGCGGCGATGGCGGACCTCATCATGCCGGACCGACACTTCCTCGAGTCCTGGGGCGATGCTCACCCCGCGCGGGGAGTCCACACGGTTCAGCAGCCGGTGATGCAGGCCGTTCCGCACTTCGACTCGAAGCAGACCGGCGATACGCTGCTGGCGGTGGCGAGGCACCTCGGCAACGACCTCGGTTCCGCGACCTTTTACGAGTATCTCCGTGCGCCGCACCAGGCGATGCACGCCGACGACCCGACCGGCTTCGAGCAGATGTGGAGAGAGCATCTGCGCACCGGGATGTTCGGGATGGCCGGCGGTGGTATGGGAATGGGCATGGGTGCCGTAACCGGAGGCGGCTTTACGGCCGCTCAGCTTCGGGCTCCCGACACGGCGCTCAGCTTCGACGTGCCTGCGTTCGACGGCTCGGGCGATCTCACGCTGATGGTCCACCCCTCGCCGCGCTTCGGCGGAGGCGAGTTCTCGAACAGCCCGTGGATGCAGGAGCTGCCCGACCCCGTCTCGAAGATCACGTGGCATTCGTGGCTCGAGATGAACCCGGCCACAGCCGAGGCTCGGGGGATCCGGGAGGGTGACATGGTCGTGGTGACGTCTCCCCACGGCTCCGTGGAAGTCCCGGTCTGGGTCTACCCGGGAATCCGTGAGGACACGGTCGCTCTCGCGATGGGTGGGGGGCACACCGACATGGGCCGCTGGGCCACCGGCGCCGGAGTCAATGCGCTCGACCTGCTGCCCGCGACGGAGGAGCAACCGTCGGGCGCGTTCGTGACGCTGGCGACCACGGTGGAGGTGGCGCCGACGGGTCGGCGGCGGCGGCTGGCCACGATCGAGGGCTCCAACGATCAGCACGACCGGCCGATTGCCCCTGCGGTCATGCTCGACGATCTCGGCCATGCCGACGAGGAGCACGAGGAGGAAGGGGCGCACCACGAGGAGCTCCAGGAGCTCCAGGGTTATGGCGGCGTTCAGCCCGTGCCTGCCGAGGAGGGGGCGCCGACCGCGTTCCCGCTCCCCGGTGCAGACCACGGACTCTACGCGGATGCGCACGAGGGTCCGCGCTGGGGTATGGCGATCGACCTCGACAAGTGCACGGGTTGTAGCGCTTGCGTCACGGCCTGCCACTCGGAGAACAACGTTCCCTGGGTCGGCGAGGAACAGGTCGTGATGGGCCGCGACATGAACTGGATGCGCATCGAGCGCTACTACGAGCATGTCGACGCGACGCATGCGAGCCACCTCGACGTGCGCTTCCTGCCGATGCTCTGTCAGCACTGCGGCAACGCGCCGTGCGAGCCGGTCTGTCCGGTCTACGCCACGTACCACACACCGGAGGGCGTCAACGCGCAGGTGTACAACCGGTGCGTCGGCACGCGGTACTGCGCCAACAACTGCCCCTACAAGGTCCGCGTCTACAACTGGTATCGGTACACGGACGAGAACGTCCCCGAGCCGATGACCTGGCAGTGGAATCCGGACGTAACCGTTCGCACGAACGGCATCATGGAGAAGTGCTCCTTCTGCATGCAGCGCATCCGTGATGCCGAGAACCGGGCTGCGCTCGAGGAGGGCCGGGACGTCCGCGACGGAGAGATCGTCCCGGCGTGTCAGCAGAGCTGCCCGGCCGAGGCCATCGTCTTCGGGAACCTCCGCGATCCGGAGTCCCGGGTGTCGCAGGTGGTCGAGAACGAGCGCACCTACCGGGTGCTCGACGAACTCATCAACACGCAGCCTGCCGTGAACTATCTGAAGAAGGTCACCTTCCACGAAGTCTCGGGAGGGCACTGATCATGGCCGTCGGAACGAGAGAGCGGGGAGCGCTCACGCATCCGGACGTAACACGGCTCGACGACGTCAACCGCGATGTACTCAAGATGCTCTCGACCCCCGGCAAGGGGTGGTGGGCGCTGTTCGCGGTCTGTCTCGCCGGTGTCGGCATGTTCCTCGCCGCCTGGTTCTACCAGATCTACGAGGGCATCGGAGTCTCGGGCCTCATGTCGCCCGTGGGATGGGGCGTCTACATCACGACGTTCGTCTTCTGGGTCGGTATCGCGCACTCGGGGACGCTGATCTCGGCGATTCTGTTCCTGTTCCGGGCTCCGTGGCGGCAGTCCATCTACAGAGCCGCAGAGGCCATGACCGTCTTCGCGGTCATGACCGCCGGGTTGTTCCCTCTCATCCACGTCGGTCGGGTGTGGCACGCATACTGGCTGGTGCCGTACCCGAATTCCCGCTTTCTCTGGCCGAACTTCAAGTCGCCCCTGGTATGGGACGTCTTCGCCGTGACCACCTACTTCACGGTGTCGGCGGTCTTCTTCTACCTGGGCACGATCCCCGATGTCGCTGCGGCACGGGATCGGGCGACCGGACTGCGCCGGAAGCTCTACAGCGTCATCGCGCTCGGGTGGCAGGGGACGGATCGTCAGTGGCACCACTTCGGCAAGGCGTACATCTTCCTGGCCGCGCTCGCGACGCCGCTGGTTCTCTCGGTGCACTCGGTCGTTTCGTGGGACTTCGCGATGTCGATCGTGCCCGGCTGGCATGCGACGATCTTCGCGCCGTACTTCGTCGCCGGCGCAATCTTCTCGGGCGTCGCGATGGTGATCACGCTGACGGTGCCGCTGCGGAAGGTCTTCGGTCTCGAGGCCTACCTGACGGTCAAGCACTTCGACGCGATGGCGAAGCTCTGTCTCTTCACCTCGCTGATCGTCTTCTACGCCTACCTGTCCGAGTTCTTCCTCGCGTGGTACTCGGGCGAGGAGATCGAACGGACCGCGTTCTGGAACCGACTCTTCGGCACGTACTGGTGGGCGACGTGGACGATGCTCGTCTGCAACGGGTTCGTGCCGGTCATGCTGTGGTTCAAGCGGGTGCGCCACTCGATCCCGGCGCTGTTCGTGATCTCGATCTTCGTCAACATCGGAATGTGGTTCGAGCGGTACGTCATCGTCGTGACCTCGCTCCACCACGAGTACGAGCCGTTCGCCTGGGGGATCTACCGACCCTCGGTCTATGAGATGATGATCATGATCGGGTCGTTCTTCTGGTTCGGCTTCTGGTTCCTGCTGTTCACGCGGCTCCTGCCTCCGATCGCGATCCAGGAGCTCAAGGAGGTCCTGCCTCCCCCGATGCGGAAGAAGAAGTCGCCCGAAGCCGCGGAGGCCCACTGATGAGCGCTCAGGGAATCCTCGCCTCGTACGAGTACCTCGATTCTACGGTCAACGCGATCGAGAATCTGAGGAAGGCGGGCTTCAAGGACCTGAAGGCATACGCCCCATATCCCGAACACCACATCGAGCATGCGCTCGGCTACGATCAGAGCCCCGTGCGTGTCTTTACGCTGGTCGGAGGGCTCACGGGCACGGCGGCGGGCTTCGCCTTCACGAGCTGGACCTCGGTGGACTGGCCACTGGTGGTCGGCGGAAAGCCGATGATCTCGATTCCGGCCTTCGTCCCGATCGCGTTCGAGATGACGGTGCTCTTCGGGGCGCTCTCGACGGTCATCGGGCTCTTCATCTTGAGCCGGCTCCCGAACACCCGGCCTGCCGTGGTCTACGACCCCGAGTTCACGGCCGGACGTTACGGCGTCTACGTCGAGGCGGACGGAAGCCGTCTTGAGGAAGCACGGAAGATCATGAATGCAGAAGAGCCCGTGGAGATGCGGGAGGGGGCGGCCGATGCCTGATTCGACTCAGCGGTTCGGGCGGCGCTGGGCGCGTCCCCTCGCGGCAGTCCTCGCGCTGGTAGCCCTGGGTGGCTGCAAGCCGCTCGACGATGGCATGGTCGCGATCTTCGGGCGGTCCATGCGTGACCAGCGCTCCTTCGATCCGTACGAGAACACGCGGCCCGCGCCGGAGAACTCCGTGGCCTTCGCCGCGGGGAACTGGCCCGCGGCCGACGGCGAGGTCAACCTCGGCCAGCCCGAAGGTGTGGTGATTCCGCATTTCACGCAGTTCGATCTGGGCGTGCCGGGAGTGGGCGGCCCGGTCGTTCAGGGGCTCGTGAACCCGACCGATCCGACCTCGCCGGCGTCGCTCGAGCGGGGGGAGGAGCTGTACCTGAGGTTCTGCGTCGTGTGCCACGGCCCGGACGGTGTCGGGGCCAACGCCAACATCGCCGACAAGCACCCGCTCCTCCCGGCCTACAACCTCTCGGGGGCTCAGGTGGCCGGGTACTCGGATGCGTACATCTACGCCATGATCCGCGTCGGCCGGGGGCTGATGCCCTCGTACGGGGCGCGCATCACGCACTTCGATCGGTGGCACGTGGTCAACTACGTCCGGCAGCTGCAAAGGAGCGCCGGCACGTTTCAGGCTCAGGCCGCGGAGGTAGCCGAGGACGGTGACGCACGCACGGCGGACGGAGGAGACCGATAATGCACCACAACATCCCCTCCGAGATCCCCGCTCGCTATCTCCCGCGCGACCGGACGATGAGTGGGTTGGCAGCCGCCTTCTTCATCGTCGGGCTGCTGGCCTTCGTGGTTCGCCTGACCCAGGACTCGCAGTCCGCCTGGATCAGCTACATCACGAACTGGCTCTTCTTCTCGAGCATCGCGATGGGAAGCGTGATGTTCGCGGTGGCGACCTGGATCGTGAAGGCCAAGTGGAACTGGTCGGTCCGGCGGATCAGCCAGGCCGGTGCGGCGTTCCTGCCCTTCGCGTTCGTGCTGATGCTGCCGATGCTCTTCCTCGGCGACAGCTACTTCCCGTGGATCGAGATGATGGCCACGGATCCCGTGGTCCAGAACAAGCAGGCCTACCTCAACATGCCGTTCCTGATCACGCGCAACGTGGTCGGGCTCGCGGCTCTGTTCGGACTCGGGTGCTACTTCGTCTATCTCGCCGTGCGGCCCGACATGGGGCTCACCGAGGGGGCCGAGGAGGAGGACGAGCAGCGACGTTCGTGGAGGCAGAAGCTCACGCAGGGCTGGATGGGACAGGAGGCGGAGGAGGTCAGCAGCTATCGGCGCATGACCACCCTCGGCCCCGGCCTGGTGCTCGCGTATGCATTCGTCATGACCATCGTGTCGTACGACTGGGCCATGTCCCTCGAGCCGCACTGGTTCAGCACGATGTTCGGGCCGTGGTACTTCATGGGGGCGTTCTGGGGCGGCGTGGCCGCCACCGGCCTTTGGAGCATCTACCTCCGAGGCAAGCACAAGGACATCGCCAATCACATCGGGCTGCAGCAGCGACATGACCTCGGGAAGCTGACCTTCGCCTTCACGGTCTTCTGGGGCTACCTCTTCTTCTCCCAGTACATCGTGATCTGGTACGGCAAGCTCCCGTGGGAGCAGGCGTGGATCGTGCGCCGCTCGGGTGAGACCTGGGGCGGGTTCTCGACGCTCACGCTGGTGCTGTGCTTCCTCGTCCCGTTCATCGGCCTCATCGGGCGCAAACCCAAGATGAGGCCCCGGATCTACACGCTCTTCGCGTCGAGCATCATGCTCGGTCTCTGGCTGGAGCGGTACGGGATGGTCGCCCCCTCCCTCCACCACGAGGGCGATCCGATCTTCACCATCTGGCAGCCGCTGATCGGGCTGATGTTCCTGGGCCTCTATCTGGGGACGGTGAGGTGGTTCCTGTCGACCTTCCCGGTGATCCAGCTCTGGCAGCCCATGGTCGATCCGGAGTCGCTCGAGGCCGAGCTTCCGGCGCCGAGTGGCGTTTCGGGCGACTGACGGAAACAACTGCCGCGTCACGACGTATCTACAGCGTGTGAGGCCCTTCCGCGTGAAGGCGGAGGGGCCTTCCGCTTGTACATCCCAGGAAGGATTGCATGACCAGTTCGTTTGCCATGCGGGCCCGTCGCCGGGTTCCATTCGTCGTCGGTGCCGTCGCGGTGGTGGCAGCAGTAGCGTGCGGGGACACCCCGTTCCAGGTGATCGAGAACACGGAGTTCGACCCCTCCCTCGAGGTCGACCTGGAGGCCATGGAGCGGCTTCCCTCCGGTGTCTACATCCAGGACCTCGTGATCGGGACGGGTAACACCGTGTTCGCCTCGTCCGAGGTCACGGTCACGTACCAGGGCTACATTTCGGACGGAAGCCAGTTCGGCGATGGGCAGTTCAACTTCGTCCTCGGTACCAGCTCGGTCATCCCCGGCTTCGAGCTGGGCATCATCGGCATGTACCAGGGCGGGCAGCGCAAGCTCGTCATTCCGCCGGAGCTCGGGTATGACGAGGAGGAGCAGACGGGAATCCCCGCCGGATCCATCCTCATCTTCGATGTGACGGTCGACTCGGTGTTCACCGTCGACGCTCCGAACTGAGCCGGGTGACTGCGATGAACGGCATGAAGCGCATGTTTGGCCGTGGCATGCTCGCCTTCGCGGCGATCGCTCTCGCGGCGTGCGGTGACGACTCCACGGGGGTGGAAGTCGTCTTCGAGGTGATCGAGGAGACGACGTTCGCGCCGAGTCTCGGGGTGGACCTGGAAACGATGCAACGGACCGGCACCGGCGTCTACTACAAGGACCTCGTCGAGGGCACGGGAGAGCCGGCGGTCTACGGGACGACCCCGACGGTGACGTTCACCGGGTGGCTCACCGACGGCTCGGAGTTCGACACCGGCACGTTCTCGTTCTTCATGGGCAACAACCGGGTCATCCTCGGGTTCGAGGACGGCCTGCTGGGCACCAGGGAGGGGGGTACCCGCCTCATGGTGATCCCGCCGAACCGTGGCTACGGCGGTCAGGATCTCCCCGGCATCCCGGCAGGATCCGTCCTCGTGTTCGAGGTGACGGTGGACGCGGTGGCCACGAACTGACGGTCCCCGAGCGTTCGGCGACGGAAGACGGGCCGTCCCCCTCGAAGGGGGGCGGCCCGTACGCTTCGCTGGCGAAATCGCCCGTCTGACCGGCCGGCTGGACCGATCGGCCGGCCGTCCGGTTCAGCCCCCGTGACGCCTCAGCATCTCCGCCTGCATCTCCTCGCTCGCGAAGATCGCGATCTCGACCCGTCGGTTGGCCTGACGGCCCATCTCCGTGTCGTTCGAGGTCACCGGCTCTTCCTCGCCTCGGCCCATGGCCGTCACACGCTCGCCGGCGAGCCCTGCTCCGAGCAGGAACATCCTCGCCGCGTCGGCACGTCGCTCGGAGAGCCCCTGATTGTAAGCGGCGTCGCCGGTGGAGTCCGTGTGCCCGACGACGAGCACGTCGGTGCCTTCGTACTCCTCGAGCGAGACCGCGAGGTCTCGGAGGTTCTGCTGCGCCTGAGACCGCAGGGTCGCCATGTTCACGTCGAACAGGATTCCGGAGTCGAACGTCACCTGGATGCCCTCCCCGACGCGCTCCACGGTGGCGTTGGGAAGCTTGTCTTGCAGGTCTTCCGCCTGTGCGTCCATGACGCCGCCGATCGCCGCTCCGGCGGCGCCGCCGATCGCGGCGCCGATGATGGCGCCCTTGGCGCTGCCGGACGCGACGCCCCCGATGACGGCGCCGGCGGCCGCGCCACCGAGGGCTCCGGTTCCCATGTTCGTGGAGCAGCCGTGGAGTCCGAGGACGACCAGGATGGTGAGCGCAATGCGGGGAAAACGGACGATCTTGATCATGGAAGGATCCACTTGAGTGATGGCTAGCGAGCCGCGCCTTCGAGTGCGGTCGGGGGGAGGGGTTCGTCCGAGAGAGCGGTCGGCGCAGAGCCGCACGCGTCCTCGTCGGACGGGGCTGCATTCTTCGTACCAGGGGCCTCCACCGGTGGCCGCCGCGAAGCCCTGGGCGCTTCAAGTGCATGTCGGACTGGCGGTTGCAGTCCCACTGCCCTGCGGGCACACGTCGATCCGGACGTCGGAGCCCACCGTTCGTGAGAAAAGCTTGCCGAGAGTGATACCTGAGCGGCTCGTCTGCCTGGGCGGTGCATCACCAACTCAGGGCCACCCGGATCCGGTTGCAGCACCGCCCAGCAGCTCCGCGATGCGTGCTTCGAGCCGAGCCTCGAGGGCGTCGAGCTCCGCCGTTTGCCCGAGAACCTGATCGCCCATCTGCGCCTGGAGCTCGTCGATCTGTCGACGTGCCTGGGACACGAGGGGCTGGACGTGCCGGGCGACCTCCTCGCGCACGCGGGCCTCGGCGACTTCGAGCTCCCGCCCGAGCTCTCGACGCAGGGACTCTGCAACGGCGCGCCCGAGGTTGGACGATACGTGCAACGCAGGCTCCTGAATGGACCCGCTCAGGCGCATGTCGAGCTCGACACGCTCCATTCCGGCGAGCGTTCGCTGGACCAGGTTCTCGGCCCAGGCAGCCGATCCGATCTCCGGGACCGGTGCCTGTGCGACGCCGCCGGGCTCGGCTGGAGCGGCAGGCATGCCCTCCCGCACCCAGCCGACACGATCCGACACCCAGTGCATCCGCGCTTCGATCTGCTCGCCGTCCCGGCGCAGCATGAAGAGATTCTCTCCCTCCCCGAGATCGAGCGCACCACCGAACGCATCGATGGTGATTCGCGGGAGGTCCACGCCCGTCATCGTGAGGCGGACGGAATCGCGGATCACCGGGGTGGTATGATCGAGAACGGCCGAGAGGTCGAGCGTTCGGGGTCCCCTGGCGCCCTCCTCACGCCCGATGCTGATCTCCATGGGACGCCCCACGAGCGCGGGTGCGGACGTGAGGCCCCGTATGCGCGTCGTATAAGAGCCCGCGAGCGCTCCGGAGCCCTCGATCAGGAGTCCCAGGTCTCCTTCCTGCAGCAGGAAGTCGGGGTACTCGGCCCCCTCTCGGAAGTCGTACGTCGTTCCTTTCGCCCGAGCGCGGGAAGGACCGGGGCGCTTTCTCGGATCGAGCCCGGGGGGAAGGAAGCGCTCGGCGGCTCGGGCCCAGTAGAGCGCGGGCTTCAGCCACGACAGCGCGGTGTTGCCGAAGAGGGCTGGAGAGATCGTCGGCGCGTCGAGCGTCGGGATGGCGAGGAGACTGCGCGCGTACGCGAGATCTTCGGCACGAAGCCGGTCGACGAGGTCCTGGCTCACGGTGAGCGTGGAGAGACCGCTTCGAACGTCCTGCTCGAGAGACTCGACCTGCGGTCTGAGACTCGTGATGCCATCGAGGGAGCGCCTGCCGGTCTGCACGAGCTCCGGGATCTGCAGGGCATTGAGCGGCGTGATCCGGAAGCTCTCGAGCCGCGCAACCACAGCCTCGATCGAGTCGATGCGTGGACGGGGATCGAGGTCGCGTATCCGTGCCTCCCAGTCGACTCGGAGGGAGTCGGCGCGATGCACCATCTCCTGAGCGTACTGGACCGTGGCCAGGCTGTCGGGGTCGATCGCTTCCGTGCGGATGACGGCACCGGCGAGGCCCTCGAGGCTCAGCTCCGGGATCTCGATCGCGTTCGCCCACGCATCGACCTCCGAGAAGAGGGTCCGGGCTTCGGGATCGGGGTTCTCGATGGCTCCCGAAGTCTCTCGGTCCGTCCCGAAGCGCACTCCGGTCACGACGAGCCGCTCGACGATCACCTTCTTCTGGAGCAGGGGCTCGAGCATGAGGTCCCCGACGATCTGCTCGGCCTCGAAGAGGTTTTTCATCGGCGCGTTGGGATTGGCCACCTGAAGCCCCGTGAGCCGAACGCTTCCCTCGCTGGGTCGCACGTCGGCGGATTCCAGCTCGACCAGGGCACCGACGAGCGCGGTGCCGGTCTCCTCCACGCCTCGTTCGACGAGTCGGTCGGCGTACAACCACCACGCCACGATCACGAGAACGAGGAAGCCGACGAACACCGCGAGTCCGGGGGGGCGAAGGATGCGTCCCTTGGCTCTCGCCTCGGCGGGCTCCTTTGGGGGCGTCCCCTGCCTCTCTTCGCTCACGATGTCCCCGGCCGGAAGAGGCGGTAGGCGCTATACAGCTTCGAGGCGCGCAGTGCCTTGAAGACCTTCGCGTCCTTGTACCGCGCGTAGATCGTTCGCCGGTACCACCCGACGCCGACCCGTGACAGGAAGAAGATCGGAATGGCGGCCACGATCCACGAAACGATGCTGCCCACGACGATCGTGTTCGTCGGATTGCCGAATGCGACGATGGGCGTGTTGTAGAGCGTCACCCAGAGCGGTCGAAGCGTCGACGTGTCGGCGAGGAGCGTCGTCCCGATGGAGTCGAACACGGGGTCGAGGACGAAACCGACGGGCGTGAAGATCAGCCACCCGAGCGTGGCGCCGGGCACCGATACCCGGAAGAACATGATCACGCCTACTACGAGCAGGTTGTGCAGGCTGATCAACGGCGTCAGGCCGAGACAGGCTCCGAAGGCGATGCCAGCCGAGACCTGCCCCGGCGTGCCCTCGGAGTTGAGGGCCTTTACCAGGCTCTGGACGAATTTGACGATCCAATACACGGTCTCACCCCCCTGCTACCGCAGCATCCTCCGCATGTCCGCCCACAACTCCTCGGTTCCATACGCCAACGGGAAGACGGCGATCCCTGCGAGCCCCCGGCTTCGAACGAAATCGTACTTGGCGCGCAGAGACTCCGCATCGTCGAACCACCCCTGAATCCACCCGTCTTCGTCCTCGAATGCGTACCAGGGGACGCCGCTCTCCGGATCCCTTCGCGTTCCGTGGGTCGAGGCCCGCTCCATGGCTCTCGGCTCCCCGGGGAGCACGTCGCTCCGGGCGGTGAGGGGGACGGTTCGACCCGTCCCACGGGTCGGAGCGCCCAGTGTGTCCGAGGCGACCGGCCACTCGTAGCCGTAGAGGGGAACGCCCATCACGAGCTTCTCCGGTGGAACGCCGAGGGACTCCAGTCTGGTGACCACCCAGTCCCAGTTGAGGCGGCCCCACCCCCGCGTCGCCCCGACGGGCCCGGCGTTCTCGCTCCCCGCACTGTGATAGTCGTAGCCCTGGATCACGACGTAGTCCGCGAGCTGTGCGATGGCTCGCTCGTTGAAGGCGTCGTCGTCGTCGAAGGCGAGCACGAAGACCGAGAGCGACTTTCCGGGGAAGCGCGCCCGGAGGCGGTGGGCGAGGAGCGCCACGAAGGCCGTGAATCCGTCTCGCGCCTCGATCGACACCGGTTCGAAGACCTCGAAGTCCAGGTGGATGCCGGCCAGCTCCGGCGCCGCAGTCAGGAGCGACAGCGTGGTCTCGGCGAGACGATCCACCCGCGCTCCGTCGGGGAACAGGCTCTCGAACGCCACCGGGTCGTGCATGGAGACCGTCGGAACCACCTGCACACCGGACTCGGTGGCCCGACGGACCAGGGCGTTCCATTCCCCCGGCCAGCCGTGCGCGTCGATGAAAGTGCCCTCCCCGCCTACCTCGAGCTCGAAGAAGAGGAGCTCGTCGAGCGCGTCGAACGGGTAGGCCTCCCAGGAGCTACCGGCCCAGTACGGATGGTACCCGGCCACGAACGGCTCGGGGCGCGTGACCGGCGTGAGCGAGGGCGTCGGGCCGGTGGCGCAGCCGAGGAGCGCGAGCCCGGCCCAGCAGCAGAAAACCCCGCGGACGGGCAGCGTCACGGCCCCGATGCGTACGCGCCGATTCTTGCGGTCAGCGGCCTTCACGGTCGATGAACGTGATCCGCTTCACCTCACCCGGGAGGAGCGACCCGACCCGAACGCGCATGCCCCACTCCTCGTCGAGGAAGTCGACGGAACGGTCGTCGACCAGGGGAATCGTCTCGTCGCCGAGGTCCTTCACCACGTCGATCCACAGACCGTGTACCTCGTAGCCGGACGGGATCGTGACGAGCACATCGTCATCGTCCCAAGCGAGGTCGACGTGGGAGCGGTTGACCCACCAGCGCGCGACCTCGTCCGCCCGTGTGATCCACCAGTCGCCCTGGGCTCGGGCGGTGTCTCCCAGCGAGAGAAGCGCGTCGATCCGGGCCTCGCTCGACAGGATCTGCGTATGCGCGGCGATGACGGCGAGTCCGCCGATTGCCCGCATCTTGCGAGCGTCGGCCTGGTATGCGCTCTCGAGGCTCGAGGCGCGCATGGTGACATCGCGGACCACGATGTCGTAGTCGTCCTTGAGTAGACGGGGGAGAAGCACGAGATGGCCGTCGACGGTGGTATGGATCTCCGGCGAGGCGGACCGAGCCTCGTTGCTTCCGAGGATATACGCGCCGCCGGCCTGCTTCCAGGCGCGGATCGTCCACATATCGAACGTCTCTTCGGGTGGGCGAAGCCCGGAGGGCGCCACTCCGGTCCACTCCTCGATCTCGCTCCAGCTCCTCCTCAGCCTCAGGGCCTGGTCCTGAGGGGTCCGTCCCGCGAGTGGAAGATGGTCCACCGTCTGGGTGCCGATCTCCCCCGCCTGTGCCAGGTCGCTCGCGAGCTCTCGATCAGCGAGGACGAGGCGGGAGACGGGGAAGAACGTGATCGGAAGCGAGTCGGCCCGGAAGGCGCTGGCCACGTCTCGGGCATTCCCGTACGTGTCCTCGCCCTCGACATCCAGGGCGAAGAGCATGGCCGCCTGGGCGGCACCCGGCCAGTGGCTCGGGCTCGCCATGGGCACGCCGGCGGACCACATCAGGCCGTTGACGAAGAGCCGGTCGAGACGGGCGCTGTCCACGGGGGTCGCACCCTGTCTCGAGCGGGGGCCGAACCAGGCGACGCGTCCACCCTGGTCCGTGGTACGGGTGACGACCGCGACGTCCATGCCCGCGCCGCTCTCGTCGGGAGCAGGATTCAGAGCCCAGTCGGACCAGTACGCCCGCTCGCCCTTCAACCCCAGGGCGATGGAGGGATCGGGCCTGAGCCCGATGCGGGTTCCCGGGTCGATCCCGGGCGAGATCGGCAGACCCCCGGGGAGGGTCATGTACAGGGCCTCTCGCGGCGGAAGCTCCCGCACCGCTTCGGCTCCGGTCAGGGAGAGGAGAGGCGACCAGCCGCGCCACTCACAGGCTCCGTTGCGCACCCCCGGGGCCCAGTTCGTCGCGACACTGCCGCCCCGACGAAGGTGAGCGTTGATGGCTGCCAGTTCCGTGGACGAAAGGCACGGGGCTTCGGGCAGCACGAGAACCTCGTCCGAGCGCACTGCACGCAGTCCGGCTGCGTCGGTCACCTCCCTCACCGTGCCCGTCGCGCGAGCGACGAGTCCGGCCCACCGGGCGACTTCGGTCTCGTAGTAACCCGGGTCTTCGAAGTACCGTCGGTTGGCTTCGGTCCGCAGGATCACCGCGTTGAATGCCGACTCCCCGACGGCCGGAGTCGCCGGCGTGAGGGCGACGGGCATCGGGGCCGCAGCCTCGGCCTCCGCAAGGGCGGGCGTGAGCTGGCGGACGTCGATGTTTTCCCACAGGGCAAGACCTGCGACGAGGATACCTCCGCCGAGGATGCCCAGCGTCATCAGGCCGCCCAGCCACCACCAGGCCTCCTGGGCGCGCGGGACCGGGTTACGCGGGGGCCGCATTCGCCTAGATGTTCGCCGGTTCCGGATCGAGCGGCGGGTGGGCGCTCGAACCCGTCACTGCTTCTCGACCCGGCGCTCCACTCGGAATGCCCGAGGAATCGTCACGGTCTTCGTCGGAGCTGCTCACCGCCCGGGCGTTCGGGGAATCGTAGCGGACGAAGTAGCGCAGGGCCCCGGCGTCTTCGTCACGGATCGCGGGCTCGCGCGCCAGGCGCAGTTTGTATGCGATGTACGTCACGATGGCCAGGATGATCGTCACGAGGATCGTCACGACGACGATCGAGATCAGAATATCAACTACGTCCATGTGTACTCCGGGGGGAAATCGAGGGACGTGATCACGGGGTGGTGCCCTCCAGCCGCTGAAGCTTGCCCCAACCCATGTCCAGCTTCAGTAGCTCTTCCATCGTCGCGAACATCTTCACGACGTCGAGGAAGAGGATGTAGACGAACCGGTACATGAAGGCCATCGGCACGAGGCTCAGGGACTCCTCCTCCATGGAGACCGTCACGAGGGCGGCGACCAGGTCGAGAAGGGTGAGCAGAATCATCCAGTAGACGATCAGCTCTCCGGCTCCGAAGAGCAGTGCGACGATGACGAAGAAGACGTGCGCGATGACGTTCATCGCGGGCCATACGAGCGCCTCGAAGCCCAGCTGGACCGTGGAGACCCACAGCGGGAAGTCCGGGAACGGGCGCAGGAAGAGCCCCTTACGCTTGCGGATGGCCTGGAGGATGCCGCGCGTCCAGCGGTAGCGCTGCTGGGTCAGGTCGCGCCATGTCTCCGGAGCCTCGCTCCAGGCGATCGACTGGTCCTCGTATTCCACGCGCCAGCCGGCGGCCATCATCTTGAGGGTCAGGTCCGCATCTTCGGCGAAGGTGTCCTCGTCGTACCCCCCGATCTCATCGAGGGCCTCGCGGCGGAAGAGTCCGACCGGGCCCGGCACGATGTTCACGGCGGCCACGAACCCCTGAGCCCGACGGGGCATGTTGAGGCCCTCGATGTACTCCAGCGCCTGGAGTCGAGTCACGAGGCGGCCCCGGTTCTCCACCTTCACGTTCCCCGCGACCGCGCCCACGCTCGGGTTGGCGAAGTGTCGGGCGGCGCGCTGCAGCGTTCCGGCCTCTAGGTACGAGTCCGCATCCATGCACATGACCAGCGGGTGGCTGGAGTGTGCGATACCGGCGTTGAGCGCGGAGGCTTTCCCACCGTTGGGCTTGGTGATTACGCGGAACGTGCCCGGACCGTGCTTGCCCTCCCACTGGGCCGCGACCTCCAGCGTGTCGTCGGTCGAGCCGTCGTCGATCACCACCACCTCGTACTCCGGATAGTCCAGTTTCCGGAGGCTCGTCAGCGCGCGCTCCATCACGCGTCCCTCGTTGTAGGCGGGGACGAGGATCGAGATCGGAGGGAGCTCGTGAAGCTCACGCACACCGAGAACGTTACGCTCGGCGTGGCCCAGATACGCGAACCAGAGGAGCGAGAAGTAGCGGAGGAAGAGGATGATCAGGAAGATGATCAGCGCGACGACGACTCCGCGAACCACGAGCCGCTGGACGTCGGGGCTCGCGTACACTAGCCAGATGACGAAGGCGCTCATGACCCAGATCGTGGCGAAGATCAACGCCAGCGAGGTGTAGACCGGAGCCCGTCCCGACGCGCTCATCGTCCACCCCCTCCCAGCAGCCCGCGCGCCCCGAAGGACACACTCAGGCCGTAGGAGCGATAGCCGGTGAATCGGCCCTGCCCGTAGAAGACGGCGACGGACGTGCGATACGTCGCACCGTCACGGGTGAGTCCGAGTCGTGCCGACAGGTCGGGGACGACTTCTCCCTCGGTCGTGCGTCGCTCCTGGAGCCACTGGATACCGGGATTCACGGTCGCGTCGACCTCCCAGAGGTCGGAGAGCGGGCGGAGGTAGCGAACGAACGGACCCACGGAGACGCTGACGTCGGGATCCCAGTACAGGGGCAGTCCGGAAGCCGTCGGTGCCGCGTCCCGATAGTGGAGCACGCGTCCGGCGAGCCCGAGCGAGAACTCCTGGTTGAGAAGCCTGGCCACCTGCAGGGATCCCTGGATCCTCGTGTTGCGGTCCGCGCCATCGATGCCCCGATGATCCATGGAAGAGATCTCGGCCGTGACTCCGGACACCCAGCGCTCGCCGAGAGCCCGGCTGTGAGCCGCGCTGAGTCGGTCCTGCCGGACGTTCGCCGAGACCGCTTGAAGCGTGTTCGCGAAGCCGAACGCAGGCTCGTGATCGAAGCGCACGTCCGTCCGCTGGCCGCCTGCGCCGACGAGCCGAATCGAGGCCCCGATGGCCGCGTCGACCTCGCCGGCGCGGATCGTCTGCACGCCACCGTGCAGGCCGGTCCGGATCGTTCCCCATCGCCACCAGCGCGCGGCCTCGAAGTCGGCGAAGAGCCCCTGCTCGTTGCTCAGGGCGCCGGTCAGATCGACTCCTTCCACGAAGCGGGCGCCGGTGCGCGTGCTCCAGACCCAGTCGTCCCGCAGCCCGGACCACTCGCCGCCGAGATCGACGCGCATGAAGTCGTCGGTGTCGGCGAGCGAGCTCGCGATGGCGCCCAGCCCGGGCTGCTCCGAGGCGAGGATTGCACGGTCGACGTCGGCTCGGACGGCGGCGAGACCCTCGGCCGCGCCCTCGTGCTCGGGATCGTCGGCGAGGGCCGTCTCGTAGCGCTCCACAGCAGTCAGCCTGTCACCCTCCCAGCGGCTGATGTCACCGAGCAGGGTGTAAACGTCGGCGCGGAGTACGGGCTCGGTCACCTCCACCTGCGGGTCGGTCGAGGGCAGGGCCCCGCCCTGGGCCGCAAGACCGGGAAGGAGTGCCTCCAGCCGAGCACGCGCGTCGTCCGTGCGATTCGTCCAGGCCTCCAGCTGGGCCATCCGGTATTGCAGCACCGGATCGTCGCCGCCAGTGATCCGCTCGACCTGCTTGAGTGCCTCGAGGGCGCCCTCGAAGTCCTCGCGCTCGTACTGGAGGAAGTCTGCGTATGCCTTCCATCCGTCGGCGTCGTCGGGATTCGCTTCGAGCACCTCCCGGAAGAGCGCTTCCGCGCGGTCGAGGTCTCCGTCCATCCGCGCGGCGATGGCCTGCTCGAGCAGGGTGGGCGGCGTCGGAGGGTCCACGTCGACGGTCGGGGACTCGAGGGCCCGGCGGACGTCGTCGCGCAGCTCGATCGCATCTTCCGCCAGGAGCTCCTCCTCCGACAGCGCAGAGAGGATGGCATCCGCTTCTTCGAGTCGGCCCATGGAGTAGTAGACTCGAGCGAGCTCCACCCGCAGGGGGAGGGAGTCGGGGTGACCCTCGAGCGCCTCAAGGAGGACGCGCTCGGCGGACTCGTACCGCTCCAGCCATGCCAGGGCCCTGCCCCACTCGAGGCGTAGCGTCTCGTCGTCGGGGGAGGCCGCGACCAGGACGGCATAGTGCGCCGCGGCTTCCTCTGCGCGTCCGACGTCCCGGAGCGTGCGCGCCAGCAGCAGCCGCAGCTCGGCGTCGTCGCGCTGCTCGATGAGCGCCTCGAGGATCGGGATGGCCCGGTCCGGATATCCCGCTGCGATCAGGGTCCGGGCATACTCGGCCCGCACGCCTCGGTCACCGGGGAAGTCCAGGAGGTACTGCTCGAAGTGCGCGAGAGCCTCCTCGAACCGGCCGGTCTTCAGCAGCGGGAGCACCGTCGCCCAGAGCAGCTCCGCCGGCCCACGCACGGTGGTCGTGTCCACGGGCGGCGGAAGGGGGATGGCGGCGATCCTGTTCGGAAAGGTCGGCTCGAACGGAGTCGAAGGACTGGGCAGCACGAGGCTCCCCTCGCGGAAGCCCGAGCTGAGCACGTAGCGCTGGGGAAGAACGAAGAGCACCATCACCAGGGTCCCGGACACCAGCAGCATTGCGGTGCCCGCGAATCTGAGGAAGTACCGAGAGTCCTCCCTGCTCCGCTCAGTCGGCCTGTTCACCGCTCGACTCCAGGATCTCGGCGATTCGGTCCGAGTCGACCGGATGACTGAGGACCTCGATCTCCACCCCGGCATCGCCCGACTCGACTTGCTCGTCGAGACGGGTGCGGAGCCGGCCCAGGAACGGCCCCAGCTGGCTCACGCGCGCGCCCTGAAGGAGAACGAGGCTGTGCCCGTCCGTTCCCGATACGATGTCACCGTGCTCCGTCCGGATCGGCTTGGAGAGGGCTCTTCGCAGGTCCTCCGGGGGAAGGGTCGAGGACTCGACCACCAGAATGCAGAAGAAGGCAGAGTCGACCTCACGGGCGCGCTTGCGGACCTCGGCGCGGAAGGTATCCATGGGCACGCGGCCACCCTTCGAGTCCTCGGGCACGAGCGGCGGCACCACCGTTCCCTTTCGCTGGCCGCTCATGGCCGGGTTCGCGCCGCGCGCGATCGCCTGGCGGATGCGGAGTCCCAACTCCCGGAAGTCGACTCCCCCGCTGAGAAAGTCGTCGGCCCCCGCCTCCAGCACCTGGATTCGGTCGGTGGCACGTACCGCGTCGTCGGACGCGAGCACGATGGCGGCGCGGGTGAGCGGGCGAATGGCGCGACAGGCCTTGATCGCCTCCGGGCTGCGTCGTCCGGGCGTGTGGATCAGGACGCCGCCGTACTTGGCGTCCGACTGGACACGCGTGACGGCCTCGAAGGGCTCCGTGACCACGTCCGCCTCGAACGACTGCGTCGCCCACGCCTCGAGGTCGGCACTGTCGTGCTCACCGAGGGAAAGGAGGAGCAGTCGGTTCTCGTCGACCCCGCCTCGGTCGCCGCCCCGCCGGGCGGGGAAGTTCTCGGGCCTGACGAGTCCGCCCCCGGGGCGAAGATCGAGGGAGATCGTCTCTTCACGCTTTCCGGGCATGGGAACGGAGGGCGAAACCGTGAGCCTGTACAGCCCGTCGGTGCGCTTCTCGAGCACGAGCCTCGCCGTGGTGGCGTGAATGAGCCAGTCGGCCGAGGAGGGTAGCCACGCCGCTCCACCGTCGACGGAGAAGGTCGTGACCACCGTAGCGTTCTGCGCCCGGGCCCAGGACATGTAGCTCGAGCCGAGCAGCGTCTTCGTGCCACCGGCGAGGAACATCATCCCGGGATCGACCGCGATCCGGGAAAGGTCCGGGCTCAGCACCGCGGCGAGCTCCTCGACCACTTCCTCGGGTGCGATCGAGCGCATGGCCCGCAGCTCGAAATCATCCTTGAGCCCGACGATCTGCAGCGTGCCGTCGTCCCAGGCGTCGCGCATGTCGAAGCCCCAGGCGGACGCGACGTCCAGGATTCCCTCGACGTCGGCATTCGTGACGAGGGCGCAACGCTCGCCGTTCTGGACTCCGGTATGCAGGAATTGCAGGGCGGCGACCAATTTTTCCGGGCCGGGAGCGCCTACGATGAGATAGGATCCGCCTGCCTCGAGGCCGCCTACGCGTTCATCGACGGGCGCGATGCCGGACAGGATGGTGTGGTGCTCAGGGGTCATGGGGGCCCCCAGGGGCGGGTCGGACACGAGATGAAGATGTCTGGGAGTGCCGGGAAGCGTAGCGCTTCGATCCGAGTGTCCGGGCCGTGGAATCGTCATGGCAATTTAGGCGCCTGGCCCCCCCGAACCGCAACGCTCTTGTAACTTGAAGTAATTGTTGGTCGAACTCGCCAGGCGCACCCCTACACCGGCGGGCGTTATTTCCCGCATGAATCGGGCCAAAAAGGGCCGCAGGAGGTGGCCGATCAGCCTCGGCGGCCTAGAAGTCCCACCAGAGCCGGAGCGCGGTCTGATTCCCCGCCGGGTCGACGGGGCTCGCATTCCAGGTGCGGCCGAAGGTTGCCATGATGCCCGCGTTCCGCACGATCCGGTACCCGAGCGCGGCCTCGAGGCGGTTCACGTCCCAGTCCCAGTCCACGTCCGCCGCCTCGATCCGTCGGAAATCGATCCGACCGAACCGGGCCGCGACCGACCATCCGGCAGCTACGTCGAGCTGCGCCTCGAGGGTGTATCCGAGCTCGACGGCCCGCTGCTCGACGTTCGGGACGTCCCACGCGTCGTGGATGAATTCGCCGCGTAGCATCGCGGGGCCTCGGGCAAAGGAGGCGTTGAGCGACCACATCTCCTGGTCGTACGTGGTGCCGGCCAGTGGGAACTCCGGCGCGTTGGGCAGATTGTTGGGGATATAGGGGCCGTTGTTGTACGACCAGCCCATCGTGAGCTCTGGACCGACTTTCAGGTCGACTCCACCGATCCAGGAGAAGCGGTCCTCGATGCGCTTGAACTCGTACCAGTCGACGGGCTCACTGGAAGGGGGGGTGTTCATCGCCGCCAGGCGGAACGTGAGTCGACTCACGCCAACGGTCGCCATCGCGCCCCATTGATACGGCACGGCCCAGATCGGTGGGGCACCCTGCGTGCGCCACTGTTCCGGGTTGTCTCTCCACCGCGTGAACCAGCTCTCGTCACGGGGGGCCCACCGACGAGAGATGACGGTTCGATAGTCGTACGGAAGGGGTGGGCGAATGAACGGGTCGACCACCGTGAAATGCCGCTGGGCGTAGGAGCCGAACGGGCTCGTGAAGATCCCTCCCTGCAGCGATACGGAGCCTCCGGAGCTCGACACGCGCAGATAGGCCTGCTCGAGCCTGGCCTCCCAGAAGTCGGCGGTGGGGGCCTCGCCCCTGTCTCCGCGCCACTCGACGAGGCCGTAGACATGGTCGCCGAGGAACGTGTCCAGGAAGAGGCGCACGCGTGGAGCGAAGAGCACGCCCGAGCCGTACGCCAGTCCCGAGAGCCCGTCCTCGTCGTTGGAGAGGTAGAAGGTCTCGAGGTGCATCTGGCCGCTCAGATCGAGCTGTACGCTGCCGTCTCTGTTGATGTAGCCGATCCCGGCGTCCGTGAGGGTGGGCCACTGGGCCGACACGGGCTGGAGGGCACCGGTGAGCACGGAGGCCGCGAGGACCAACGCTCCGGCAACTCGGGTGGACGTGGGCCCGGCAGCGCTCTCCGAGCGCTCCACACGACCCTCGATACCGGCCTCGGACAAGTCGTCCACGGCGAAGACCTCCACGTCGGACTTGAATCCCTTGAGCTTCCTTTTTCCGAGCGATACGGCCGCCAGCGCGTCGCCCGCGCCCACGCGTGTCGCCTCGCTGATGACGATCTGACCCGGACCCGCCTCGCTGGTGAGCCGCGAAGCCAGATTCACGGTGCTGCCCAGCACGGTGTAATTCAGTCGGTCGGGCGAGCCCATGTTGCCGGCAACGGCCAGACCGCTGGCGATTCCGATCCCGATATCGAGCGATCCCTGGCCACGCTCGGCGCGTTCTCGATTCATCGCCTGGACCCCACTTCGCATCCGGAGTGCGGCCCGGACGGCACGCAGGGAGTGATCCGGCTGCGAGACAGGCGCGCCGAAGACGGCCATGACCTCGTCTCCGATGAACTTGTCGACCACCCCGCCTTCCGCGTCGACCGACTGCGCCAGGTGCTCCATGCACTCGTTGAGCAGTGCGATGACCCGCTGCGGCTCCATGCCTTCCGTCAGAGGCGTGAACCCCCGAATGTCTGCGAAGAGCACCGTGATCTCGCGGTTTTCCCCGCCGAGCTCGACGTCGCCTTTCATCAACTCCTCGGCGATGTCCCGAGAAACCACCTTGCTCAGCACGGAGCGGTACTGCTCGCGCACCAGCAGCCCCTGGGTCATATCGTTGAACGCGGAAGCCAGGACCCCCAGCTCGTCCCGTGCCTCGATGGACACCCGAGTCTCATAGTCTCCATCGGCGACGCGCCTGGACGCGTCCACCAGCGCTCGGACAGGCCGGGTGAGGCTCCGGCTGATGGCGCTGCCGAGCAGGGCGCCCATGCCGAGCGCACCGAGGCCGACGAGAAGCAGGGCACGCAGGATGGACTCGAAGGGAGCGAGTACCACGCTCAGGGGGACCGCCACGACCCGATGCCCCTCCGAGGGGCGGCCGGGGACCAGCGGCTCGGCCCGAATGGACCAGTCCGAGTCATCGGAGGTGATGCGAAGTGGGGTGCCGAGTTCGACCGCTGCCAGCATCGCGTCCTCGAGCTCCGCATCCACGCCCGCCGAGCGGACCACGCAACGGCCGGAATGCGCCAGGCAGCCCTCGAACCCTCCGACCTCGCTCACCTCCTGGACATCCTGCACGCCGATCGGGAGGCCGAGCGCAGCAGCCCCGATGGGCCGGCTTCGAAACTCGAGATACTGGGCCTGGACGCCGTACATCGTGCCGTCGACGACGCGGAACCCCCGCGCCTCCAGTGAGTCGCCGAAGAGGAGCTGCTCGGCCAGGGGCTGGATGTTCGCGGGATCCGCGTCGAACACGGCCTCGCCGTCGATCACGGTCAGCGCGGGTCGACCCTCCTCGTCGGTGAACACGAACAGCGCATCTTCGAGGTCCTGGAGGTCCATTTCGTAAAGCAGATCACCCGCGAGGTACTCCAGGTCGTTGTCGCGCAGGGCGGCCCGAAGCCTCTGGAGGGCTCGCGGCGTCTCGAGAAAGGAGCGTGCCAGCACCGAGACGGCTTCGCGTCGGACCTCGTCGCGGGCCTCGAAGAGCCTCTCCGCGTTCTGAGCTGTGCGGGTGGCGACGGCGTCGACCTGCTGTTCGGTGACAAAACGCACCACGAGGAAGGTCACGACCAGCAGCAGACCGACCGTGCCCAGCAGGGCCGAGAGGAGCTTGGCACCGAAGCTCTCCCGGACTCGGATCACCGCCTCAGCTCCACCTCTATGCGGGCCGTGCCTCCCGGTGTCACCGTCACCCTCTGTTCGACCGGATCGTGGTCCACGTGCCACGCCACGAGCGTGTACTCCCCCGGAGGAACGCCGTCGATCCGGAAGGAGCCGTCGTCGGCCACGACCGCGTGCCACGGATTCTCGGTTACCACGATGACCCCTGCCATCCTGTCGTGCACCTCGCAGGAGACCTCGACGAAGCCGGGCTCGTCGAAGGTCACGCTGCGCGACTCGCCCTTCGGATACCGCCCCAGGTCGAATCGCTTCGTGCTCGAGTAGGAGAAGACGTTGTGGAAGATCGGGTCCGCATTCGGGAAGGAGACGGAACCGCCGGCCATGAGGGCCAACGTGGACGGCACGAAGAGGGAGTCCTGCTGCACCATCTCGGCGTGGGCCTGATAGCCCTGCGGCGGTGCGCCGGGAACGGCGCCCTCGAGAAACACGACCGCCGAAGTCTGCTGCACCACCTGGGCGACCTGCGGCCCTCCCGGGTAGCGGTTCGCCGACCGCCGCGGAGGCGGAGGCGGCTCTAGGGTGACAGTCCCGGCGATGGCGCCGGTGGACTGCCCGAGGATCTCACTCGTTCCGGTCACTCCGGAGCCGACGAGCAACGCCAGGACGATACCGATGTGCTTCACGCGCGATCCTCCTCGGCCGGGCACGGGGCAGGTGCCGCTTGGCCAGAAGATAGGTGTGCAACCCGCGCGGTTTCAAACGGCGGGCTTCGCACGGTGTGTGATCAGCGCAGCGCGAGGGCCACGAAGTCCAGGAGGATCCGGTCGATCCGGCGCTCGAGCTCTGCCATGGTGAGGACGCGCTCCGCGTCGGGGTCCGGTACGCGGTGGTCCATGCGCGTGCGAACGGACACGCCTATGTCCAAAGACAAGAACAAGAATTCTAGTTCACTTCCGATGTCCTCGTCGCTCTTTGGCATGGGGCCGGCCCAGGGGAGCACCGTGAGGCGGACGAACGACGGTGCCTCCGCGGTCTCGTCGACGACCTCCGCGGTGTGGCGGGCCACCTCGAGGCGCTGGGCGAGCTTCCGGAGCTTCGGGAGGACGACGTCCACCAGCGGGCCCCAGCGGGAAGGCTCCGTGGGCGCCTCTTCCGACGCCCGTGCGGGCTTCGCGGGCTCGACGCTCCTGCTCCTGGGAGCAGGTCTGGGCGCGTGGACGGAACCGCTACCCGGGACGGGGGCCCACCGGCGGACCTTCTCCGACTCGGACGACGGCGACTCGGTCGCCTCGGCCGGAACCTCCGGGACGTGGGGCTCGGCCGGCGGGCCCCACGGGTCGAAGAGCGGATCTTCCATCATCGTACCGTCACGAGAGGCCGAGCACATCACGGACGAAGTCCATGAACTGCTCCCGGACCCACAACTCGTCGAGGTCGATGTCCTGGACGGATCCCATCGGGACCATCTCGCCGAGGCCGTCAGAGGTCCACCGGCGAGCGAAGAGCCGGTCCGGCTCGGGGTCACCCCACACCAGCTCCACCGTCCACCGCTTCGGCTCCGCAAGCTCCATGGGTCCCCGCTTGGGGTACACATGCATGCGCACGTTCGGCGGGTAGGCGTCCAGAAACTCCTGGTAGACGACGCGGTGCCCGGCCTGCTGCAGCCGCTCAGCGACCTCTCGGGCGTGCGAAAGCGCGAAGCGACGGAGGTGTTCAGCTCCCTTCCGGCGTGCATTCTCGAGCTGGAACGCGCGCTGTACCATGCGCCGCGTCTCGTCCTGCTTTCGGCGCTCGTAGTCGGATAGGAGGGACTCGAGGGGGTCGTTCGGGGTGGACAAGGAAGTTCTTTGCTGGGGGGGCGAGACGCCGGAGTCCTTTGGCCGGCGTCATTACTCTAACTTGTAGCCATCAGCGGCTGGATGCGAATACTTCAATACCAGTGACGATGCGGCACCACTTCACGGTCGACGTGGAAGAGTACTTCCACCCCACGGCGATGGCCCCGTACTTCCCCCTGTCGGAGTGGGACGGGCTCGAGCGCAGGGCCCCGAACGTGATCGACCGGCTGCTCGACTTCCTCGCAGAGCACGACGTCTCCGCCACCTTCTTCGTTCTGGGCTGGCTCGCCGAGAAGGAGCCCGAGATGGTTCGGGCCATCGCGGCGGGTGGCCACGAGATCGCCTCACACGGATACGAGCACGAGCTGGTCGGCCGCCTGGGTCCCGAGGGCTTCCGAGATTCCGTGCGTCGGAGCCGCGAAGCCCTGCAGGACATCAGCGGCGCCGCCGTGCTGGGATACCGGGCGCCGAGCTTCTCCATCGTCCCCGGGCTGGAGTGGGCGTTCGATGTGCTGCTCGACGAGGGATACCGGTACGACGCGAGTCTCTTTCCGATCAGTCAGCACCCGACGTATGGGTATCCGGGGGTAGGGCCCGATCCCTACTGGATCGAACGGCCCGACGGGGCACTGGCGGAATTCCCCGCCATGACCGCGAGGGTGCTCGGGCGCCTTCTTCCCGCTTCCGGTGGCGCGTACTTCCGGCTCCTCCCGGCGCCGCTGGTGCAGATCGGTTTTCGCCAGACCGCGCAGAGGTCGCGTCCGGGGATGTTCTACATCCATCCGTGGGAGCTGGATGACTGGGTTCCCACGGTCGACGCGCCCCGACTCCAGATGATCCGAACGTTTCACGGCCGGCGACGCACATGGGGGAAATTGGAGCGCATGTGCGGGCGATGGTCGTTCGGGCGAATCGATCATTCGCTGAGCGTCATGGAAGCGGCCTACGAGCCCGATCGCTGATCGACTCGTATCGAGCTCCTCACACGCTCCAGAACCCAACGGCCCAGCACCACGCCCAGTGGCACCGCGAGACACTCCAGGGGCGTCGCGAGCCGCAGTGGCGTCGCCAGCCCCACCGCAGCGACAGCCAGCAGCGACGCGGCCGCCCCGCCCGCCGCGCCGCGGCGAGCGCCCGCGAAGAACCCGATGGGGAAGTGAAGCAGCAGGAGCCACGCGAGGTCGAGCGTCCGCTTTCTGCCTTCGGACGCGTTGCCGAGGCTGAGGAGGTAGCTCCACGTGCGACCCGGCGTGATGCCGAGACCGCACCAGGTTCGGGCGTCGACCGCAACGCACGTCTCTTCCCCCCGTCTTGCCGCCCGGACGACGACCGTGTCCTCCGGCCGTGCCCCCGCCAGCGCGTCGGGCACCCGGACCTCGGGGGCGTCCAGCTTCACGCTGGCCGCCAGCCGGCGCTCCCGGAGGACCAGGTCCGAGGCCTGAACTCCGATCAGGCGAACGTCACGGTCTTGTTCGTCATGCACGCGGAAGACGGGCGCGACGTCGTCGGGAGCCGGACCGACCTCGAGGGTGATCGAGAGCTCGAAGCCCTCCTGCGGACCACTGTCGGACGTGGGGGGCTCGTCGAGGATGCCGGGCGCGACCGCGCGTCCATCGAGCTCCATGCTCAGGACCGATCCGCCGTAGAGGGGCGCCCCCTCGAGATGTGGTGTCCACTGGACGTAATGGGGGGGCGGCGGGGGCGCGTGGGTGGACAGGATCCCGGCTCCCCCCAGCACGACAGGCGGGACGACGAGTGCCGTGACAGCTCCAACATGCAGTCCGACAACGATTTGACGGAGTGCAAGCCGGTGGCTCACAGTCCCGAGCATCGTACCCGTGGCGTTCCAGAGAAGGTCGGCCGGGCTCGCGTGTCGTCCCGGGAGGCTGAGCTGGCCGGCCTCGACAAGCCCCGAGATACAGAGGCCGAGAAGGAAGCTCCGGGGCAGCGACTGGAAGCGCCGGGCGGCCACGAGTCCGAGCGGCCAGAAGAGCGCTAGGTTCAGGAACGCATCGGAAGTTCCTCGGGCACCGCACAGCAGGCAGAGCGAGGAAAGGCGACGGATCTCGTCGGCGCCCATCGTTCCCGGGCGCTGCGTCACGGCGAGGACGCCGATCAGCCAGGCCACGGCGGCGACCGGCCGCCAGAAACGAACGAGGGTTTGAATGGCCGCTTCCTCGTTACGTTGGAGTCAGAGGGAGTAACTTAGCATCGATGATGCCCGCGCGATCTCGCGTGCGCATCGCCCCTACTTCAAAGCCTGCTCATGCCGCTTCGTATAGAGCCCTTCGAAGGAACCGCTGACGAATGGGACGCCATGCTCCGTTCGTTCGATGGTGGATCGTTCTGCCATCGCTACGGTTGGAGATCGGTGATGGAGGAAGCGCTGGGCCACGAGACCCACTGGATGGTCGCTCGCAAGGCGAACGATGCGCCCGAGGCGATCCTCCCTCTGGTGCGCGTGCGCAGCAGGCTCTTCGGGGATTACCTCGTCTCCATGCCGTTCCTGAACTACGGCGGCCCTGTGGGGTCCGCCGAGGGCCGTCAGGCGCTCGCGGAGTGGGCTGCCGAAGAGGCAGCGAGGTTGGGCGTCGACCTTCTCGAGCTGCGCAACCGACACCCTCAGCCTCCGGGTCCTCTCCACGAGAACGTACGGAAGATCACGGTCGTGAAGGCTCTTCCGTCCGACCCCGAGGAGCTCTGGACAAAGGGGATCAAGGCGAAGGTCAGGAGTCAGGTCCGACGGCCGATGAAGGAGGGGATGGAAGTTGCGTTCGGACCACACCTGCTGGACGACTTCTACCGCGTCTTCTCGACCACGATGCGTGACCTCGGGACTCCCGTCCTTCCGAAGTCCTTCTTCCAGGCGATCGCGAACGCTTTCTCCGAATCCTCGCTGTTCGGCATCGTGACGCTCCAGGGCGAGGCTGTCGCGGCCGGGTGCGCGCTTTCCTGGAGCGGCGAGCTCGAGATCTCCTGGGCGGGTTCGTCCCGCGAGCACAGTCGCCTCGCCCCGAACATGCTTTTGTATTGGGGCATGATGGAGGAGAGCGTGCGCCGGGGCATGCACACGTTCAACTTCGGTCGCTGCTCCCCGGGGTCCGGCACCCATCGATTCAAAAAGCAGTGGGGAACCGAAGACGAGCCACTGCCCTGGCTTCAATGGACCGATTCCGGGGTGCCGTCCACTCCGAATCCCGATAGCCCGAAGTACAGGTTCGCGACCTCCGTCTGGAGTCGCCTGCCGGTCTCGGTCACGAACCTCATCGGGCCCCGTCTGTCGCGCTCGATTCCCTGAACCCGTGAAGCGGATCCCACCGGTCTACTCGCCGCTGCCGCTGGGGGCGATGGTCTCCGCCGGATTCTCCGGTGCCGCCCGGCGTGCAGCGGACGTGGCCGACCTGGAGGGATACATCCGTGCGTCGCTCGCTGCCGACGAGGTCTGCCTGACCGCCAGCGGGACCCACGCGCTTCAGGTCGCCCTGCGGGCGGCCTGCGGGCCGGCGCCCCACGCTCACCCGGTGGCCATGCCGGCCTACTCCTGCTTCGATCTCGTCTCGGCGGCCATCGGCGCGGGCACGCGGATCCGGTTCTACGACGTGGACCCGCGCACGCTCTCTCCCGACGTCGCAAGTCTGCGTCAGACTGTGCGTTCCGGCGTTTCGGCGGTGGTGGTGGGAAACCTGTATGGCTATCCCGTGGACTGGGCGTCGATCCGTGACATCCGCGCCGAGGCCGGAGTTCCGGTCATCGAGGATGCGGCGCAGGGGATCGGCACGGAGACGCCCGACGGGAGAGGCGGGACGCTCGGCGACTATACGATCCTGAGCTTCGGACGCGGGAAGGGGTGGACGGGCGGCGGCGGCGGGGCCGTCCTGCGGCGCTCGGCAGCGGGCAACGAGGTGGAGGAGCCCCGATCGAGGCTGGAGGCGCACGTCCAGGGTCCCGCCTCCAACCCCGTCGGCCTGCGGGGTGCTCTCGTCACTGCGATCGCCTGGACCCTGGGCCGGCCGTCGCTCTATCGCCTTCCCACGTCGATCCCGAGTCTCGGCCTCGGTGAGACGCACTATCACGAGCCCACGCCGCCCGCACCGATCGCCCGGTTCTCGGCTGCGCTGGCGCGCCGAACCGCCCGTGCGGCCATCGAGGTGGTGCCGGAGCGGCGGCGCGTGGCCCGTGCGCTGCTGGAGGCAATCGACTCGGGTGGTGGCGAGGACGGAAGCTCGGTCGAACCCTGTGCTCCGATCGGTGGCGCGCAGGGTGCCGCCTTTCTGCGGCTACCCGTGCGGGCACACAGCCCGGAAGTGGCCAGGCGACTGCTGGAGCGCGGACGGGATCTGGGTGTCGCGGCCGGCTATCCCGTCGCACTCCACAGGCTTCCCCAGGCGCGCGACGTGATGGAAGCGAACGACGCGGCGCTGGCGGGCGCCGAGGAGCTCGCGTCGCGGCTCCTCACCCTGCCCACACACCACTGGATCCACGCCGGCGAAATCGAGGCACTACGAAAGCTGCTGGCCGCGAGGAGCTGAGCGGTCGATCAGCGCGGCTGCACGGCCGCGAGCGCAGGCTCGACCACCATGTCCGATCCAGCCCTGGGAAGAAGTCGCCAGCGCACGATCCCCGCGCCGTCGTCCACCGGACTGAGGAGACCGGTGCCCTGCGCGAGGCGCGCGACTCCCGGACCGAAGTCCGTCGTATCGAAGCCGAGGAAGCTCCGGAGCACGACCTCAACGGAGTCGGCTCCGTCGACGGCCCAGAAGTGGAAGTTCCCGTCCGCCGCCGTGGCCGTGTCCGCGATCTCGACCGTGCGGATGCGCACGAGCGCGGCATCGAGGGCGCCACCGTCCGCGGTGGATGCGGCGGCCACCGTGGTTTCCACCGGGATCGGCAGGGCAGCACCTCTCACGAGGACAGTCGGCGTCACCTGGTCGATGGCGGGTCTGCCGTTGTCCGACACGACCCGGCCGAGCAGGCGCACGGAGTCACCGGTCGCCACGCCGGAGCGCTCGACGTTGAGCGCACGCAGATAGGCCGTCTCGCCCGAGAAGTGGACCTGGCCGGCGGGGTCCGCGTTGTTCCGGGAGTTGAGCGCGATCCCCGACGTGAAGACCGTGGTGCCGACGGGAGCCGTGAGGATCTCCTCGATCGTCCTCGTGGGGTAGGTCGCCCCGAGATTGACCTGAGACGTGTCGCCCAGCTGGACCGAGATCGGGTCGCCCGAGCCGAACATCTCCAGGGTGTCGCCCAGCGCCGAGGCATCGATGGAGAGCAGATAGGTGCCGACCGGGACCTCGAACAACGAGAAGGCACCGTTCTCGTCCGTGGTCGTGAGCTGAACGACCCGGGCGCTGGTGCTCGTCACCAGGAGCACGTCCACGTCCGCCATCGGCGGGTCCTGGGCGCCTAGAAGGCCGTCGCCGTCGAGGTCGACGAACGCCTGTCCGAAGAGCACCCCCGATCCGCGGATCTGCAGAAGCTCCACGTCGGTGGCGTCCGCGCAGGCGAGCGCTCCGGTGAGCACGGCCAGCCCTGCGGCGAGGGCTTTGGAGAGTCTTCCCGGGGGTTGTGTACGCTGCGGGCTCATCCTGCGATCCTCACACCGATTCGGAGCATGCGCCCCCGAGAGGAGGGGTACACGACCTTGCCGAATCCGTCGTTGACAGTCGTTGGAATCGTGACGGTGGCACCGTCGGGAGACGTGGTGATCGAGCCGGTCGGGTCGACGAGGAGGAGCGCATTGTCGATCACGCCGGCGGAGCTCTCGATCAGGTTGAAGCCGTCGAGCACCAACGTCGCCGTGCGACCCCCGAACGTGGCGAAGCCGAACCGCAGCCGCAGGCTCAGGTCGTGCACGCTCGGGCCGCGGCAGGAGTTCCGCTCGGCGAAGCCTCCGGCCTGGTCGGCCAGGCAGGACCAATCGTCGGCGAGGGACCCCAGCTGACCCGTATCGGGGACGTAGGCCACGTCATTGCGCGTGGAACCGTCGGCGTTCGCGTCGACTCCCAGCCGGTACCCCGGGGTGAACGGAAGCCCGGACCGGAACCGGTAGGTGCCGGACACGTCGACGGGACCCAGGCGTGTCGTGGCGCCGACGACCAGCCGGTGGGGCACGTCGAAGTCCGACGTTCCCTCGGACCAGTCATCCTGGCCCTCGGTGGTCGGAAGCCCGGGCGACAGCGAAGCATCGATCGATCCGCTGCCCGCGCCGACCCAGTTGTCGTCCGTCTGCGAGAACGTGTAGGCCCCGTAGACGTCGAGGTTGGCGCTGCGATGCTCCACCCCCGCCGTGATTCCCAGGTATTCCGACCATCCGTCCGGATCGAGGGCCCAGACGTCGCCGAATCCAGCGAAACGTCGCGCATCGCTGGCGGTGGTCGTCACGATGGAGCCGTCCTGGACGAGTGTCCCGCTGATGCGACGTCCGTACGGATCGAGGGCCTGGGGAACCAGCGGGAGATTCAGGTTGCGCCGGCGCGTCAGGTAGTCGGTTCGGCGGCTCGAGGCCCGCAGGAACACCGTCGCCGTCTCTCCGAGACGCCGGAGCGCGCTGACTTCGATGTTGGTGCTTCTCGGGGCTCGGGCGTCGGGGCCCAGAAGCGTCAGCGTGGTGAGGGCGGGGGCCGCCAGCGGCGGCACGCCGCCCGAAGGCCAGTTGATACCGGTGCCCGCGTACCGTGTCGACGTCGCCGTCGTGGACTCGGCATAGAGGGCCGAGATGGCACGGAGCTCCACGTCCCCCTCGTGCATCGAGGCCGTCAGCGAGACCCTCGTTCTCCCGTCCTCGGCGGGCTCCCACACCAGGGAGCCCCGGAGGCCGAACTGGTGGTGGCCGGTGTTGAAGACCGTGTTGTTGATCCCCGTTGCCTCGAACCAGTCGGGATTGAAGGTGACCCCGTCACCTCCGATCACCTCGTAGTCGTACCGACCGCCCACGGTCATCTCGAGGCCCGGCGCGAGCCGAGTCTCGAACTGGGTGAACGCACCGTACTCCTGCGTGCCGAACGACGCCTGCGGGGCGAAGGTCTCCAGCCCGAACCCACTGCCCGCGAGCAGGCTGCTCGGGTCGGAAAAGGCGTAGTCGCCCAGCGAAGCCCTGGAGAAGACCGACGAATGACTGGAGGCACGGAGAAGGCCCCCGAATTTCACGGACGTGGCCCCGTCTCTCCGCGGGCTCCAGCGGACCAGGGGGATCGCCACGAAGTCCGTACGACTCGACTCCCCGGCGGCTGAAGGGACGTCGCCGAGCGACGCTGCGCTTCCTGTCAGGTAGGCCGGAGCAAGGCCCGCGATCGACGGATTGAAGTCGCGATAGCTCCCGGAGAGGCCCGCTCTGAACTCGACGACGGTGGATCGCGTCGCGTTGTTCACGGCCCCGAAGGCGGTCGAGAACTCGATGGACTCTTCCGGAGCCGCCGCCGGACCCGCGAGTGAGACGGGCCCCGCCCCTTCGAACCGGCGACGTGAGAAGCTGCCGACACCTCGCAGGAAGATGCGGGTGTCGCGGCTCTGCCGAAGGTCGAAGCGGAGGAGACTCGAGTAGCGCTCGTACTGCTCCACGCCCGCTTCGCCCAGGGAGGCGACCAGATCCGGATCGAGTCCGGCGAGCCCCGAAGCGAGCTCCTCGGAGACGCGAGGCGCGAGCGGTGTCTCCTGACGGAGGGCCTCCCCCGAGAGGACCAGGCGGCTGGTGCGTGATGGCGCGACGCTTCCTCGGGCCCCGGCCTGCCACGAAAAGAGCGACGGCCGTTCCGCGTCGAGCTGACCGGACGACCACGCGGGGCCCGCCGAGAGTGCTCCTTCGCCCTCCACACCGCCCACGCCCGTCGAGGTTCGGGTGGAAACCGTGGCGTAGCCGCCGGCGGATCCCGAAAGCTCGACGTCGGACGCGTTGTGGATCGGCGTCACACCCGAAAGGGCCGAGCGCGGGAACAGCGCGTCGGGCAGGACGTCCTGTCGGGCCACAGGATGCGCAGCCCGGTAGAACGGCACGCCGTCGGCGACGAGCAGGGTCATGTCACCCGGGAGCCCCTGGGCGCCGAGCGCCTCGTCGAAGGCGGTGGAGAGCGCCGCGACGGATGCGAGGTCGTCGAACCGGTGGGGCAGCGCCTCGATCTCCGAGCCTCCGAGCTGGACGCCGCCCGACCGCCATCGGGTGGACAGCGCCGCACCCAGCTGGACCGTGTCCACCTGCGTCACCGGCGGGGGGTCCAGGGTGAGCGTCAGCGATACGGAGCGCGCCTCGCCGCCGCTCAGGGTCACGAAGCGGGCCACCTGCGGGCGAAAGCCGATCGCTTCCACACGGACCTCGTACGTTCCCGGCTGGATGAGCTCGAAGGAGAACACCCCGGCGGAGGTCGTGCGCGCTTCGTACGAGGCGCCCGAGCCCAGGGCGGTCAGCGTCACCCGAGCCTGGCCCACGGGCTGGAAGTTGGAGCCCCGGACCGTCCCCGAGACCGAGCTGAGAATGATGGACTGCGCGCTCAGGGGCTGCCACGCGGCCAGGACGGTGGCCGCGAGCATGGTCGCCCGAAGGATGCTCAGCGGCCGCAGCATGTGATTGTGTCGCACGCTTCGCTCATGGTGCTAACGTAGCTCTGAGGGGGATCGGCTCGCGCTCTCGAGACGGCGGGCGCGGGCGGCGCGTATTGAATTCTTAAGGCTTTTGACTCGGGTGGAGAAGAAGATCATGGCAGATCGGTGCCTGGTGACAGGTGGCGCGGGTTTCATTGGGTCGCACATCGTGCGGGGACTGCTGGAACGGGGCCACTTCGTTCGGGTGATCGACAACCTCTCGACGGGGCGTCTTTCGAGGCTGTCCGAGGTGAGGGGCGACATCGACTTCGTGGAGGACGATCTGCGGGATGCGGGCGCCTGCACCCGGGTCACGCGGGATATCGACACGGTGTACCATCTCGCCGCGCTCCCCAGTGTGCCCCGCTCGATGCGTGACCCGTGGGCCTCGCACGATCACAACGTGAACGCGACCGTCCGACTGCTGCAGGCCTCGGCCGCCGCAGGCGTGGGGCGTCTGGTGTTCTCGAGCTCGAGCTCCGTCTACGGCGACACGGAGATCCTCCCGAAGGTCGAAGCGACCGAGCCGCTGCCTCGCTCCCCCTACGCGGCCGCGAAGCTCTCCGGTGAGCAGTACGTCCTCGCCTTCGCGCGAAGCGGCATGGTGGAGGGAGTCGCGCTTCGGTACTTCAACGTCTTCGGACCGGAACAGGATCCGGGCTCCGCGTACGCGGCGGTGATCCCGGCCTTCATGGACGCCGCCCTGCAGGGTACTCCTGCGCGGATCTTCGGCGACGGGCGCCAGACCCGGGACTTCACGTATATCGACAACGTCGTCGAGGCGAACTTCCTCGCGGGCACGGGCCCCGCAGAGAAGGTCAACGAGGTGGTGGCCAACGTCGGGGCCGGTGACCGGACGTCCCTGCTGGAGCTCGTGGAGCGGATCCGGACGGCAAGCGGGCGAGAGCTCGACTTCGAGTTGACGGACCCGCGTCCCGGGGACGTACGAGACTCGCTCGCCTCGCTCGACAGAGCGCGCGACCGCCTGGGATACTGCCCGCGCATCGGCCTGGACGAAGGGCTGTCGCGCACGTGGGAGTGGTTCCTGACCCGCTGAGGGTGTCGGGGGTGAGCCGCTGGACTTGGCGTGAGCCATGGGTCAGGTTGGACTATCGACGCGCGTCTGCCCCCGACGCGCAAGCTCGTGCGGAATAGGCACATGCGGCGACAAACGAAATCGACCAAATCCGGCTACTCACGCTACGCTGGAGTCGCCGCAGCGGCGCTGACCCTCGTTCTCGCTGTGCGGCTGCACGAGATCTTCCCCCAGCTGGCTGCCCTGCGGCCCGGTCTGCTCACGATCGTCGGGGCCACCGGCGTGATCGCCGCGACGACCCCGATCGATCGGTTCCGGAAGGTCTGGCGAACGCCGCCGACCAAATGGCTCGCGGCCTGGGTCGTGTGGGGGATCGTGACCGTGCCCTTCGCCTACTACGGGGTCACGGCTCTGGAGGGTGCGCAGGCGCTCGTCTACGGGGCGATCATCTTCGTTGCCTACCTGGTCACTCGCCCGACGATGACGAACTACCATCGTCTTTCGTTATGCGTCTTCGCCGGCACGGTGGTGTACGGGATCGGCTCGCTGATCGTGGGTGAGGAGGAGAACGGCCGGCTGGCCTCTCCGGGCGGCTTCGATCCCAACGACCTCGCCGGTCTGGTCGCGCTCGCCCTTCCTTTCGGTCTCGCGCTGGCATTGCGCAGCAAGGAGCAGTGGAAGCGTCTGGCGGCCCTCGCCGGGGTCACGGTTCTCCTCGTCGTTCTCATCAAGACCGCATCGCGCGGGGGATTCCTCGCGCTCGGCGTCTCCTCGCTCGTGTACGTCTCGGGCTTCCGTGGCGGCAAGCGTCTCCGGGCCCTGATGGTCGCGGGTGTGGTCGGCATCGTGGGATTCCAGTTCATGGACGAGAGCGTGCGCACCCGCGTGTCGACACTCTTCTCCATCGGTCAGGACTACAACATGGACCTGGAGGACGAGGACGGTCGTATCGCGGTCTGGGGTCGGGGTATCTCGTACGCCTTCGATCGTCCGCTCACGGGAGTCGGGGCGCTCAATTTCCCTGAAGCCGAAGGACGCTGGCGAAGGTCGATCAGCAACGACGGCAAGTGGAGTGCGGCGCACAACTCGTTCATCCAGATCCTCGCAGAGCTCGGCTTTCCAGGGGCGGTTGCCTACGCGGCGTTCGTCGTCGGACTCTTCACGACTGCGCTGCGAACCTGGCGGCTTCCGCCCCGAGTTCGTCGCTCGGACGTGCATCAACCCGAGCTTCTGGCGGCCCTGACGTCCTTCACCGTGACGGGGATGTTCCTTTCGCACGGGTATCATCACGCCATCTTCGCCCTGGGCGGCCTGACGATCCTGGGTGTCCATGCTGCGGCGATCGAGTCGCGGAAAGGTCGGACCCCGACGCCCCCGCGCAGCCCCGTGCGCAATGGTCGGCCGCGACGCGTGCGGCCGGCGCAGGCTCCGGTCGTCGCGCGACGCACCGTCTCGTAGGCGCTGCCGGTTGCCTGGCAGTCGGCCTTCGGGTCGTCTTTCGGCCCGGGCCCCGTCCTTATGCGCCGGGGATTTCCAGGACGGCGCGCTCCGGCGATGGCTCGCGCAATCGAAAACCGTGCGTTCTCACCTCGGCCCGATCTATTTTTCGATTGTGATCCACAGAATCTCGGAATCCCCGATCCGATGACCCCCCGTCCTCCGAATTTCTTCATTGTCGGCGCGCCCAAGTGCGGGACGTCTGCCATGTCCTGGTACGTGGCCGAGCACCCGGACGTCTTCATTACCCGGCCCAAGGAACCGGCGTACTTCGCCTTCGACATCGAGGACCCCGTGGTACGGCCACCCGGGGCCTCGTGGTCGTGGTACATGGGGTTGTTCGAGGACGCGGGGGACGTGAAGTACCTCGGCGAGGCGTCGGTCTTCTATCTCTTCTCCGAGGTCGCGATCCCGAAGATCGAGGAGACGGTCCCGGATGCTCGCTACGTGGCGATGTTCAGGAATCCGGTCGACCTGATTCACTCGTTCCACTCGCAGCTCGTCTTCTCCGGCCAGGAAAAGGAGGAGGACTTCGAAGCCGCCTGGCGACGCGGTCCCATCGAGGGGGAGAGTGTGCTTCTGGACTATTCCCGCGTGGGCAGTCTCGGAGAGCAGTACGGTCGCATGCTGGAGACGGTGGATCCTTCGAGGGTGCATGCCATCGTGTACGACGACCTCCGGGCCGACACCCGGGCAGAGTATCTCCGCGTTCTCGACTTCCTCGGCCTCGAGGACGACGGACGTACGAACTTCCGCGTCGTGAATCCGAATCGGAGCCACAGAAGCAAGACGCTCACGAAGGTCCTGGATCTCGTGCCGGATCCGGCACCGATCAAGAAGCTGCTCGGAATCGAGCGCGTCGGCCTGATGAAGTGGATCCGGGAGAAGAACATGAAGATCCACTCTCGTGAGCCCCTTAGTGCCGACTTTCGCAGAGAGCTCCAGGCTCACTTCGCGGACGACGTCGCACTTCTCGCAAGACTGCTGGGCAGGGACGACGTGAACGCCTGGTGTCGGCCCGAGTGACCGAGACCACCCCGAGGCTCGCGCCCATGACCGCAGGGAGGGCTCGAGCGTGATCAAGGCCGCGGGCTTGCGCCTGCTTTCCTCCCACGGCGCCTCGAGGCTGCTGATGGCATCGGTCGCACGCCGCCAGGTCTCGGTCTTCTATCTGCACCGGTTCGGCGACCTCGACACCTATATGGGGACGTGCCGGCTCCCGGAGCTGTCGGATCGTCTCGAGCTCCTCAGGGGAATGGGTGTGCGGTTCCTGCGTCTTGGTGACGTCGTGTCGCGTCTCGATGAGCCGGGTGGCCTCGGCGAGCTGACTGCCGGCCGCCCGGGCGTGGCGTTCGCGGTGGACGACGGGTACCGCGATCTGCTGGACGCGCTTCCGGTCTTCGCCGCGCATGCGTGTCCCGTGTCGGTCTTCCTGTGCACGGAGTTCGTGGACGGTACGCGGTGGATGTGGTGGGACAAGGTCGAATACGTCATCCGGGCGCGGGATGGAGAGGGTCAGCTTCGGGTGGCACCGACGGGCGAGATCGTTCGATGGTCGACGGATCGGCGGAGTCGGGTCGAGGCCTACGACCGGATCTGCGCGTCTCTGAAGTCCGTGCCCTCCGCGGAGGTCGAGGTCGTTCTCGAGGACTTCGCGGGGCAGCGCGACGTCGAGCTTCCCGACGAGGTGCCCGAGGAGTACGGGGCGCTGACCTGGGAGGAGGTCGAATCGCTGGAAGGTCCGGCCGTGCAGTTCGGTGCGCACACGCTGACGCACCCGATCCTTTCCCGGTGCGACGACGAGCGATCGGAACGTGAGATTCGTGGGTCCTCACGGGTCGTGAACGAGCGCCTTCGATCACCGCTCGACGTGTTCGCCTATCCGAACGGTGACGAGCTGAGCTTCGGAGATCGGGAAAAGGCGACGATACGCGGGTGCGGCCTCGAGGCCGCGGTTTCGACGGTGCCCGATTACGTCTCGCGGGATGGAGCGTGGAAGGGGGATGCCTACGCGATTCCCCGGTTCCCGTACCCCGAGGATCGGGCATCCTTCTTCACCACCGTGAATGGAACGCGCGGTGTGATTCGTGCGATTCGACGAGCGGGAGGGGTAGCATGACTTCGGGGAACGCTCCCCCGCCCCAGAAGGCCCCTCCGGAGCGCCCGAACGATCGGGCGAGCATGGACCGCGTATACCTCAAGGGGCTGGCGTGGACCGCGCTTTCGAAGTGGGGTGTGCAGGCCATCAGCTGGACGATCACCATCTGGGTGGCCCGGATTCTGGTGCCGGCGGACTACGGCATCATGGGTATGGCGAGGGTGTACGTCACCTTTGCCCTGATCCTGAGCGAGGCCGGCCTCGGCGCTGCCGTCCTGCGGTATCAGGGGCTGAGCCTGGCGGAGCTGCGACAGCTCAACACGTTTGCGCTCCTGCTCGGCTTTGTGGTCGCCGGTGTGTCCATGGGCCTCGCCGGCCCGATGGCCGCATTCTTCGCCTCATCGGCCCTCGAGGCCGTGTTGATGGTGATGTCTCTGAGCTTCGTCGCGTCCGGCCTGAAGGTCGTACCCTACGCTCTCCTGGCCCGAGACCTGGAGTATCGCCTCCTCGCGCTGATCGACGGGGCGAGCGCGGTCGTGGGTGGCTTCGTGACGCTGGCGCTCGCTCTGACCGGATTCAGCTACTGGTCGCTCGTGATCGGAGCGCTCGCGCAGGCCGTGTGCCTCGCTGTGCTTCCGCTGACGAAGCGGAGGATCGGCGTGGCGGTTCCGAACGTCCGCTCGATCGTGGAGCCGTTGATCTACGGGTATCAGATCATCAGCCAGCGCATCTCCGGATATGTGTACATGTCCGCCGACACGGTGCTGATCGGCCGCATGATCGGGGAGGCACCGCTGGGAGCCTATTCCTTCGCCACGAACCTCGCGCATGCGCCCGAGGAGAAGATCAGCGCCACGGCCAGTCGGGTGAGCCGAACCGTGTTCGCGGCCGTTCAGGACTCACCGCGAGAGTTGGCGCGCTACTACCTGCGGACCACGGAAGCGTTGGCCCTGATCACGATGCCGGCCTGCATCGGTCTCGGACTCGTGGCCCCGGATCTCGTTCTCGGACTTCTGGGAGACAAGTGGGTGGACATGGTCCTCCCGCTCCGCATCCTCTCCGCCGTCGCGGTGATGAAGGCACTCCAGCCGCTCGGGGGCATGGTGGGCAACCTCCGGGGCAAGGAACGGACTCTGTCTCGGCTGAACGTCGCCCTCGCCGTCACCTTCCCACCGATCATCTACTTCAGCACCGACTGGGGAATCGTGGGCGTTTCCCTGGCGTGGCTCTTCGTCTTCCCGATCTACGCCGCGATCCGGACGGTGGTGGGGTGCCGTTCGACCGGTTTGCACATCTCGGAGTATCTGAGGGTCCTCGTTCCGGCCGTGAACGGCACCATCGTGATGACGGTCTTCGTTCTCGCCGCCCAGGCGATGATGCCGGAGGACCGGCACATCCTCAGGTTGCTGCTCTCCAGCGGTTTCGGGGCGCTCATCTACGGGTCGACCCTCGTGGTCCTGCACCGGGAGCGGGTCCGGGTCATCCTCCGATACGTGAAGGCACTTCGACAGGGGCGCTCGACGTCGACCGAGAAGAATGCGGGTTGAGCTCGTCCTTCTGACCCTCGGACGAGCGGGGATGGAGGTCATGACGGTCGAGCTCGCCCTTCGTCTGAAGGCGCGCGGTCATCGAGTGGGCGTGACCTGTATCCACGATCTCGGCCTCCTCGCGGAACGCCTCGAGCGGGCGGAGATCCCGGTTTCCCTGGTCCGCGTGCCGGGGTTCCGCCCGAACCTCTTTCCGGAGCGGCTCGCGACCCACTTCCGCGAGCGGGAGCTCGATATCGTTCACTCCCACACCGGCGCATGGCTCAAGGTGACGCACGCCGCGCGGCGGGCCGGGGTCGCCGGTACCGTGCACACGGTTCACGGGCTGGAGAACGAAGTGACGGGGAAGGACCGAGCCGTGATGTTCGCGGGCGCCCTCTTCACGGACGTGGTGGCCGCCGTGAGCCACCCGCTTCGCGACTATCTCACCCGAGAGGTTCGCATCCCCGCCCGCAAGGTCCGTGTGCTGATCAACGGAATCGACGTCTCCCGATTCACCCCGGAGGGGGAGGCCACGGACCTCCGCGCGCACTTCGGACTGCCACCGGATGCCGTCCTGATCGGCATCGTCGCACGCTTCGCACCGGTGAAGGATCACGCCACGCTCATCGCGGCATTCGATCGGGTGGCCCGGTCGGAACCGCGTGCGCACCTCGTCCTGGTCGGTGAGGGTGAGCTCAGGACCGCCATCGAGCAGGACGTCGCCCGGCTCGATCTCGCCGGACGGGTCCACTTCCTCGGCTCCGTCGGGGACACCGCTCCAGTCTATCGAGGACTGGACATCCTCACGCTCAGCTCACTGTCCGAAGGAACGTCGATGAGCATCCTCGAGGGTCTGGCGACCGGGTTGCCGGTCGTGGCCACGAGTGTGGGCGGCAACCCCGACCTCGTCCAGGAGGGCGTCCAGGGCCACCTCGTTCCGAGCAGAGATCCGCGAGCCCTGGCGGAAGGCCTGGTGCGGCTGGTCCGCGATCCCGAACATCGCCGTGCGGCGGGCGTCGAGGCTCGGAAGCGGGCCGTGGCCGAGTTCAGCCTGACGGGGATGGTGGAGCAGTACGAGTCGCTCTACGAGGAGTTGGCCGGCGGCTAGGCCGCATACTCCTCGGCGTCTCGCTGACGGGACCTCTGTCTGAGACTGAACGCCACCCAGTCGAGTCGGAACGGCCACATCGCCAGGCCCTTGAGCGCAAGATACACGCCTCTGGCGTAACGGCGCTGGCCGACGTATCGCACGCCAGTGGTGAATTCGGTCCGGGCGCGGTAGGCCCAATACTCCAGCGGTCCCCATCGGGAGAGGGTGGACGCCCGGGACCCGTAGCGCTCGCCGATCATCGAGAGCGCCCGGTGGCGCTTCTGGATCTTGGAGCTCTCGCTGCCCTCGCGAAGCGCGTACTCCCCGAGTGCTCTCTCGATGAAGCCCATGCGAAAGCCCGGAAGCGCGGCGAGGCGGATCCACAGATCGTAGTCCTCGGCAGACGGGAGACTCTCGTCGAAGAGGCCGGCGGTGATGAGCGCCTCCCTGCGGACCACGACCGCAGAGGTGGAGAGCGGGTTGTTACGCATGAGCGAAACGACCGGGTGCACCGCCGGATTGAAGAGATCGCGATAGACGCGGAGTTGCCGCGTACCTTCCTGGTCGACCCAGAACTCCGAGTGGCAGACCAGATCCAGCCCGTCGTCGTCGATGGCCGCGAGCGAGGCCTCGAGCTTCTCCGGTGCCCAGCGATCGTCGTCGTCGAGAAACGCCACGAACTCGCCCCGAGCGGCCCGAATCGCATAGTTGCGCGCGCCTGCCGCCCCGTATCGTCCCAGGGTGTAGATTCGCCAGGGCACACGAGCGGGGCCCCCGGCCAGTGTGTCCCGCGCGGCCTCTGCGGTCCCGTCGGTCGACCCGTCGTCGCAGACGATCACCTCGAGATCGAGCACGGTCTGCCCGAGTACGTCGTTCAGAGCCGCGCGAATGGAGGACTCCGCGTTGTACGCGGGGATCACCACGGTTACGCGTGGCGTCGTCTCCCTGTCGTCCGCCTCATACGTCGGCGGTATATCCGTATCGTTCAAGCTCATCGGCACAGACGGAGGTGATCGTTCGGACGTCTTCGGCGGTCAGTCCCTGCAGGCTGCGGGCGTTCATGTTCTTCACGTCCGACCGCACCTCGTGGACCTGCAGGTCGCGCCACATCTCGGAGGTGCCGAGCTCGTCGGCTCCGAGCGAGCGCCACAGCTCGTTCATCACCGTGGTGGGGTCTTCTGTGAGCTCCTCGTAGCGCACGACGTGAATCCGGTCGGGGAAGTGCGGCGACGAGCGGACTACGCGGTCGGTTTCTGCCCACTGCCGGGCGCACATCTCGATCGGGTACTCCTGGAGACCCAGGGGGTTCTTCCAGCGGCGGAGGTTCGCCTTTCGGCGGATCCCCTGCGCGACTGCATATCCGTTTCGCACGATGTACACGAAGTGGGCCTGCTCGAACTGCCTCGCGAGAAAATCGATGCGCAGAGCATTGGAGACCGATTTCTCCACGACGTACGGCGAATCGCCACGTAGCCAGAGCGACCAATGGCGCCGTATCCGGATCGCTCTCCGGTGGTCGTCGGGTGGTATGCGGAGCTTGTCCGCGCATTCGATCCACATCCTCGGCCACCCGAATCGCTCGGGGTAGGGCAGCACGTCGGTCAGGAAGGCACCCTCGTTGGGCAGACCTCCGAAGGCCGGGTGACTCTGAAGCATCTCGGCGAGAAGGGTCGTGCCGGAGTTGTAGCACCCCAGGATGAAGACCCACCGCTTGTCTCTGACGTCTCGACCGAACGGGAGGAGCATCCGCTGCACGAACGGCTGCATCACGAGCCTGTCCAGAACCCGCTTGGGGATTCCGCGTATCGTGGTTGTCCTCAGCAGTGGCGACATCCGTCTCTCAGCCGGCGTGGAGCGCGCACAGGCGCCTGTACTCGTCGAAGAACGATCGAACCCGGGTTTCGACCGCGAATTTAGGGTAGAGATTCTCGAGGGCGCGGTCGGCGACTGCGGCGGTGCGGTCCGGGTGATTCATGGCCTCGGACATGGCGCGGGACAGTGCGGGGACGTCGCCTGCGGGCACCAGCCATCCGGTCATTCGATCCTCGATGACCTCTCCCATCCCGCCCACGTCGAACGCCACCACGGGCCGCTCCAGGGCCTGCGCCTCGAGCGCCACGTTCGGAAGCCCCTCCGATCGCGACGGGAGAACGACGAGGTCGGCGGCCGCATAGTAGTCGGCTACGTTGGGCCGGTACCCGAGGAATCGAACGCGGTCCTCGATCCCGAGATCCCGCACGAGGCCGCGGAGCGAGTCCTCTTCCGGACCTTCTCCGACGAGAAGCCCGAGCGGAGGCGGGTCGCGGTCCGGTAACACCGAGAAGGCCTCCAGGAACTGATCCTGACCCTTCTCGGGGCTGAGGCGACCGATCACCACCAGGACCACCTGCTCGTCTCTCAGGCCGAGCTCCGCACGTACCCGGGTCCGAGCCTGAGCGCGGCGGTCCTCGTCGCCGAACCGGGACGATTCGATGGCGTTCAGAATCGTCACGGTACGCTTGTGGTGCCTGGTGCGCGTGATGAGCTCGCGAAGTGCGGGAGATACGGCGACCACCGTGTCGGGGAGCACCAGGAGCAGCCGGTCGAGGCGATTGTACAGTCGTATGCGGACGTTCTCGTCGGTGTACCCGTGCGACACGGCAATCCAGGGGATCTGGAGCTTTCGCGAGATGATCCCGGCCAGGATGTGCGTCTTGTAGCCGTGGGACTGAACCAGGTCGTATCTCCCCTCCGTGACGATCTTCAGCGCTCTATCGATCATGCGTGGATCGAGGGCGAACCTCTGCTCGATGACGCGTGCGTCGATCCCTCGCTCGAGAGCGGCCCGGTGGAAGTCGGACGGGGCAGCGTCGGGCCGTCCGAAGCTGCAGACCGTGAACGACTCCTTCGTGCCGGACTCCTCGATCAGCTGGAAGAGTCCTCGGGCAGGTCCGGTGAGCCGCTGGGAGGCGTACAGCACCATGATCCGCGGACGGGCGCTGGGATCGCCGCTACTCTGCATGGTATGCTCCGACACTCGGGAGATCCAACGATTTCATCGACGGAGCGTCGGGTCTGTGTGCGCGCCTCATGGAGTCGATCGGGCCGGGTGTCCAGTCCCCACCGCAGGGGCTACCGCACAGCACGACGGATGAGCCTGGTGGCGGCACCTGCGGCGGCCCCGATCGGGGTCGCCGCGACGAGAGCCGGGACGTGCATCGGGGAGCCGAGCGTGCCCCGGGCGAATCGGCGACGTACTTCGGAGGCCCGACGCCAGTCGCCCCAGTAGCCGAGCACGCAGGCGGTCTTGTTGGCGCGCGCTTCGAAGACCCGGTCCAGCACATCGGACAGGTGGGCGGGGCACGCGTCGCGGACGTCGTCGGGATCGATGAGGAAGGACTCTACCTGGCGCGGGCCTCGGCTCGAGACGCTGAGGTCCGAGTCCTCGCGGTGGTAGCGCGCGAGCGGCTCGAGATTGAGCCCGACACACCCGTTGAGCAGCAACTTGAGGAAGAGGTGCGAGTCCTCTCCGTAGAGGCTTCGAAACGAGTCGTAGTAGCCGCCGAAGTGCAGATACCGCTCTCGCCGCAGAGTGGTCGTGATCGTCTGCATGAAGCGGAGGAGCGTGAGCACCTTGCGCGTATCCGGCACGCCCTCGACGCCGACGAGGCCGTCGCGCAGGCCCTGAGAGTGCCAGTAGGCGGTGAGGTCTCGACCCTCGGGGTCTTCGAGATAGCTGCTGGTCACCGAGCAGAGCCGCGGGTCGGCCTCGAGAATCTCGACCGACCGTTTCAGGTACTGCGGGAGCCACTCGTCGTCGGAATCGATGAAGGCCAGGAACTCCGCCTCGCTGATCCGTGCGCCGTGGTTGCGCGCGGCCCCCGGGCCGGCGTTCTCCTGCGAAACCAGGCGAAGATCGGGATAGTCGAGGGCTTCGACGATGGCTCGGCTGTCGTCCGTGGATCCATCGTCCACCACGATGACCTCGAAGTCCCGAAAGGTCTGTTCATAGACCGATCGCAAGGTCCGAGCAATCGTGGAGCGCTTGTTGTACAGTGGAACTATGACGCTTACCGCGGGCATTCCGCTGTGACCTGGACCGTGGTGCCGTTGCCGTTCTCGAGGGTCATCCTGCGTCGGTTCGTCGGTCGAGCCGTGAGCCGACCCACGCGGAGCTTCTCGAGGGCTCATCGGCGCCATCCGTGCGCGGGCGAGGCTTCAACAAGGCTGTCTCTGGACGGAGGAATCGGTGCAAAAGAGGGCCATCGTCATCGGCTCCGGACTCGCAGGTACGGTACTGGCGAACGACCTCGCGAACCAGTTCGACGTGCTGATCCTGGAGAGAGGCCCCGATACTACATATACAACGCCTACGGTCCGCTATGAGAAAAGATCTCTCGCGGCCGTGCCGACGTTCTGCTACGGCGTGGGCGGCACGACGAACCTGTGGCACAACGGGCTGGTGCCTCTGCGGCCGTCGGACCTGTCCCCGGGCCCCTTTCGGGACGTGGTGGAGGACTCCAGGCGGTTCATGGACCCTGCCGCCGTCGCCCTCCACTTTTCCGGTCCGTCCTTCGCGGAGGAGCATGCGCGGCTTCTCGGCGAAATGGAGCACCAGGTCGCCGAAGCGGGCATGGCCCCGGGTTCGCTGGACTGCCTCGTGTACCCGAAGACCCACGGCCCCGTGAGGCCCGCCCCCGGCGTACGGATCGAGTCGGACGTCGAAAAGATCGAGTTCGATCGTGAGGGTGATCGGGTCGTAGCGGTACGATACAAGTCGGCGGCGGGTCTCCAGACCCGGACCGCCGATCTAGTGGTCGTGGCCGCCGGTTCACTCGGCACGCCCGGAGTCCTGCAGAATCTCCGGCCATTGTTCGGGCGGCCCTCGGACGGCATCGGGACCGGCCTCATCGACCACCCGATGGGCTTCGTCGGGAAGGTGAGGTTCAAGAAGGAGTTCTCCCGGCTTGCGGCCTCGCTCGCATCGACGGATCGGGGGAGCTTCGCCGGGCAGCTGCCCTTCAGGCTCCCGAGTCCGTGCGGACATTTCGTGGGATGCGCATACCTCCGACCTTCGGTGACGATGTCGAATCGTCTGGATGTCCATAAGTACAAGTCGCGACTCGGAGCGAGTCGGGGCACGAACCGCCTTCGAGCCGCCTTCGACGCGCGACTTCTTCATCCGGACATTCTCTCCGAGATCGGGGCACACCTCTTCGGTGTCCGCCCTCCGGGCGACGTCTACTCGATTCTCTTCGTCGGCGAACAGAAACGGGCCGGGAACCGCGTGTTCAACGAGGGAGAGGATCTCGTCGTGGACTGGGCGATCACCGAGGAGGAGCTCGGCTCGATACGCGGCATGCTCGCGGAGCTGGAGGCTCGCCTCGAGCCCTTCGTGGACGACCTGGTGATCCAGGAGGAGGTCGACGACAGCTGGCTCTGGTCGTGTGCGCACCACTCGGGCACCACTGAGCTCGGCACCGACGACGCGTCGGTGGTCGATGTCGACCTTCGGATGCGGGGCGCGCACAACGTCTTCGTCTGCGACGCCTCGGTCCTTCAGGAGCACTCCTACGCGAACACGGGTCTGACGATCGCCCAGCTCGCCCTCCGCCTCTCGGACCATCTCAAGGCTCATGAGCATTCGTTCTGAGCCGGCGGAGACGCGTGCGGAAGAGGTCTCCTCGGCCCCGCTGGTGCTCGTCACGGGAGCATCCGGGTTCATCGGTCGCAGAGTGGTCGCGAGGCTGCTGGCAGGCGGATACCGGGTACGTGCGCTCGTACGGTCGGAGTCCACGTCGCGTCTACGTGGCCTGAGCGGCGTCTCTCTCGAGGTCGGCGACGTACGGGACCCGGAAGCAGTGGCGCGCGCGGTCGCGGACGTGCAGTGGGTCGTGCACGCCGCCGCGGACACCACGGGCACCCTGGAAGGTGGCCGGGAGACCACGATCCAGGGGACGCGGAACGTGCTCGAGGCCGCACGCTCCGCCGGGACCCGGAGGGTGGTGTACGTGAGCTCGTGCTCGGTCTACCGCTACGTCGGCGTCCCCGATGGCACGGTTCTCCAGGAGACCTCACCGCTCGAGCCGCGCCCCGAGCGAAGGGGCCCTTATTCGTGGGCGAAGACGGTCGCGGACCAGGAGGTCGAGCGGATGGCGGAGGCCCTCGGCGTCGATGTCGTTCGGCTGCGGCCCGGGCTGGTGTACGGACCCGGGGGTGACCCCGCGAACCCGATGGTCGGCCTGACGCTCGGCGGTCGCCTGTTCCTCACGATCCGCCGAGCCGGTCACCGGCTGCCGCTGGTCCACGTCGACGACCTCGCGGAGGCGATCGTGCGCGTTCTCGAACGCCCGGAGGCGGGTGGCCAGACCTTCAACGTCGTCGGTCCCGCGCCTGTCTCGAAGGAGGAGTTCGTCGAGTCGGTGGTTCGCCCGGCCCACCCACAGAGGGTCTACATCGATATGCCGTATGGGGCGCTGTACGTCGTGGTTGCCCTGGCGGAGGGACTGGCGAAGGTGTGTCGGGTGCGTCCCCCGCTGACCCGATACCGCCTCTCTTCGTCGCAGAGTCGGGTCACCATCAGCGCTCGGCGGCTCGAGGAGGTCGTGGGGTGGCAGCCGACCCGGAGCATGGGTGACGTGGTAGCGGCAGCGCCCGAAGGTATGGCGAGCTCATGAGGATCGTAGTCGTCAGTCGCCTGCTCGCCGGTCCGGAATCCTAGGAGGCGCCGATGTGTGGAATCGCCGGTGGTGTCGCCCTTCGGCCCGATGCCCGTCCCGACCGTGAGATCGTTGCCCGCATGTCGGGAGCGATCCGTCACCGGGGCCCCGATGGAGAAGGCGTCTGGGTCTCCCCCTCGGGCTCGGCCTGCTTCGCCCACCGCAGGCTGTCGGTCATCGACCTCGAGACGGGGCAGCAGCCGATCGTCTCGACCGACGGTGATGTCGGGCTCGTCTTCAATGGTGAGATCTACAACTATCTCGAGCTCCGTCGAGAGATGGAGGCGCAGGGGTCGCGGTTCCGTACGGAGTCGGATACGGAGGTTCTGCTCCATCTCCTGAGGGCCCGTGGTGCCGAGGGTCTTCAGGACACGGTGGGCATGTTCGCGTTCGCCCTCTGGGACGACAGCCGGCGGACCCTTCTCATGGCCCGGGATCGTGTGGGGAAGAAGCCGCTGTTCTATGCCACGATCGACGGGTGTCTCTACTTCTGCTCGAGCCTCGTCGGACTCGAGGCCGCATTCCGGGGTCGGCCCGACGTGTCGGCAGCGGCCGTGGTCGATTTCCTGGACGGCGGCTACGTGCCGGCTCCGGGCACGATCTACGAGGATGTCTGGAAGCTCTCTGCCGCCACGTATCTAGAGGTGAGGCAGGACGACGGGCTCGTCGCCACGGAGCGCTTCTGGCGACCACCCATGGACGTCGATCGGACGCTGGTCGCCGAGGAGGAGGCTCTCGATCGACTCGAGGCCCTGCTGGAGGAGGCCGTCCGGCTGCGCCTGCGCAGCGATGTCCCGCTGGGGGTCTTCCTGAGCGGAGGGATCGACTCGAGTCTCGTGGCCGCGCTCTCCTCACGGATGTCGGATGCCGCGATTCAGACGTTCACGATCGGGTTCGACGTGGAGGATCTGGACGAGTCGACCCGCGCCGGTCGCGTGGCGGGACATCTCGGCACGGAGCACCGCACGTTCCGCCTCGAATCGAGCCTGCTCGAGCTCCTTCCCACGGCGGTGCGCCACTTCGGAGAGCCCTTCGCCGACTCCGCGGCGCTCCCGCTGTGGGTCCTCGCGGAACAGGCGCGCCCGCTCATCACGGTCGCCCTGCTCGGCGACGGAGGTGACGAAGGCTTCGGTGGATACGACTGGTACAGGACTGCGGCGAAGCTCGACCGCGTCGCGGGTCTGCCGGGGGCTCGCACGTTCGGGCGATCTCTGTCGGTCGCAGGGGGGGTAGGGGGGCGGAAGCTGAGACGTCTGGCCCACATGCTGGAGGTGGGGCCGGAAGCCAGGTTCGCGGATCTCCGATGCATGTTCGGCCCACACACGGCGGCCGATATACTGCAGCCCGCGTTCGTATCGGGCATCGATCCGGAGCTCCTGGTCCGAAACCGGATCGCCGCGCTTTATCGGGAGTTCTGCGCCCGGCCCTCGCTGCGGATGCAGTACGCCGACCTGCGCACGTACCTGGCGGATGGACTGCTTCCCAAGGTGGACGTGGCGACGATGGCGCACGGTCTCGAGGCGAGGGCGCCGCTGCTGGACCATCGGGTGCTCGAGTTCGCCTATCGGCTCCCGGGCGCACTGAATGATCCTTCGGACCCCAAGCGACTCCTTCGCAAGCTGCTCGACCGATACGTGCCGCGTGCCCTCACGGAGGGTCCGAAGCGGGGATTCACCGTTCCGGTCAGCACGTGGTTCCGACGGGATCTGGAGCCCCAGGTGCGGGGTCTCCCGTCGGGTCCCCTCGTCGAGTCCGGCTACGTCGACCGGCGTGGGCTGGCGGCGATGGTAGACGAGCACATTCGTGGAGAGCGGGACCACGGCGATCGGCTCTTCCACCTCATGGTGCTCAGCCGCTGGCTGGAGTCGTGAGTCGAGCCCGTAGGGCGGTCTGGGCATTCGCGCACCGCTCGGGCCTGTCCTCCGTCAGCCGGGCTCTGCATCGCCGGCAGCTCGTCGTCGTCTGCTACCACGGGCTGAGCCGGGAACGGCGTTCCTCGGACTGGCTCCTCCATCCGCTCGAGGACTTCGAGCGGGAGGTCGACTACCTGGCGCGCCACTACGAGATCCGGACGGCGGACGAGGCCCTGCGACGCCAGTACGGACCCGGGCTGGAGGAGCCCACGGCCGTGATCACGTTCGACGACGGCTACGCCAACAACCTGACCCTCGGACTGCCCGTGCTACGGCGGTACGACGTACCCGCCACGATCTACCTGACGACCGGCATCATCGAGCGGGGAGGACGTTTGTGGACGACCGAGCTGCAGCATGCTCTGCGGCAGACGCGGCTCGACGTTCTGGAGATCGGGGATCCGCGCGTGGACGGCCCGCTGGGCGAACCTGGCAGGGAGCGGACCCGCCGCGCGGTTTCGGTCAAGGATCTTCTGAAGCTCCTGCCCGTCGAAGAGCGCAGACAGTTGGCGGAGGCGATCCTCGACCATGTGGGGCGGCCGGAGGGGCTGGACGACTTCAGGCTGATGACGCCTTCCGAGGTGAGCGAGCTCGATCGTGCGGGGCTGGTCACGTTCGGGGCGCATTCACGCACCCACCCGATCCTCTCGTCCCTGTCGGACTCCGAGCTCGAGGACGAGGTGTGTGGGTCGATCGAGGACGTCTCGCGTCTCGATCACGTGTCGAGCACGTTCGCGTACCCCAACGGGCAGCCACGGGACTACGATGAGCGGGCGATCCGTCTGCTGAAGGCGTCCGGTGTGGAGGCCGGGATGAGCACGCGCCAGTGGCTTCACCAACGGAGCTTCGACCCCTATCACGTGCGCCGTGTCGTGGTGGACGGGGACATGCTTTTCTCCGACTTCGTGGCGGCGGTGACCGGGGTCAAGGAGACGCTCCGCCGCTGACCGATCGCCGGGTTGTGGCCCGATCATTGCAACCCGGTTCGCGCTGGAGGCAGGGCCTTGCGAAGAAGGCCGCTGCCTCCGCGCCCGTGCTTCCGGAACCTCTTCGGGCTCACTAACCTATCAATGCTGTAGGCTTACCGAGGCTCCCCCCCAATGAAAGCTGTCGTGATGCACGTCATCAGTCTGGCGCTCATGGTCCTGTGCAGCAGCGGCTGTGGTGCGAATCCCACCGTACCGTCCACGGGCCACGACGGCCCGGGCCAGCCCATCCCTGACGCCGACTTCGCCGAGATCGCTGTCCAGTGGGAGCAGAGCGCGCGAGCGGCAGGTGACGCGCGCTGGTCGAGGGACACCGGCATCCCCGCCCAACAGCGCTCCTACTACGATCGTCCGTACGCCTGGTACGTGCTGGGCTATCCCGACCGTGCGGACGCGGTCCAGCAGGCGTACGTGGACGAGTATCTGGATCCGATCGGGGGTGCGGCGCCGCCGAGGCACCACGAGCCGGACGGTCTGGTGGAGCACTACCTGCGCTCGGGAGACGCGAGTCTTCTCGTGACGCTGGAGAACATGGCGGACCACCTTACGCGCCTGTTCATCAACAAGGGGTGGGTGGACTGCACGGACCGATGC
>Ga0209536_100000573_pt1 | contig 59341 bp, 44 predicted proteins | sample DeeMarSeWOR28_12_FD_187461 | JGI IMG/M metagenome (GOLD analysis project Ga0209536, IMG submission 187461) | Marine sediment microbial communities from White Oak River estuary, North Carolina - WOR-2-8_12 (SPAdes) (version 2) | ecosystem: Environmental > Aquatic > Marine > Intertidal zone >...
CGCAGGCTTCCGGCATACGGGCTTCAGCAACCGAAAACCGATGGCGGGTATGGCACGACGTGCAGGCGCCTTTGCTGCCGTCTAAATTGAGCCGCCCGACGCCGGCGTTGGGCCAGGTGCCCGGATCGATTTTGCCGTTTTCATCGATTTTGATGACCGTGCCATGACAGCTGAAGCAGCCGGTCTTGCGCTCATTGTCCGAGTTCATCCCCTTTTGCAGCCAGGGATCCAGCTTCCACATGATCTCGATGGTGTTGGCATGCTTGCTTTTGCTGTACTGGGTGGCCTCATCCGGGTGGCAGCGGGAGCAGTCCTTGGGCGTGACGATCGAGGCGATGGGCATTTTGTATTTGGCTTCGCCCCAGGGCATATCCGAGCGGCTATAGTACTTCTCATGATCCTGGGCAATATCCTCGTCACCGGGCTGGACCAGGTGGCAGTCCAGGCAGGTAATATTGGCATTGGCATGGCGGCTCTTGGCCCAGTCCGCGAAAACACCGGGCGTCGTTACGCGGTGACATTCGATACATGCCTGGGCCTCCGGAGGGACACTGCGCTCGATTCGATATTCCTTGACCTTGGCAAAATTGGGCTGCTGCGCCATGGCTGTGATGACGATCAGTCCGAGGGCCAGCAAACCAATGGAGAAAAACAGCACTGTTCGCCTCATGAGTCCTGCTCCTTTCAATTGTTTTATTTTATGACGGTAGAAGAAAGTTCCCCAATAACAGCTTTAAAGCTGTCTGAGCCCTTTGGCCTGGTAGGGCACGTTGCGGGTCTGGCGAAACATTACCAGGCCTCTTTCTGAATGCACCAGATCATAATGACAATCGACACATTTTTTCTCGTATCCCGGTCTGGCATACAGCACCGAACGGTGGGCCAGCATGGCACCGCGCTTATAGGGCATGTTGAGCAAATTGCGGTGGCATTTCTGGCACTCTCTGTTATCAAAAGCGGCATAAGCATTATTACGCGCTTTTTCCCTGTCGTATTCACCTGTAAGAAAATGAATCGCTACGTCTTTGATGCCATGGTAGGTCTTGGCAAAGAAAAAGTCGAAGGTGTCCTGGGGGGCTGGCAGGTGGCAATCCATGCAATCGACGACAACACCGGAGGCATTGTTGGTATGGCTTGAGGAGCGCCAGGCCACCACCGCAGGCTTTATTTCGTGGCAGGATCCGCAAAATTCGGGCGTGGAGGTGCGAACCATGGTGTAATAGGATACGCTAAACAGAGGAAAGGCAATGACGATACCCACACCGACAAGGATCAATGCAATTACATACTTTTTCATGGCAGCCTTTGATGTTGGAGTTTAGCGTTTTTCTTTAGCTGCTGGTTGAATTATTCCCATAAGGTAAAAAACTGTAATCACCATGTTATTATACTCGATGTGGTAATTAATCAATTTGACTTAAGTCAAATACGGACAATTAAAATTTAAATATGCTGTGCAGTTTTTAATTGTTCTGAATGCAAAAAAAGTGGAAAGCTTTTAGATTTTAGATATAAGTCCGACATGGACCGGCTCTCGGGAACGGTGCTTTTTGGGTGCTCGGCGAATTGCGTTTTACCAAAGAAAGTTTATCATCTCTAAACTCAATAACAAATAAAAATATAATTGTAAACATTTACTGAAAATTATTGAATTTTTTACTTTAATTATTTTTAGACCGGAAATCCCTCCGCTCTGATCTTATTGACAGGTTGTGGTTTTTAAACCATAATTCATCTACATCAATCCTAAAATGATATTTGCGTATCAGTACCTGAGTTTACCTTAATAGAGTGCTGTTAAATCACGGGGTACCCTTGTACGATTATATTGTTATTGGTTCTGGCTTCGGGGGATCGGTATCAGCGCTTCGGCTGGCTGAAAAAGGATATCGTGTCGCCGTCCTGGAAAAAGGCCGCCGCTATCGAACCCAGGATTTCCCTCCCACCAATTGGAACCTGCGTAAATTCCTGTGGAAACCAAGATTGGGACTGTATGGCATTCAGATGCTGACATTGATGCGCCATGTTTTTATTCTGCATGGCGGGGGGGTTGGGGGTGGCAGCCTTGTATATGCAAATCAACTTCTTATACCTCCGGATGAAGTCTTTCTGAAGCCGGAATGGGGACCGGGAGACTGGAAAAAAAAATTAATGCCTTTCTATGAAAAAGGTAAACGCATGTTAGGCGCTACCCGCTGTCCCTCGGTCGGCCGGGCTGATGAAATTTTAGCAGAAATCGGCAAAGAGATTCGTGGAGAAGATACATTTCATCTCAACGATGTCGGTGTTTTCTTTGGTGAACCGGAAAAAACAGTTCCTGATCCCTACTTTAACGGAGACGGGCCGGAAAGAACAGGCTGCAACTTTTGCGGCGCCTGTATGATTGGTTGTCCGATTGGAGCGAAGAATACGCTGGACAAAAATTACCTTTATTTGGCAGAAGAAAAATACGGTGTAGAGATATTTCCTGAAACAGAAGTTATCGGCGTGCATCCCTCAGATGCAGGCTATGAGGTTTTCACCAGAAAATCGACCGGACTTCGGCATCCCGGGCAAACGGTGTTTGCCCGAGGTGTCATATTTAGCGGCGGCGTACTGGGAACGATCAAATTGTTGTTTGAATGCAAGGACAAGGGATTGCTCCCCAATATATCAAAAGCGCTGGGCCGTTCAGTTCGAAGCAATTCTGAAGCGCTTCTTACCGTAACGGCCAGTGACCGCAACGCAAATTATTCCGACCACATTGCCATTACGTCCGGTATTTATCCGGATCAAAAAACGCACATAGAGGTTGTTCGATACAATAAGGGTTCGGATTTGATGGGAAGTCTATTGACCCTGCTTACAGGGGGAGGCGGACGGATTCCCCGCGTGATTCGCTTCCTGGGCAATATTGTGCGGCATCCATGGGCGTTTTTAAAATCGTTTTGGATATTCGGATGGGGCGCCCGGACGCCCATTCTATTGGTCATGCAGACCGCCGAAAACAATTTGCAGTTTAATTATAAGCGTCGCTGGTGGCGCCTTGGTAAGAAAACGATAAATTCCGAAATTTCTCCTGACAGCCAAAAAATTCCTTCATATATCCCGATTGCCAATAGGGTTGCACAGCGAATGGGCGAAAAGATCAACGGGCAGCCAATGAGTGCCTGGACAGAAGTCCTTTTCGATATTTCGTCAACTGCTCATATATTAGGCGGCTGTGTCATGAGCGCATCCGCAGAAGATGGCGTTGTCGATTTCAGAGGTCAGATTCACGGCTACCCCAACCTTTATGTTGTTGATGGCTCTAATGTCCCTGCCAATTTAGGCGTAAATCCTGCGCTCACAATTACGGCCATTGCAGAATATATCATGTCTCATATTCCCAAAAAATCAGATAGCTAATATTATAGAAATCATGCCCGGCCTGAACATCTTTACCAGCAATAAACTTGAAATTCTGGCAGCGCAACTGGCACGACAGCTGAAAACACCGGTGTCGGAAACGCTGAAACCCGAAATTATTGTCATCCAGAGTTCCGGTATGGAACGCTGGATATCTCAGGAAATTGCGCGCTCTAACGGCATCTGTGCCAACATCCATTTTCCGTTCCCCAATACGTTTTTGGACCACATCGCACATCAGGTCTTGGCCGATGATGAAGCCCCATTTCTATTTGAGCCCGATGTTTTGGTGTTCAGGATTATGAAAGCGCTTCCGCAATGCACGCTCGAGCCCGGATTTGAGCGCCTGCGCGCCTACCTGACCGATGATGCCAACCGACTCAAGGAATTGCAGATATCAAGCAAAATGGCAGATCTTTACGACCAGTACCAGGTGTTTCGACCGGAAATGATCATTCGCTGGGAGCAGGGTGAAAATCCCGAGCACACCGAAGACCACTGGCAGGCAGAACTCTGGCGACAGTTGCAAAATGGCCGCCAAAATCAGCACCGTGCCGGCCGGCAACGACATTTGATCGAACGCCTTCAAACCCATCCGGAACACTTTACGGATCTGCCGCAACGCTTTTTTATGTTTGGCATTTCTTATCTGCCGCGTTTTCATCTGGAGACATTTGCAGCGCTGTCAGAGGTTGTTGAAACCAACCTGTTCTTGCTGAATCCGTGTCAGGAGTACTGGGGCGACATTATTTCCCAAAAACAAATGCAGCGCATCCAGCGCTCGTATTCGCGTTCGAATGAAACCTTAGCGGATCTGCACCTGGAAGAGGGCAACCCTCTGCTGGCCTCCATGGGATCTCACGGCAAAGATTTTCATACCGTGATCAGCAGTTTTGACTTTCAGATGAACGAAAACTATCAGGACCCGGGATGTGCGACCCTGCTGAGCTGTGTTCAATCGGATATTCTAAATCTAAGAGATCGCCGGCCGGCACCGGCCGGTGCAAACGATCAAAACGCTTCTTTGACCGCAACGACCGGCCCGGCGGTATTGGCGATCGACCCAGCGGACACGTCGATACAGATCCACTGCTGCCACAGCCCGATGCGTGAAACCGAAGTGTTGCATGATAACCTGCTGGCCATGTTTGAAACGGATCCACAGCTGCGACCCAAAGACATCGTGGTCATGACGCCTGACATTGACACATACGCCCCATATATTCAGGCTGTTTTTGAGACAGTCATCGACGAGCGCCTGTATATCCCGTTCAGTATAGCCGACCGTGGGGCCCGGGAGCAGGGTCGCCTGGTCGACGGCTTTTCATCATTTCTGGAGCTTAAAGATTCCCGGTTTAGCGTATCGCGTATTTTGCGATTACTCGAAGCACCGGGCGTTCGAGAAAAATTCGGGCTCAACCGCAGGGACATCGAAATTGTTGAACGTTGGATCCGCGATACACGAATTCGCTGGGGAATCGATGCGAACCACCGCCGTAAGCTCGGTCTACCGGCGGTTTCTGAAAACACCTGGAGTACGGGCATACGGCAGCTGCTGCTGGGATACGCCATGCCGGGAAATCATCAGCGAATGTTCGACGATATTTTGCCCTATGATGCCGTTGAAGGGAACGAGATTCATAGTTTGGGTAAATTTTTGGATTTTAGCGGTGCTGTATTTCGATATGCCCGGGGGCTGACGGGGGCCAAAACCTTGCGCACCTGGAGCATATTTTTTAAGCGCCTGCTCGAGGAATTTTTTCTGCCGGATGAAGAAACCCAGCGCGAAATAAAAAGTTTGCGATCCATTCTGGATGACCTGGCCCGGCGCCAGACCGATGCGGCCTTCGATGAAAAACTGGAATTTGAGCCCATTCGGTTTTATCTGGAACGCCAGCTGGATAAATTGCAATTCTCTTCGGGCTTCATGACCGGAGGGGTCACTTTTTGTGCCATGCTGCCGATGCGCAGTATTCCCTTTAAGGTTGTCTGCCTGCTGGGCATGAATTCAGATGCATTTCCGCGCGATTCTCAGCCACTATCGTTCGATCAGATCGCGCAACACCCGCGCCCCAGCGACCGTTCCCGTAGAAATGACGACAAGTACCTATTTTTGGAATCCATCATTTCGGCCCGTCATACGTTGTATATCAGTTATGTGGGGCAAAGCATCCAGGACAACAGTCGCATGCCCCCATCACCACTTGTCAGTGAATTACTGGACACAATTGAAAAGGGATTTGAGCTGCCCGACCAGAATATCCGGGAACATGTGTTGCGTTTTCATCGTTTGCAAGCCTTTTCCGCTGAATACTTTACAAAAGAAGGTCCGCTTTTCAGCTATTCATCAGAAAATTGCGATGCGGCCGCATTCATCAACAATAAAAAAACCGCCTTGCCGCTTATCACAAGAGCCATTCCGCTGACAGCGCCTGAAAAAGCCGAATTGCACAATCTGGATATTGAATCTCTTTGCCGCTTTTTCAGCCATCCGACTCGGTTTTTGCTCCAGCAGCGTCTGGGCATTTATCTGGAACAAACCGATGTCCTGACTGAAAAGCGTGAAGATTTTGAATTAGATCCTTTAGATCAGTTCCATGTAGGCCAGCGCCTCTTAAGCACCCGCTTGGCCGGTTTTGATCTGGACGCCTGCCGGGCAGCCCAGATGGCCAAAGGGTATTTCCCGCATGCAAATGTCGGCACCTTGATGTATAACAAAATGAGCAGCGCAGTGGAACAGTTTGCCAACCGGCTGGAAAACTTGCAAGAAAAGCCCATTGCGGGCCCAGCCGAAATGAACATCGACATTGGCGAATTTAGATTGCGGGTCAGGATGCCGAAAGTTTATGAGGGCGGACTGGTTCAATACCGATATGCAAATCAACGCGCTCGGGATTTATTGGGCCTGTGGATTTACCATCTGGTTCTTTGCGATCGGGCGCAGGCGGGTTTGCCACGAACCAGTGTTATGCTATTCAAAGATTCCGTTTGGCAGTTTAGCCCTGTTGTTCATCCGCGAAATATACTGGCAGATCTGCTCAACGTTTTTAAGGCGGGCCTGGAAAAACCACTGCACCTTTTCCCGGCCACATCATTTGGGTACGTTTTTCAACTGCAAATCAATGACAAATCTGAAAAAACTGCGATGGACGCGGCCCGGCGCAATTGGTTCGGGAGTGATTATACCAGAGGCGAATCCGATGATCCCTATATTGATATTTGTTTTAAGGGGTCCGATCCGCTGGACAACGATTTTGCAGATGTTTCCAATGCAGTGTTTGGACCTTTGCTGGCAAGCGGCGGCCCACTGCAAAATGTTCCCTGAAATGACACGTTTCACATCGAGGAGAAAGCTATGGCAATGATCGTTCAGCTGCACGAAGGTGTGGCCATTAAAAAATTTAAATTCGACAAACCCACTCTGAGCCTGGGGCGTGACCCGCAAAGTGATATTTTTATCGACAACACGGTTGTCAGCTCAAAGCATGCGATTATCACAGTTGAATCGCATCCCGAATCCGGTGGCGGACCGCAGTACACCATTGAAGACCTGAATAGCACCAATAGCACCTATGTTAATGGTGAGAAAATCACGCGCCACAAATTGGCGCACAATGACGTGATCCGGATCGGCTGGAATCATTTTAAGTTTATCGACCAAGCGCAGGCAGATCCGAATCAAACCGCAAAAATTAAAAAGAGCTGGATACCGGGTGTATACTATACGGAAGAGGATAAATAGGTTCCGCTGATATTATATTTTATTTCTTCTCTTTTCGGCTTCAGGGTCATTTTTGAATTCGAAGCACGAAATCCGAAATAAGAAACAAATCCAAAATCATAAATCCGAATGATCAAAACGTGATTTGAATTTTGAAAATTGAATATTCGGATTTGTTTAGAATTTCGATATTCGAATTTCGTATTTTGCAGCAAAAACGCAATCCTGATTAATGTGATGCAAGACCATAAAGATATCGACTAAACCCAAAGTTTGAATAAAATATGGATATTTCTTTGTTGCTTAAAGCCATTTTTGATCCGCAGATCAATCGATCCGCCTTGATACAACAGATCATCAAACCGGGCGACGTTTTTGATATAAAAATCATTGAGGTCAAAGATGATCAGCGCGCCCTGGTCGATTTTGGTAAATTCCGTGCCCTCGCGAAAGTCCAGTTTCCCGTTAGAGCCGGCGCAGATTTTGTTGCCAAAGTGACAGACACCGCCGGCCAGCTTCGCCTGCAGGTAATCGAGCCGGACACCAGAACGGCCGGCGGGGATAAAGCCGTATCCAATCGCCTGGAAATTCTTTCTTTTGATTTATTCAATAAAATACAATCCGACATCAAACAGGCCGCCCAGCACATTTTACACCCTCCGGCCGGCAGCGATTTGCCTCCGCCTCATATCAGCCGAGCCCTGGCAGCCCTGGATGCGCATTTTGCATCGCTTAATTTGAACCAGGACCTGGCAAAATGGCTGCCGTTGATTAAATCCTATATCGAGAACACCGGCTTTTTCTTTGAAAAAAAAATGGCGGACCTGATTCTACAATTTACCCGGGGCCAGGATACTGGAAACATTCAGGAACTGATCCGGGATCCCCGGATCCAAAGTATCATGGGCCGGGATCTAAAGCCGATTCTTTTGATGCTCAAAGCGTATCTGGATACGCCGGATATGGAAGTCAGGTTTCCCGATGCCAAAGAACTTGCACAATTCAAGGGCACCGTCGACATGCTGCTGTCCGACATCCACAACCAGCAATCGCGGGCGGTCCACAAACATGAATTGGCCGATCCCTACCAGGTTTTTTCATTCACGCTCCCGCTTAAAGAAAATGAGGAAAAAGCGCGTCTGAAATTGTATTGTCCTAAAAAGAAATCAGGGAGCGCAGAAACCGGTTTTAAGATTTCACTGCTGCTGGAGCTGAACCGTATCGGAGAGCTGCGCACCGATTTTTTCCTCCTCGACGGGGATTTATCCATTACGTTTTTTGTGAAAGATGATGCCAGCAAAACCCATTTCGAGCATCATTATAAAGAAATCCGTGATTCCTTGAATTCTTTGTTCAACTATCTGGTCCTAAAAACAGTGGTCTCCGAGAAAAAAATCCAGGAATTTCATCACGCGGATTTGGACATCGACAGTGATCGGCAGGTCGACTTAAGAATTTAATTATGAAAAAAAAAACCAAAGCCGTAGCACTAACCTACGATAAAGACAAAGACGCGGCTCCCAGAGTAATGGCCAAGGGCAGGGGACAGGTGGCTGAAAAAATTATCGAAACAGCCAGAGCGCATCATGTGCCATTGGTTGAAGATGAAAACCTGGTTCAGGTGCTTGAAGCCCTTGATTTAGAAACGCAAATCCCACCGGAGCTATATCGTGCTGTGGCGGAGGTGCTGGCATTCGTTTATCGGCTCAATGCAAAAATGTAATCTATTTGCTAAATCACTGGAGCACTGGAGTGTTGAATTTTGGTGTTCTGATGGGTTAAAATGATCTTGATTCAAATGACTTACCATTACTCCACAACTCCGTCACTCCGTGCTTTTTATTGTTTAATAAGCTGAAGAAGAGATACCGATTTGAAACCCCTTGATCTGATTAATTGCCCCCTTGAAGGCATTAACCTCATTGAAGCCAGCGCCGGCACCGGCAAAACCTACACCATCGAGGGTCTGGTTTTGAGGCTGATCTTAGAAAGACAGCTTCCGGTCGATCAAATTCTGGTCGTCACGTTTACCAGGGCGGCCACCGAGGAATTAAAAGATCGCATCCGCACGAAATTGCTGCAGGCGGAAAAAGCATTCACGAATGGTCATAGCAACGACACCCTGCTCAACAGCTTGCTTGAGCGCATGCCGAATTCCAGGCCGGCCATCGCATTGATCCATGATGCCCTGGTTAATTTTGACAGAGCGCCCATTTTCACCATTCATGGGTTCTGCGCCCGAATCCTGTTTGAGCACGCCTTTGAAACCTCAAATTTATTCGACACCGAGCTGGTCTCCGATCCATCAGCATGGGAGCGAGAAGTGGCCGAGGATTTCTGGCGGCGTCAACTATACGATGCGCCCCTGGAGTGTGTCAGTTATTTAACCCAAAAACTCAAAGGGCCTTCATCCTTTCAACAGCTGCTTGGCAAAATAGGGGCAGCCGACATGGACATTATACCGCAGATCGACAGACCGGCTCTGGAAACACTGAGCGCTTTTCGCAAGGCCAATAATCGCGTCCGAAAACAATGGTTGCGGGCACGGCCGGCGGTGCAAAAAGCGCTGTACGATCCGTCTTTAAACGGCAAACAATATGGCAGCCGGACAGTCCGCCAGGGCGCCGCCGACATGACAAAACGGGATCTGATGGTTTTGTCCTTGACCAGCAGTATGGACCAGCATGTGGCACCCAAAAACACGGGGTTTCCCCTGTTCAAGAATTTTGAGAAATTTACGGCTCAAAAATTAAAAACGTCCGCTCGCAAGGGTCAAACACCACCCAGCCATGAATTTTTTAATCTATGCGATGACCTATACCGGTGTGCCGCCGAATTAGAAACCGAGTTGCAACAATATCTGGTCTACCTCAAATCACACCTTTTGGCTGCAGCGCCGATTGAATTGAGGAGCCAAAAGTCCCAGAAAAATATTCAATTTTTTGACGATTTACTGCTTCTGGTGAAACAGGCGCTGGTTTCAAAAAGCGGCGATCCGCTGGCGGATGCGGTTCGTCAAAAATACCGTGCCGCGCTGGTGGACGAATTTCAGGACACCGATAGTGTCCAGTACGAAATCTTTTCGCGGCTTTTTGCGGATCCGAGCAGTCTGCTTTTTATGATCGGGGACCCCAAGCAAGCCATTTACAGTTTTCGCGGAGCGGATATTTTTTCTTATCTGAAAGCAGCCAGGGATGCTCAAACCAAATTTACCCTCACCGAAAACTGGCGATCCGAACCGCATCTGATCGCTGCGATCAATACGCTCTTTTCAAATCTGAAACGTCCGTTTCTTTTTAAAGATATTTCATTTGAACCGGCCCGGGCAGGAAAAAATCGTAGCAGCAAACCCCAGAAGGGCCTGACACCAATGACCATCTGGTATCTGGATTCAAGGCCCTATTCAGATAAGGGCAAGCCGGTAACCAAAACCGCAGCAACGCGCCGGCTGGCCGATGCGGTCGCCGAAGAAATCTTTCGACTTGTCAGCTCAAAAAGCTGCTCCTGGCAGCCGGGTGATATGGCCGTACTGGTTCGAACCAACCGCCAGGCCCGACTCGTCAATCGGTGCTTGTCAGCCAGGGGGCTGCCATCGGTTCTACACAGCACCGGCAACATATTTGATTCCCGCGAAGCGATGGAGATCGAGAAAATCCTGTTGAGTATCTCTGCCCCGGAAAACCCGGGACTTCTCAAGGCGGCCCTGGCAATGGATATAATGGGCGCCCGCGGCGAAGACTTGCTGGCGGCTGATCTGGACATTGATCCGTGGGAAGACCAATTGATCAGAATTCGCGATTACGCCCAACTGTGGCAGCGTTCGGGGTTTATGCAAATGTTCCGAACGTTAATGAACCGGGAGCACATCCGGCAACGCCTGTTGTCCTATGCGGATGGTGAGCGCCGTCTGACCAATGTGCTGCATCTTGCAGAGATAATCCATCAGGAATCCACGCGCCGCAATCTGGGCATGAGCGGTGTCTTAAAATGGCTGGCCGAGCAGCGGGACCCCCGCTCGCCGCGCCTGGAAGAGCATCAACTCCGATTAGAAAGCGATGCCCATGCAGTCAACATCGTCACCGTTCACAAAAGTAAAGGACTTGAATATCCGGTTGTGTTCTGTCCTTACGGCTGGGAAGGTTCTTTTATAAAAGACCCTGAAATCATTTTTCATAGATCCGATGCAACCGGCGGCGAACAGCAGCTGACCATGGATCTGGGATCGGATTCGCATGCCACACACCTGATATACGCTCAAAATGAGCTGCTGGCTGAAAATATTCGCCTGTTGTATGTCGCATTAACCCGGGCGCAATCCAAATGTTACCTGGCATGGGGACGCATTAATACGGCCGAGTCGTCAGCACTGGCCTATTTACTGCACGCGCGCGCAGAAGCGCAGGCCGATCTGCAGTCGGCTGATATGGTAACCGATCTGAAACGTCAGGTGAACGCCAAATCCGATGCGGACCGATTGGCCGATCTCCAATTGCTGGCAAAAAAAGCGGATGGCAGCATCGAGGTGGTTTCTTTACCCGAGCCTTCGGACGGTCATCTCCGGGCGCAAGCGGACACGCCCGCAGTCCCCGGTTGCCGACATTTTTCCGGCGCAATCGACACCCGCTGGAAGGTTTCCAGTTATTCGGCACTGGTTGCGGGGCGGACAGCCGACATTGATCTGCCGGACCGTGATGCGCTCGGAGAACCGGTCAGTCATATAAGCGACAGGGACGAAAGCGAAATCGAATCCCAGAAAGCCGCTGTGCCGGCGGGCATTTTTGCATTTCCGAAAGGATCACGCGCGGGAAACTTTTTCCACGACCTGATGGAGCAACTGGACTACACCGCCTGTTCCTCAGACGCTTCAAATCAAACGATTCAGCGCACGCTGCAGCTCTACGGGTTCGACAACACCTGGCAACACGTTATTGCCGAAACCATTTCCCATATTCTCCACCTGCCGTTAATACCGGAATTGCCGGAACTAGCGCTTTCTGCGATCGACTTCGATCACCGCATCAATGAAATGGAGTTTTATTTTCCGTTAAATAAGATTCAACCGTCCACGCTGCAGGTTGTCTTCAAACGCCACGGCCTCGATCAGGACCGCATGAATTTTCCTTTACAGCTGCACAAATTGGTTTTCAGTCCGGTCGCTGGCTTCATGAAAGGGTATATGGATCTGGTATTCCAGCACCGCCACCAATTTTTTTTGGTCGACTGGAAATCCAATTATCTGGGTCCGACGATTGACAGTTACCGCCGCGATGCGCTGGGTGTCGTCATGCACGAACATTTTTACGTCCTGCAATACCACCTCTATGTGCTGGCGCTCTGCCAGTATTTGCGCCAGCGAAACGCTGCTTTTCAGTATGAAACCGATTTCGGCGGTGTTATGTACATATTTATCAGAGGAACGGATCGTCGCCGCAGTCCCGAATACGGCATCTATTTTGATCGGCCCAAAGCAGCGCTCATCAGTGCTTTGGGAAAAGCACTCATTCCCCGTTTTACAGAATTTAAATGATGAATAAAGCCGTAATCAAAGATCTTCAAATGAAGGGCCTGCTGTCGGCGATTGACGTTCATTTTGCTGGATTCATCGGTGAATATGCAACCGACGGAGATTCAGATCTATTTTTAGCTGCCGGTCTGGTAAGCCATGCGGTCGGTCAGGGCAATATCTGCCTAGATCTAACGACCGTTGCCGGAAAATCATTGATGGACGGACAGGGTGAGCGCTTTGCGGTTGTCTGCCCGCAACTGGAGAATTGGCTCACAAGCTTGAAAGCCAGTCCGGCCGTTGGCCAGCCCGGCGAAATCCGCCCATTGATCCTGGATACCCGTCATCGTCTCTATCTTTACCGCTACTGGGCGTACGAACAAACCATTGCACATTCGATTAAAAGCAGAATTGAAGAACCGATATCCGATCTGGACCTTCAGCAGCTTAAAAAAATCCTGGATCGACACTTTCCGAAAGTCAAACCGTCGGAGGTGGACTGGCAAAAAATAGCGGCCGCCGTTGCCTGTTTAAAGCATTTTTGCGTGATTACCGGCGGGCCCGGGACCGGCAAAACATTTACCGTCACCAGAGTATTGACCGTACTGCTCGAATTGCTGGCCGATCAGCAGCCTCGGATTTATTTGGCCGCCCCCACGGGTAAAGCCGCTGCGCGCTTGCAGCAGGCCCTGAAACAGGTGCGGGATCAAATCAACTGTGATGATCGCATCAGGCGCGCCTTCCCATCCGAAGTATTCACCGTTCACCGGATGCTCAAGCCCATCAGGGGCACCCCCTATTTTCATCATGGTACAGAAAACCCGTTAATGGCCGATGTGGTCGTAGTGGATGAAGCATCCATGGTTGATCTGGCCTTAATGGCCAAATTGCTGGATGCGGTACCTCAAAAAGCGCGGTTGATTTTTGTCGGAGATAAAGATCAACTGGCCTCTGTCGAAGCAGGATCGGTTCTGGGAGATATCTGCGACCGGGATGTCATGCACGGATTTTCAAGTGGGTTTAAAGATCAGATTCGGGACATAACCGGCGAAAACATTGATACCCGTGTGCAGACGGCTGAACGGGATTCTAACCTGCAAGATGCCATTGTGGTCTTGCACAAGGGCTATCGGTTTGCAGATGAAAGGGGGATCGGCGCACTGAGCCGGGCGGTGAACCGCGGCGATGCCGATACAGCCCTTGACATCCTCGCGGATCCATCTGAAAAATCGATTGCCTGGCAACCGCTCAAAACCGTTAGCGACATGATGGAAGTCCTGTCCGGGCAAATTATCAGCGCCTATCAACCCTGTCTGAGCACCCGGGATCCGTCTGAAGCGCTGGATCGTTTGGAACATTTTAAAATTCTATGTGCCCTTAATATCGGGCCGCTGGGCGTGCAGTCTGTCAACCGGCTGTCACAGCAGGTTCTAAGCCGCCATCACTTGATTCGTCCGGATCCCATTGCTGAAAATCCCTGGTATGCCGGTCGACCCGTATTGATTACCCGCAACCATTACCCGCTGGGATTGTTCAATGGCGACATCGGTATTACGCTCACAGCCGAAGGTATGAACGCTCGAGAATGGGTTGTTTATTTTCGCTCACATGACGGTGGTGTTCGCCGTTTCCTGCCCCAGCAACTTCCGGAGCATGAGACCGTTTATGCCATGACAGTCCACAAAAGCCAGGGGTCTGAATTTGACAATGTGGTATTGATCCTGCCCAACAAAGACGTACCTATTTTAACCCGTGAACTGGTCTATACGGCGCTGACCCGGGCTCGCCGGAAACTTACCATCTGGAGCGCACCTGAAATTCTGCGCAGCGCGCTGACCCGCAACATCCAGCGAACCTCGGGTTTACGGGATGCGCTATGGGGAGTGTAAAGACAGAGGTCAGATAACAGAGGACAGAAAACAGAAACGGTGAGAAACTCATGTCGAAAGTGATTTTATTTTTATCCGTATTTTTTGTTGCCACATCCGCTTTTGGTCTTTGCTTGCAAGAAAATTCACCGACAATGTATCCTTCTCATTCTTGTGCAAAGCCAGAACTGCCATCTTGTGTTTTCAGCAAAGACTGCAGCGAAGATGAAATAGCGCTTGTAAAAATCCAAATAGAAAATTATCGAATCTGCATCAGCGGGTATTTGGACGATGTTCAAGACCATATTGAATGCGTAATGGAACGTGCATCAGAAGCACGCGATGAGTACAACGATTTTGTAGACAGCTTTTAAAACTCTGAAAAAAATTACAATCGGCGGGTGCAGGATATGGATTCTGCCAGAGCCGTTTGAATAACATCCAGCAGGCGGCAGGATTGCATGCATCCAGGGAATAGGGACCTGTAAGGGCAATTCAGGCAGGGGCTCTTGATGAGGGTGCCGATGTCAAAATCGAATTGATAGTTGGGTTTTTTGGCAACTGGATTCATGTTGGGCACGCAAGCAATGTTCATGTTCAAAGGGTTCAAATTTATGAATACAAGAAAAAAGCGCATTCATACCATTTTCAGGTTATTGGCACAAGACAAAATTTTATATAAAGTTCAACTTTATTAATAATAATATAATTAACGATAATTATTATTTAAATTTTTTTATAAGCAGTTTAACGTGAGCATTTCTTTCACTTGCGAGCATCACGACTTAAAAATTTCTGATACTCCACCATCTTTGCAAAAGCACCCACCGCCCTCTCCGGTGTCGGGAAAAACACGCCTTTGAATTTTTGCTTTTTGTGCGGATAGACCGTCTGGTGTTTTTCGTCCGGCAGCATGCTGACCCCGAACACAGGCTTATGGTAGGTTTCCATTAAATCAATGATCTGGGCAATATAATCCTTTTCAAATTTTTTAAATGCTGTGTGAATCTGTTTGACAAATTCAGCTGAATACGTTGGATCAGCCTTTAGTACGGACGCCCCATGGCTTTTGAGCACCTGCCGGCGTCCGACTATTCCCAGGTTAATCACAGCGTCGCAACCGTCCCATTTCAGCAGTAACTCAAGCACCGCCCGGGGAATAGCTGGATCCCGTTCACCCACCAGATCAATGGGATTGGAGCGGCTCCAGTAGGGCGGCAGAATATGGTCGATGGCTTCAATAATATCCGGGGAAAGCTCGATCACATCGAGACCAAAACGAGCGCACAGATCGGCAGTTACCACCCCCCAGCCGCCTCCCAGGGTCATGATGGCCGCTCGATTGCCTTTGGGCAGAGGCAGTGATGAAAAGGCCGCTCCCAGATCGAGCAATTCCATGGGAAAATCGACTTTAACAATGCCGGCCTGGCGGCAGACGGCATCAAATACCCGCCTGTCGGTGGTCAGGGCGCCGGTGTGGCTGGCGGCTGCGCGCTTGCCCGCCTGACTTTCACCACCTTTGAGGAGCACGATCGGCTTTTTACGACCCACCCGCCGTGCGCCTTCAAAAAACCGCCTTCCGTTTTTAACACTTTCCACGTATAAAACCGCCGTGCGGGTTAGGGTGTCGACTTCCAGCCCATCCAGATAATCTTCGATGCACATCATGGCTTCATTACCCGAACCGCAGAAGCCTCGAATGCCGATGCCCTGCTGCTCGGCAAATGCCAGCAGTTGCACCCCCATATTGCCGGATTGCGACACCATGGTTGTCGAGCCGGCTCTGGGTTTGGCCGGAAACCCGGTACAGTAGAAATTGACATGTGGGTTGCAGATACCCATGGTGTTGGGCCCCAGGATTAAAATGCCTGCTTTGCGAGCGGCTTTAACGAGCCTGGCTTCCAATTTTTTGCCTTCCCGGCCGGTTTCGCCAAAGCCCGAGGAAATCAACAACATATTCTTGATGCCTTTTTGTTCCAGCTGGGGGATAAGGTCCAGCACCCCGGCAGCTGGAATGGTCACCACGGCCAGATCAACCGGTTCCGCTATATCGCAGACGCTGGGGTAGGTTTTGCGCCCGGCAATGGTGTCCGTACCGGGATTGACCAGAAAGACGTTGCCTTGATATCCGCCACTGATCGTGTTGGCCATTAACATGTGGCCCCATTTGCCCATCTGGGCCGAGGCGCCCACAAAAGCGATGGATTTGGGATAAAAGATGGCACCAATGGCGTCCGGTGAAACAGGTGGCGGCAGTGGCCGTTGTTTTTCAGTCTTGCTTTCTAAGACCATCAACGCGTCTACGGCCCGGAGACTGCCATCCGGGGATGCCAGCAGGGGATTGATATCAATATCGGAAATTTGGGGAAGCGCCACCGCGATACGCGACAGCCCCATAAGGGTCTTGATGATGTGCCGCCGATTGACCGCTTCCTCGCCGCGATAGGGACCCAACAACGCCGCGGCCCGTATTTCGGTCAGCATTTCAAGGGCATCGGTTTCGGTGATCGGCGCCAGGCGGAAGGTAACATCTGCGAGCGCTTCGGTAAATATCCCGCCGATGCCAAACATCACAACCGCACCAAATTGGGGGTCCCGAAACAATCCGGCCACCAGTTCTCTTTTGCCTTGAATTTGCGGCTGAACGACAAACCCCTCCAGCTGATCACCGCCCGATTTTTTCATGGCCTCCACTGCTTTTTCGACCGCGTGTTGATCCGATAGATTCAGCTGCACCAATCCGCTTTCGGTTTTATGCAGCAAGGTGCGACCCAGGCCTTTGACGACGACCGGATAGCCGATTGCTTCGGCATCACGAACAGCTTGGGCTGTATCTGCTGCTATTGCTTCGGGAACAACCGGAACGTCAAATTCCTGTAAGAGCGTTTTCGCTTCGGCTTCGTTGATGCCCTTTTGGACTCCTTTTCGAATAGCTACCATCAATTGTTTTGCATCCATTGTCCGTCTCCACAGATTTCGCTCAAAAAATCTTATCGCTTGGAAATCTTATCAGATTTCATGGGTAATCGAAATTGAAACCAGCTTGCCAATGGATAACCTTCCCAAACGGCCATGGTCAAGTACAATAAAAAAATATACCGCTTGTCATAAGTATGTTCCGAACGATACAGATGGCGGTAGAGCGATTGTAGCAAAAAAACCTTCCGTAAACGCAACGCTTTTTTGACAATCGCTATAAATCGGGTTTCTTTACAATCGGCTTTATGATATTAAATATGCTGTTAAAATAAGGTTATCATTGATTATTTGACTATTTGGCGGAAGGAAGATGCTATGCGGATCGGAATTGGCTATGACATCCACCGACTCGTAAAGGGGCGCGCCCTGATCCTCGGCGGAGTCTCTATTGCCTATGAAAAGGGCTTGCTGGGCCATTCAGACGCCGATGTGCTTACACACGCCATCTGTGATGCACTGCTCGGAGCCGCCGGTATGGGCGATATCGGGACCCATTTTCCAGACAGCGACCCGCAATATAAAGACATCTCCAGTCTGACGCTATTGTCCGAAACTTGCCGACGGATCGCCGACAAAGGATTTCGGATTGTCAATCTGGATGCCACCCTGTTTGCGGAAAAACCCACATTCGCACCTCATCGCCAGAAAATGCAGACTTATCTGGCCGATACAATGAACATAAATCCGGCTGAAATCAACATCAAGGCGACAACCACCGAAGGCCTGGGAGTCATCGGGAAAGGGGAGGGCATTGCTGCAATGTGTGTGGCCCTGATTGATTAAACAGCCAGACTGTTTATGTTACATTCGTTCGCTTTGCTCATTATTCCAACATTCCAATATTCCATTATTCCATGAGGATTGTATAAAACCAACACACTGATAAAACCCTTGATTTCACATTACCTCAGAAATACAGATCTGCGATGACTGCTTTTAAACTTGTTTCCGAATTTAAACCGAACGGCGATCAGCCCGCGGCGATCGAAGCGCTCACCCGCCATATCAAAGACGGGCGGCGTCACAATGTCTTGTTGGGCGTAACGGGTTCGGGCAAAACATTTACAATGGCTCACGTCATTGCCCGGGTCAACAGGCCGACGCTGGTGCTGGCGCCGAACAAAACCCTGGCGGCCCAGCTATACAACGAGTTTAGACAACTGTTTCCGGAAAACGCTGTCGAATATTTTGTCAGCTATTATGATTATTACCAGCCCGAAGCATATATCCCCGCCACCGATACCTATATTCAAAAAGATTCTTCCATCAACGACATGATTGACAAACTGCGTCATTCAGCCACCCGCTCGGTTTTGTCGCGCAGAGACATCGTGGTGGTGGCCAGTGTGTCCTGTATTTTCGGCCTGGGCGCACCGGAAGATTATCTGGCCATGCGGGTGGATGTAGAAACCGATATGGAATTTTCGCGGGATACGCTTTTATACGATTTGATATCCATGCATTACGAGCGCAATGATGTCGATTTTTACCGGGGCGTTTTTCGGGTGCGGGGAGACCGGGTGGAAATTTTTCCTGCATACGAAGAAGACCGGGCCATCCGCATCGATTTTTTTGGTGATCAAGTTGAAAACATTGCATTGATTGATGCCCTCAGAGGCAAACTGCTCAAGCGCTTAAAGCGGGTTACCGTTTTTCCGGCCAGCCATTACGTGACCTCCAGAGTCACCCGCACAAAAGCGATCGATACGATACTGAGCGAGCTCAAGGACCGTATCGACTATTTCAGACAAGAAAACAAGTTAATCGAAGCTCAGCGTATCGAGGAGCGCACGCGGTTTGACCTGGAAATGATGCAGGAACTGGGGTACTGCCACGGGATCGAAAATTATTCCCGGCATCTGACCGGGCGGAAGCCCGGAGCTCCCCCGCCAACCTTACTCAGTTATTTTCCAAAGGATTATCTGCTGTTCGTCGATGAAAGTCACATTGCCATTCCCCAGTTGCGCGGTATGTATCGCGGTGATCGCTCGCGCAAAGAAACCCTGGTTGAATACGGTTTTCGTCTGCCATCGGCTCTGGACAACCGGCCGCTTAAATTTGAAGAATCCAAGGCCCGCATATCCCAGGTGGTGTATGTATCGGCCACACCGGCTGAATATGAGCTGTCGCAAGCAAAAGATGCGGTCGTAGAGCTGATTGTCCGACCGACCGGTTTGGTCGATCCGCAAGTGATGGTCCGCAGCGCTCAAAATCAAGTGGATGATCTTTATGCAGAAATTATAATTCGCCAAAAGCGCGATGAACGGGTACTGGTCACCACCTTGACCAAGCGAATGGCTGAAGATCTGACCGAATATTATTCGGATTTAGGTATTCGCGTTCGGTATCTGCATTCGGACATCAACACGCTTGAGCGCATGGATATTATTCAAGACCTGCGACGCGGAGAATTTGATGTGCTGGTGGGAATTAATCTGCTGCGGGAAGGGCTGGATATACCCGAAGTGTCCCTGGTGGCGATCCTGGATGCCGATAAAGAAGGCTTTTTGCGGTCAACACGCTCACTGATTCAAACCTTCGGCCGGGCTGCTCGAAATGTCGGCGGAACGGTTATGTTATATGCCGATACCGTAACGCCTTCAATGCGCCAGGCCATGGATGAAACCCGTCGGCGCCGAAAAATTCAACGGGCTTACAATGAGCGTCACCAGATTACGCCACAGACCATCCGCAAGGAAGTGACCCGAATTTTTGATTTTGCCAAAGAAGCCGAACCGGCTTCCAAATATGAAGTGGCAGATACAATCAGCGAATACGAATCTTTGGACGACATGGAGGCGCTTATTCAATCGCTGGAAAGCGAGATGCGCGCGGCCGCCCAGGCGCTGGAATTCGAGCAGGCGGCTGCCTTGCGCGACCGAATCCAAAAGCTGAAAAAACTGATTGTATTCGAACTGTAAACTGAGGCAAAATCGGTTAGCCGGGTATTTGTCGTTTTCATAAGCTTACGGCAACAAATGAGCTAAAATTTAAAATGATCTAAAATGCCTAAAGTTGAGGAATTCTATCATTTTTAAAATAAATGGCAGAGCGCAGCGAAACCATAATTTTAGGCATTTTAGCTCATTTTAGGCACTTTATATTGGCAGTTACAGATGAAAAATATAAAGCAAAAAGCACTAAACCTGACCGATAAACTTGCCCGCATCGCACATGAACCCGGTGTGTATTTGCTAAAAGATGACGATGGAATCATCCTCTATATCGGCAAAGCACGGGATTTAAGAAAACGCCTGGCAGCTTATTTTAAAAACAGCGGCCATACCGACATGAAGACGGGTGTGCTGGTTAAAAAGATTGTCGATTTCGAGACGATCATTACCGGCAATGAGAAAGAGGCCTTGATTCTGGAGTCCAATCTGATCAAGCGCCACCGGCCGCGCTACAACGTGGTCTTAAAGGACGACAAGCGATATCCCTCGCTGAGACTGGATCTGCAGGAGGATTACCCCGGTTTTACCATCGTCCGTAAAATCGGGCAGGACAATGCCACATACTTCGGGCCGTTTGCTTCCGCCCATGCCGTCCGCGAAACCCTTAAAACCATCAATAAGACATTTAAATTGCGAAAATGTCGTGCCAAAGAATTTAAAACGCGTACGCGGCCGTGTCTTCACTGCCAGATGGAAGGATGCCTGGCTCCCTGTTGCATGGATGTCGATCCCCGGGTCTACCGGGAACAGGTCAATGAAGCGATCATGTTTTTGAAGGGTCGTACCAAGGATTTGATCGCCAAAATAGAACAGCAAATGAACAGGGCCGCCCAGGCCCAGGAATTTGAAAAAGCCGCACGCCTCAGGGATAAAATGTTTTCACTTCAAAGAACGATTGAAAAGCAGATCGCTGTGACGACCGATTTTAAGGACCGGGATGTCTTTGCAATTCTTCGCTCCAAAGGTTGTGCGCTGGTCACGGTGTTTAACGTTGTTGGCGGCTTTCTGAAAGGGACCCGGCATTTCAGCTTTGAAGAAACCATCTCAACCGATGAAGAAGCCATGGGTACCTTTATCCGCCAATATTACGAGAAACCGGTTACGCTGCCCAAAGAGATTCTGGTATCAGTTGACATGCAGGACGCAAAGCTGATCGAAGACTGGTTCAAAACGGTGAAAGGCCATACCGTAAAAATCCTGAATCCCAAAAGGGGCGAAAAAGCCAAATTGATGCGCACAGCCTTACGCAATGCAGCAAACGAGCTCAAAGAGCTATTAGCAGCCCGCAGTGCTGAAATGGAATTGCTGTTGCGTCTGCAAAAAAAGCTTAAATTGTCGCGTCTGCCCGAACGCATCGAGTGTTTTGACAACTCCAATATCGGCGCAACGCAGGCCGTTGCCAGCATGGTGGTTTTTGAAAAAGGCAAGCCCCGCAAATCGGCCTACCGCAAGTTTAAAATCAAGGCCGTTGATGTACAGGATGACTATGCCTATATGCATGAAGTTTTAAGCCGGCGATTGGGGAAATTAAAGTCGCAGCCCGAATCTGAAGCCTGTCCGCACTTGCTCATGGTTGACGGCGGCAGGGGGCAACTCAGCATTGCCCTGGCGGTCATTCGTGAGCTGGCCCTGGCGGAACAGTTTGATACGATTGCCATTGCAAAAAAAGACGAAAAAAAAGGGCAAACTCAGGATAAAATATTTAAACCGCACCGTGCCAATCCCATCGCTTTCGGCAAGGATGCGGATTTGCTTCTCTTCTTGCAACGCATCCGAGATGAAGCGCATCGCTTTGCGATTTCCTTTCACCGCAAACGCAGAAGCAAAGCTGCTTTGCAATCAGAACTGGACGGAATTCCAGGTGTCGGCAAAACCAGGAAAACAATTTTGCTGAAGCATTTTAACAGCATAAAAAAAATCCGGGAAGCCAGCATCGAGCAGCTCAATGCGCTTCCCGGCATTCCATCAGCAACCGCCGAAGCCCTCCATCGATATTTTCATCCCGAATCAAAATAGATTATGGTTCCAAGGTTCAGCCTCTGGCTGCTTGCTCCTGGATTTGATTTAACGATCTTCAACTAAAAAATATCTAAATCCTCCGGGGCAATTTTCTAATCGTCTGAAAAGGTCGAATTGTGTGGCTGTCAGGTGCACGATCCCTCAAACCAGCTGCCAGTAGCCAGAGGCTGTCATTAGTAATTTCTTAACCTTTGAACTCTGAACCTCTGAACCCTTAACCTACTAGTAATCCAGCTTTGACAGGATATCCTTGAGCTCCTGAACCGCGTCGGCCGAGTGCTGCAACGCTGCTTTTTCCGCTTCGGTCAGGGTGATCTCAATAATCTCTTCAGCACCTTTGGATCCCAGTTTAACCGGAACACCAATAAAGAGATCGTTTATTCCGTATTCGCCCTCGAGATAAACGGCACAGGGTAAAATCTTCTTTTTATCTTTTAAAATCGATTCGGCCATCTCGACGGCAGCAGAAGCCGGGGCATAATAGGCACTGCCGGTTTTTAACAGGCCGACGATTTCAGCACCGCCGTTGCGCGTTCGCTCAACAAGCGCATCGATGCGGTCCTGTGGCATCAGCTCGGTAATGGGGATACCGGCAACGGTAGAATATCGGGGCAGCGGAACCATTGTATCGCCATGTCCGCCAAGGACGAAAGCATGCGTATTTTCGACCGAGACATTCAATTCCATTGCGATAAAGGCACGAAAGCGGGCTGAATCCAAAACCCCCGCCATGCCGATAACACGTTCTTTTGGAAAACCGCTCACTTGATGGGCAACGTGGCACATGGCATCCAACGGATTGCTGACGATAATCAGCTTCGAATTCGGCGATGCAGCTGTAACCTGTTCGGTTACTTTTTTGACGATGCCGGCATTTGTGCTAATCAGGTCATCACGGCTCATTCCCGGCTTCCGCGGAATGCCTGCCGTAATAATAACGATATCGGAATCAACTGAAGCGTCATAGTCATTGGCGCCTGTAAGGCGGGCATCATGTTTTTCGATCGGAGCGGCTTCGGTCAGATCAAGGGATTTGCCCTGAGGGACACCTTCGACAATATCGATGAGCACCACATCGCAAAGCTCTTTTTCCGCCAGCCGCTGTGCAGCAGTGGCACCAACATTGCCGGCTCCGATAACCGTAATCTTTTTGTCCATTGGATCCTCCTTCCATGTGGATGCGTCTAAACTTGGGCTGAAAAATAGGTCGTGCCGTACTTCTCTAATGGTTTGAAATTAAATGATGTTGCCCTATTCATTTGGCGATTGTCAACAGATTTATCGGTTTACAGATATTGACAGAAAGTACATAAATAAGATAAATTATTACTACTTTCAGCAATTTTTGGCTTTTTTGGGGTTGACAAAACAGCTGCTGATAGGAGAAGCATAAACTTTAGCTGCTACCCAAATTCATTTCGAAGACGGAAAGTGGCTACATGCTGTATTTCTAAAGGAAATATGATTCTGATCCGATAGTCGTATTAGAGAACCCGATATTTTAAAGAATGTTCCTATGGCGGTTGTTAATCTAAAAAAAAGACAGATCGAATGCAAAATCGTTTATTATGGGCCGGGACGGTGTGGTAAGACCACGAATCTTGAATATATCCATAAGAGTTTTAAAAAGCAAGTTATGGGAGAAATGGTTTCCATCAACACGGATGGGGACCGAACCCTTTTCTTTGATTTTTTGCCGCTGAACTTGGGCAAGGTGAGAGGTTGCGACTTACGCGTTCAATTGTACACCGTTCCGGGGCAGGTTCGATACAGCTCTACGCGCAAGCTGGTGTTAAGGGGTGCTGACGGGATTATCTTTGTAGCCGATTCCCTTGAAGTCCGGCGTGAAAAAAACATGCTGTCATTGAAAGATCTGCATCAAAATTTGAAAGACTACGGCCTCAGCATATTTAAGGTGCCGCTGGTGATGCAGTTCAACAAAAGAGATCTGAGCGGTGAGAATATTTCGATCATGGATATTGAGAAAATGCAGCATGATCTGAATCGTCAGCTGAAAGTCCCCGCTTTCCCGGGCAGCGCCAAAAAGGGAGAGGGCGTCGGTAAAACACTGCACGCGTGCATGAAATTGGTCATGCAATCCGTCCAGAACGAGCTCAGTTAGCTTTTTAGCTATTATTATTTTTTTTGGTTTGACGTCAATCTACTTAACTATTTATAAAAACACGAAATATTTTCGTGTTTTCCCATTTTTGCACCACGAGATGTTATTTAATTTTTAATACCGGGCGTTTTTGTGGTACAATTCAGCTAATGGAGGGCATCTGCGCCCTTTGTCCCGTTTGAAAATTGAATGCTCTCGAATATGAATAACGCTGTGTCGCTATCAGGCAGCCTGAGTTTTTTAAATTTAGGCGAATTATTAAATTTACTCGGCAGCAATGGGAGTTCCGGTGTGCTGCGTATTAAAAGCAGCTACAAAGCGGAGGCGGGATTGGTGTATCTGGATAAAGGAAATCCGATAGACGCAACCAACGGGACATCATCCGGTATAGAGGCCATATTTTCCCTGTTCGGATGGACGGATGGTAGTTTTGAATTCGTAGAAGAAGAACCCACCTGTCAAAAAACCATTACCAAAAGCCGCATGGAAATTATTCTGGACGGTTTGCGCCTGCTGGACGAAGGCAAGATCGAGAAACTCGGTCCGACAGCTACTGCCAGTACAGACCAGACTGAAAAGACGATTGTGTCCGGCAAGGTTCCGCTGATCAAAGGTCCGCTGGTCGACTATTCTTACGTGGTTGACGAAGAAGGATTTTATGATGGGGATGAAATCGTGCAGGAAGGCAACCATGGTGACTGGATATGGGTCATTCTGGAAGGTATAGCCGAGATCAGCAAAAAAGCGGCAAACGGTTCAATCGAAATCTTGAGAATAGGGGACGGCGCGTTTTTGGGCAGTGTGGCAGCTCTGATTTCCGGAGGCCGCGTGCGCACGGCAACCGTCACAGCTGTGGGCAATGTGCAATTGGGTATGCTGGATTCGCAGCTGCTGGCCAATGAACTGGCCAATGTATCAACGGATTTTAAAAATATCCTCATCAGCGTTGATTCCCGCTTGAAGCAGGTTGTCGAAATGGCCGTCAAGATCAAGCAGAATCAGCACGATCCGGCAAGTTATATCAAGGGCAAAAAACAATTGATTAAACAGGGCCAGGATGAAGATAGACTCTTTGCGATAAAGGGCGGGCAGGTGGTTATTGCCCGTCAAACCGAAAAAGGTTACGTACCGCTTGCCCAGCTTAAAAAAGGAGATTTTTTTGGGCGGATCCCATTTTTGGATATGGGGCATGAGCCTTATTCAGCGGCGGTATTTTCATCGGACGACCTCAAATTGTCTGCCGTTGACACAAAAAAGCTGGAATCAGAGCATCAGGAATTATCTTCTACCCTTAGAAATATTATCGAACATCTGGCAACCGCTGTCTCTGTAAGCACCCGGGTCACCTGTGACTTTCAAAATCAGAAGACATAAGGTCAATCACCCTGAACCGATAACAAACCCCGAAAATGTGAGAATCATGACCAGAGAAGACAAAAGAAAACACACTCGAATCGACTCGCTGAATCTTTCCTATTTTTGTCTGGATGAAAACAATCAGATTGTCAAGCAGGGTATGGGACGCACGCTGAATGTATCTGAATCCGGGATCTTACTGGAAACCCATTATCCGATTGATGAAAAACACACCATTACGCTGACGCTCGGACTGGAGGAAGACCTGGTCGAGATCACCGGGCGTCCTGTGCACAGCCGCACCAATCAAGACGGCAAATATGAGGTCGGAATTGAATTTCTCAAAACCAATCAAAATGCACGCACTGTCCTTAAAAGATTCATTGATGCCTTTCAGGTCAAAAATACGTAAAAGGTCATAAAGGAAAAAAGTTTCCGCAAAAATCCGCCTGCCCCTTGACCTTCATTCCAGAATACCCCATATATAGTGGTTGATAAAAACCCATTGCGGTATTCGAACCTTTTTTTACAGCCTCACAGGCCGCAATTGCGTATAAACAACCCAGGATTCAGCGAGCGCTAAAAATGCCTCGAGGCTATCCTTTTGCGCCAACCAAAACTTTTTGACACAGAGGAGTGAAAGCCATGATGAAACCCGTCAGTGAAACCGAATTTCCAGAATTGCATCTGTTAAAACGCGGTAAGGTACGAGATGTCTATGATCTGGACGCGTATCTGTTGATGGTTGCAACCGACCGTATCTCCGCATTCGATGTCGTCATGCCGGATCCGGTTCCCGATAAGGGCAAAATTTTAACCCAGATTTCATTATTCTGGTTTGACATCATGCAACCCCTCGTTCAAAATCACGTCATTGCGAGGGATGTCGGGCAGTACCCGCCTGTTTGCCGTCCGTATGCAGACGTTTTGCAGGATCGCAGCATGCTGGTTAAAAAGGCCGAGCCTCTGCCGATCGAATGCATTGTTCGCGGCTATATTTCAGGGTCCGGATGGAAGGAATATTGCGAGACGGGAGCCGTTTGCGGGATATCTTTACCAAAGGGATTAAAGGAATCCGAGCAATTGCCCGAGCCCATCTTCACGCCATCCACTAAAGCCGATCTGGGCGAACATGATATCAATATCGACTTTGCCGCGGCGGCGCGTCTGATCGGCCAACAGCAGGCCGAAAAGATCAGGGATCTCAGTTTGGCCATTTACAAAAAAGGCGCCGATCTGGCCGATGAACGGGGCATCATCATTGCCGACACAAAATTTGAATTTGGTCAAATTGATGGTGATATCATTTTGATTGACGAAATTTTAACACCGGATTCGTCGCGGTTTTGGCCGAAGGAAAGCTATCGTCCCGGCGGAGCTCAAAAAAGCTATGATAAACAGTTCGTTCGGGATTATCTAAATACATTGGACTGGGACAAAAAAGCACCCGGACCTGCCCTGCCCGAAGCCGTTGTTGCAAAAACGCGTCAAAAGTACCTGGATGCTTTGTCCCAACTGACCGGCAACCGTCATGGACTCTAAATCATCGGATGATCGCAAAAAAAGCATATCCATTACACCGGTTCCCGACGCCCGTACCGACACAGTTTCACTGACGGATATTGACACCCAGGATACAACTTATCGCATCACCACCCGCAGCCAGCTGGAAGATTTGCTGGATACAATTCCGTCGCTTGGATTGCTGCATCCACCGGTTTTGATCGAAAGCGCATCCGGTTACAGTGTTGTTTGCGGTTTCGGCCGTATCGCCGCATGCCGTCAGCTTGGTTGGAAATCGTTAAGCGCCAGAATCCATGCGGCCAACCAGAATCGTTTTCAATTAGCCCGGCTGGCCATTGCCGACAACAGCCTGCAACGGCCGCTAAATCTGATTGAAACTTCGCGGGCATTGAACTTGCTGGTGGATACGAGCCCGGATCGACAACAGTTGGAAAAAGCCGCCCGGGAGCTGGGATTACCGGTCAACCCCTCCGTGGCAGCGAAAATTCGGCAATTATGCCGGCTGGCGATTCCCATTCAGCAAGGCATTCTATCCGACACCATCAATTTGGCGATGGCCTTGGAACTTGGAGACATGGATGCCAAAGATGCTGAAACGCTCGTTGCGCTTTTCAGCGGGCTTAAACTGGGGTTGAACAAGCAAAGGGAATTGCTCCTGCTGGCGACCGAGATAGCCAGACGTGAAGATATATCCGTTCAGCAATTGATCGACGAACAAGCGTTTCAGGATATTCTGCAGAAAGCGGATCTCGATCGTGCGATTCGGCGCCAACAAATCAGATCTTTGCTGCGAAAAAGAAGATATCCCGCCATCACCGAAGCTGAAACGAACTATCAAAAACAGGTCCGGCAACTCAAACTCGGCAAGCAGATACAATTGTTTCCACCCAGAGATTTTGAAGGCACCACTTATGCCATGACGTTGTATTTTAAAAATCACCAGGACCTCCGTCATCTGAATGCAAAGATTAATAAAATACTCGAACATCCCGCGCTGGGTAAGATATTGAAGCGCTGAGCCGCATGCGAATATCAAAACTTTTTATCGACCGGCAGGTCGTTGACCACCCTGTGACCCAATCCATCCAAGCACGTCTGGATGTGCCTGCTATTATCGCACAAAGTGCGCGGCAGGTGCATGAGATGGTCGCATCGGCACCGGATCCTGTCCAAAGCGCAAAAGAAATTTTGTATTTATCCCGCAACCAGGGCGCTTTTTTTAAACGCTGCCCGGGCACAAGCCATTATACCTGCTGCGATTACCGCATCCTGCACATCGGCACTTTTTGTTATATGGATTGTGCCTATTGTATTCTGCAGACCTATTTTCATCCGCCCGTCTTGGCCTATTTCGTTAATCATGAAGATCTTATGGCCGAACTGGATACGGTATTGGCACAAAAAAGCATATTTAGAATCGGAACCGGTGAATTTACCGATAGTTTAATCTGGACGCAGTGGACCGATGTCGCAAAGTTGCTGGTGGATCGCTTTGCCGCTCAGGAGCACGCTGTCCTTGAGTTCAAAACCAAAACGACTGCCATCGAACAACTGCAGAATCTAAATCACCATCGCAAGACCATCGTGGCCTGGTCGTTGAATACCCCAAAGATTATTCATACCGAAGAGCGTGGCACCGCCGGTCTCTCCGCCAGGATAGACGCGGCTGCCAGATGTGAGAAATGGGGCTATCCACTGGCCTTTCATTTTGACCCGCTCATCATTTACGATGGCTGTGAGCAGGCGTACGCACAGGTTATCGAAAGTCTCTTTTCACGCCTGTCTGCCGAAAATATGGCCTGGATCAGCCTGGGAACCCTGAGATTCCCGCCAGCGGTTAAACCGCTGATCCAGAAACGCTTTCCGGATTCAAAAATTGTATATGCAGAATTCGTCAGAGGCTCTGACGGAAAAATGCGATATTTTAAACCGCTGCGGATTGATCTCTATCGCAAAATCATCGCAAGCATCCGGCAGCATGCACCGGATGTTGTCATTTATCTGTGCATGGAAGATGATGAGGTCTGGCAAAAAACATTGGGTTTTAAACCCGCAGATGTCGGCGGCTTGCCGCATATGCTGGACATGAGTGCCGCAAAGCACTGTCATCTTAAATTAGATGCTATCCCATAGTCAAAGTGTCAGTTGTCAGTTGTTTGTGGTCCGTAGCGTCTGGCTTTTTGTCTCGCCTTGAACCGCAACAGACAACTGACAACAAACAACGGACAGGATATCGCGCGCATGAAGCTTCGCACAATGCTATCGTTCGTCTGTTCATTGATCTTTTTGCTCGGTAATGCATGTTCCGCTGACAGCGATTATCGGGTGAAATGGGTTGTGGACGGCGACACAATTGTGCTGAATGAGGGATCAAAGGTGCGCTACATCGGTATTAATGCACCTGAACTGCAGCGTGATGACCATATTGGCGAACCCTACGCCGATGAGGCCAAACATTTCAATGCCCGGCTCGTCAAAAATAAAAAAGTGCGCCTGGAATTCGACATCGAGCCGAACGATCGCTTTAAAAGACGCCTGGCATATGTTTTTCTGGAAGACGGCACCTTTGTCAACGCTGAGATGCTTTCGCAGGGCTGCGCTTATCTGCTGTATGTGCGTCCGAATGTGAAGTACCAGGCCACCTTGCTTGCTGCGCAGCAGTCGGCGATGTCGGCTAAAAGGGGCATCTGGTCTAACTGGCGCGAGCAAAGTGCAACCTATATCGGCAACAAAAGATCCCGCCGCTTCCATCTGCCTACCTGCTCATCGGGCCAGCGCATCAAGCCTATAAACCGTGTCATCTTTAAGAAAAAATGGGATGCTTACTGGGAAGGCTACGCACCGGCAAAACAGTGCCAGCCGGTGTTTGAAATACCGCGCGATTAACCTGGCTGCTGGCTACTCGCTTCTGGCAAATGGTCCACACCGCTGTATTTTTAAATCATATCAACGGTAGCTTTCGGATACCGATATGCACCTCAGAAGACTTTGATGACGAATAGCCAGCTGCAAGAAGCCAGCTGCCAGTTTTATTGCTGACGCCGCTTGGTTTCTTCGATAATTTTTTCGGCGATCTGAGCGGGAACCTCATCATAATGTGAAAATTCCATCGTAAATATTCCCCGGCCACCGGTCATCGAGCGCAAATCCGAAGCATAACTTAAGAACTCCGCCATGGGCACCTGGGCATTAATGATCTGATTCTTTCCGGCATTATCCATGCCCAGGACTTTGCCGCGGCGGCCATTGAGATCGCCCATGATATCGCCCATGAAATCTTCCGGTGTGATCACCTGCACTTTCATAATCGGTTCAAGCAGGGTGGGTGTGGCGCTCTCGATGGCCTTTTTAAATGCCAGGGAGCCGGCAATCTTAAATGCCATTTCGGAAGAATCCACCTGGTGATAAGAACCATCATCCAGGGTGACTTTGAAATCCACTGTCGGGAAACCGGCCAGCACACCTTTTTGAGCGGCCTCAACGACGCCTTTTTCCACGGCCGGTATATACGTTTTGGGAATCACGCCGCCGACAATTGCATCTACGAACTCAAAACCTTTGCCGCGGGGCAGGGGCTCTATTTGAATCCAGCAGTCACCATACTGACCATGACCGCCGGTTTGTTTTTTGTGCTTGCCCTGCACCCGGGCTTTGCCTTTTATGGTCTCCCGATAGGGGACCTTGGGTGTATTCAGTTGCGCTTCAACGTTGTACTTTCGCTTGAGTTTTTCCAGCACCGTTTCGATATGGATCTGTCCCAGTCCCGAGAGCAGGATTTCTTTTGTTTCGGCCACGCGATCCAGTTTGAGGGAAGGATCTTCTTCTAAAAGCTTGGTTAAGGAAATGAAAATCTTGTCTTCATCCCCTTTGGATTTAGCGGTCATGGCAAAAGAAATCAGGCTGGGAAGCGGTTCTGCGCAGGCATACTGAATTTTATTATTGATATCGCACAGCGTGTCACCGGTCGCGGTTTCTTTTAACTTGGCGACTGCAACAATGGCGCCCGGGCCGGCCTCGGTTATTGTTTTTTGTTCCTTGCCGGCAATGGAAAGCAGTTGTGTGAATCGTTCCTTGCAGTCTTTATTCGGGTTGTAAAAGGTGCCATCACTTCCCAGTTTGCCGGAAACAACGCGGAATATGGTCAACCGACCTGCATAGGGATCCGCCAGGGTCTTGATCACATACCCTGAAAATGGCGCATTTTCATCCGGTGCTCTTTCGATTTCGGTGCCACTGTCCGGATCAGCTCCTTTTTTCGGTCCGCGATCGATTGGAGAGGGCATGGTGGTAACGATAAAATCCATGAGAAGATTGATGCCGATGTTTTTGGTCGCCGAGCCACAGATCACGGGTACGAAGGTGTGCGACAGTGTTCCGCTGCGCAGGGCGGCGTTTAATTCCTCGTCTGATAGCGCTTCGCCTTCAAGATATTTTTCAATTAAACTGTCGTCAGCCTCAGCAATGTTTTCAACCAAAGCTTCTCTTTCACTTTCCACCAGATCCTGCATGTCTGCAGGTATATCTTCTTTTTTGGCCTTGCCGTCGGCACCATACACAAATGCTTGATTGCGAATCAGGTCGACAACGCCTTTAAACTCAGATTCCGAACCAATGGGCAATTGCAATATGATGGGTTTGGGTTCGAAACTGACTTTGGCGTCTTCAAAGGTTCGGTTGAAATCAGCCCGCTCGCGATCCAAGCGGTTGATGAAAATGACGCAGGGCAAATTAAATTCCTTGGCAAACTCCCATGCCAGCTCGGTTTGGACTTTGATCCCATCAACTGCGTCCACAACGACCACAACGCCATCTGCAGCCTGCATGCAGCTTTTGGTATCCGAGAAAAAATTTTGATCACCGGGGGTATCAATTAGATTGATGATATGATTTTTCCGGCTGAATTGGTGAAAACCGCTGCTGATACTCGATCGGCGTTTAAGTTCTTCGGGCTCAAAATCCAGGGTCGAATTACCGTTGTCAACGCTGCCCAACCGTTTAATCACACCGGAGTCATACAACAACGCCTCTGCCAGCGATGTTTTGCCGGCGCCCCCATGACCTATCAGTGCAATGTTCCTGATACGCTCCACCTTTTCACTCATTACGGTACCTCTTTGTGTTGGTTTGTGACGAATAAATTTTTGAACGTGATTCAGTATCTTTTATCTTCGAAAAAATCAAGCCCAAAATCGTCTGCTGCTCAGTCTGCCATCATTTGGCGATCGACAAAACTGCCGGACGCCGGCGCTCACCCACTGTCGGGACCGACCGGAAAATCTGATTCAGACAGACTGCTTTGCGGCCGCAAGCGCATAAAAAACTCGCGATTGCCTTTGGGCCCCGGCACAGGGGAAGGGTAGACCGATTCGGGCTTGAGCTGCCGACCGCGGAAATAATCTGCTAAAGCACGGATAACCTGCTCATGCTGCCGCGCGTCACGGACCACGCCGCCTTTGCCGACCTGACCCTTGCCGACTTCAAACTGCGGCTTGATCAAAGCCAGGATCGAGGCATCGGGTTTCATGAACGGAACCACGGCTGGGACGACAATTTTCAGCGAAATGAAAGAGACATCGATGGTAATCACATCGACGCGTTCCGGAAGCGCATCGGCTTTCAGGTAGCGGACATTGGTACGCTCCATGACGATAACGCGCGGGTTCTGGCGAATTTTCCAGGCCAGTTGTCCGTAGCCGACATCGACGGCATAAACCCGTTTGGCGCCATGCTGCAGCAGGCAATCCGTAAATCCGCCGGTGGAAGCCCCCACATCCATGCATACGGCTGCGGTGACATCAAAAGAGAAGTGTTGCAAAGCGGCTTCAAGCTTAAGCCCCCCTCGGCTGACATACGCTAAATCGCGACCCTGGCATTCAATGGTGTCCGAAGACGAAACTGAAAATCCGGGCTTATCCACCCGTTGACCGTTGATAAAAATCTTTCCGGCCATAATCATGGCCCTGGCGCGCTGACGGCTGTCGAACCATCCCTTTTCAACAAGCATCAAATCCAAGCGGTGTTTTTTGGCAGACACGAGATCCTGATGGGAATCGCAAAGAAAGATGAATATCTGACTTTTGCATGAAGTTGATTAAACGACCTGGCGATCCGGCCACTGCGTATCGGCACGGGTTGAAGAGGCCATCAGCAGTTTGGCGCTTTGGACAATGGCGTCAGCATCGACAGCGTATTTTGATCGCAAAACGGCCTGAGGACCATGTTCGACAAAGGTATCCGCGATGCCGATGCGTTCAAGCTGGAAACCGGAGAAACCGGCGTCATAGAGCGCCTCTAAGACCGCACTGCCGAATCCGCCCTGTCGGATATTCTCCTCTACCGTAATGATGCGGGGAATCTTCCTGGCCCAATTGCTGATTAGATCAATGTCCAAGGGCTTTACAAATCGGCAGTTGACGATCGTCGCCGATATACCTTCCCGACTCAACTCGGAATAGGCCTCCAGTGCCTCACAAACGGATCGGCCGATGGCCAGAATCAACACATCCTCGCCTTCTTTGAGGGTCTCGCCCTTTCCGATCTGCAGAGGCCGAATCGGATTCTCGAGAATCGCGCCGGTACCGGATCCACGGGGATATCGCAGGGCTGCCGGGCCATCGTGTTCAAGGGCGGTCAGCAGCATGCGGCGCAACTCGTTTTCGTCCTTTGGCGCCATGACCACCATGTTGGGCAGACTGCGCAAGTAGCATAAATCAAAAAGACCATGATGGGTGGGGCCGTCTTCACCCACGATGCCACCGCGATCAAGGGCGAACACAACCGGCAGTGATTCAAGACAGACATCGTGCACAATCTGGTCGTAGGCGCGCTGTAAAAAAGTGGAATAAATGGCCACCACCGGTTTTAATCCTTCTGTCGCCAGCCCCGCGGCAAAGGTAACGCCATGTTGCTCGGCAATTCCGACATCAAAAAACCTTTCTGGAAATCGTTTTGAAAATTCTGCTAAACCGGTACCCTCGGGCATCGCTGCTGTTACAGCATTGACGGTTTCATCGGCCTCTGCCAGCTGTACCATGGTATCACCGAACACCTGGGTATAGGAGGGGTGTGGGCTGGCTGCATCCAGGCAGTTGCCGGTTTCCACCTCAAAACGCGTGCAGCCGTGAAAGTATACCGGATTTTGTTCAGCCGGCGGATACCCTTTGCCTTTTTGAGTGGAAACATGCAAGAGCACCGGTTCTTTAAGTATTTTTATGTTCTCCAGGATGTCAATCAGGTGATTTAACTTATGCCCGTTAATCGGACCGAAATATTCAAAATTAAATGCTTCAAACAACATCCCGGGCGTAACAAATGCTTTCAGGCTGTCTTCGGTTTTTTTGGCAACCTTGTATATGTCGTCGCCGATTTTAGGGAGTGATTTCAGGAATTCCCCCAGTCCTTCACGAAGTTCGCGCACTTTCTTGCCGGAAAACTTACGACTCAGAAAAGATGAAAGCGCGCCCACGTTGGGGGAAATCGACATTTCATTGTCATTGAGGATGACGAGCAGGTTTTTATGCTTGAGCATGTCCCCGGCCTGATTGAGGCCTTCAAAAGCAATACCGGCCGTCATCGACCCGTCCCCGATGACAGCGATTACCTTGGCGTCTTCATCCTTTAAATCCTTGGCGCAGGCGATTCCCAGACTGGCGGATATGGATGTGCTGCTGTGGCCGGTGCTGAAGGCATCGTAAGGGCTTTCGCTACGCCGGGTGAACCCGGATAGACCCCTAAACTGTCGCAGGGTGTTAAATTGATCCCGTCGGCCGGTAATCAGTTTGTGTGCATAGGCCTGATGACCGACATCCCAGATGACTTTTTCCCGCGGCGTATCAAAAACATAATGAATCGCAATTGCCAGTTCGACAGCTCCCAGACTGGGTGCCAAATGACCGCCGGTTTTCGAGACGACTTCAACAATGGCGATTCGAATTTCTTCTGCCAGCAACGGCAGTTCGTCGCGGGACAGATTCTTTAAATCCGCCGATGAATTGATTTGTTCTAAGAGACTCAATGAATTTTTCTCCAATGTTGTGCGATTAGCGATTTCTGTGGCCGATATAGCGCGCAATGGCTCGTAATGGTTCGGCTTTCTGATCAAAAGCATCCAGCGCGGCCAGCGCATTTTTGATGAGCTGATCGGCAAATTCTTTGGATTCGGTTAAACCCAGCAGGGCAGGGTAGGTCGTTTTGTGGCGCTGTTCATCAGTGCCCACGGCTTTACCCATGATCTCAGGGTCGCCCTCGACATTTAAAATATCATCTGTGACCTGAAAGGCAAGTCCTATGTTTTGAGCATAGCGGTCAAGCATTTGAATCTGTGATGAATTCACGCCTGCCAGCTCTGCTCCGCAACGGACAGAGGCCTCAATCAAAGCGCCGGTTTTCAATCGGTGCATGGATTTCAACTCCGCCAGGGTCAACTCTTTTTTCTCTGAAGCCATATCCAGCATCTGACCTTGAATCATACCGCAATAACCGGCGGCGTGCGAAATATGTTGAATCACGCGCAGCCATCGGGTGGCCTGCTCCGGTTTGTTGATGGCTATGGATGACAGAATTTGAAACGCCAGTGTCAGCAGAGCATCTCCCGTCAGAATGGCGGTGGCTTCATCAAAGGCTTTATGGCAGGCGGGCCGGCCTCTGCGCATGTCGTCATCGTCCATCGCCGGAAGGTCGTCGTGAATCAGCGAATAGGTGTGGATCATTTCAAGGGCGCAGGCTGCCGGCATGATCTCCTGCGGGTCAGCATCAACGGTTTCGGCTGCTGCCAGGCACAAAATGGGACGAATGCGCTTGCCACCGGCCATCACTGAATAAGACATGGCTTGCAGGAGTCGATCGGGTTCATCAGCCGTTTTTAAGAGGGCTTCCAGCGCCTGATTGATTCGCTGGGCCTTCCGGGCAAGATATGCTTTTAAGTCAAACATTTTTTTTGTTATTCGTGACTGTCCTCGTCTTCGGGTCGAAACGGCTTGGTGACCACCTGACCGTCGGCATTTTTAAGTAAAATAGAAACTTTCCTTTCTGTTTCGTCCAGCTTGGCCGAGCATAACCGGGTCAGTTTTATGCCTTCTTCGAATTTTTTTATTGCTTTTTCCAGGGGCAGTTCACCGTCCTCAAGCTCCTGCACAATGCGCTCAAGCTGCTTCATGGATTGTTCAAAAGTTTTTTGGGCCATCTTTCAATTTTTCCTTTACCCTGCAAATGAGTGCGCCTTTGGACACGATGATCTCAAGATCCTGGTGGAGGGCAACCGTTTCCGGATCCATGACAATTTTAGCATCCGGAATTGTACGGGTGATACTGTAACCCCGTTCCAAAATCGCAATGGGGCTCAAAGCATCCAGCCTGGCGCTTAATTCTCGTAATCGGGCTGATTTAATTTGAATATTTTTATTATATAATTCAATAAGGTTATTTACATTTTGTTCAATTATTGCCTTAGAATTTTTAATCCGGGAAAGCTGACTATTCAGCAACAATCTGTCCTGCCACCATTGCAGTCGTTCGTTTTTGTACTTCAAAAATGTCCTGACACAGCGGCTCAAACGCGATGTCAGATCATCCAACCGCAAGCGCCAATCCTGAGACTTTTTGCGGGGGTCTGCCAGGCGTTTGGCCGCAACCAGCAGTGTGTGTCGCAAATGTTCGATAATATTGATCATTCGATAGTGAAGATCATCGGAATAAGTTCTAACCATTTGTAATAATTCTTTTTTTAAAGGTAACAGCAATTCAGCAGCAGCCGAAGGCGTTGGTGCTCTCAAATCCGCCACAAAATCGGCGATGGTGTAGTCGGTTTCATGGCCGACAGCTGAAATAAGCGGTACATCGCAGGCATATATGGCTCTTGCGACGGCTTCGCTGTTGAACGCGTGTAAATCCTCTAAGGATCCGCCGCCGCGGGCCAGGATTGCGGCATCAAAGCCCGTCTGCTGATTGAGCAGATCCAGAGCAGCCACGATCTCATCCTCAGCGCCATCGCCTTGAACCTTCACCGGCAATATCTGAATGTCCACGTTTGCAAAGCGCCGCTCAACGATATTGAGGATATCGTGAACCACCGCACCAGATGGTGAGGTGATCAATCCAATTTTTTGCGGTAAAAACGGGATCGGTTTTTTATGTTGCTCGTCAAATAAGCCTTCCTGGGCCAGCCGGGCTTTCAATTTTTCATATGCGATTTGCAGGGCGCCAACGCCCGAGGGCTCCATGTATTCTAATATGATCTGGTAGGATCCACGAGCTTGATAAACGCTCAGACGGCCCATGCCGGTGACGCGCATGCCATCTTCAGGCTCAAATTTGAGTTGCCGCTGCTGGCCGCGGAACATGACAGCGTTGATCTGCGCATCGGCATCTTTGAGGGTAAAATAGAAATGACCGGATAAAGGCTTCCGGAAATTTGAAATTTCACCAATAATCCAGATAAAAGGAAAGGTTTCTTCAAGTAGCGCTTTGATTTGATCCGTCAACTCTGAAACCGTGTAAATTTTACGGATCGCGTCTTTTTCTTCAAATTCTGCAAACAGGTCGTTCATGCGGTTATGATTTCGGCGATCTTATTCAAATTTTCGTACATTTGCCGTAAGACGGCTTTTTTATTTTTATTAAACGTCTGATAAGTTATATTATGTAAACTTTTTATCGAAACCCCGCAAATTCAGGGTTTCTAAAGCCAAAGTGCAGCCATACCGCCCTCCTTTATTTAGGGGCATGCTTCTCGAGCAACTCACGAACGGCCGGTATGATATAAAGGTCCTCATGGGGTGTGTTCGCCAGGTGCTCGGCCAGAATTTGGGTTTTCTCTGAAATGGACTTGCGCTTGTCCATAACAAAGATGTTTTGGCCCCTGACCTTGCAAAAACCGCTTTTGACCTTGAAACCAGACGCTTTCAGGTTCTGCTCCGAAACCGTTATCTGCAATCGTTCGGCCAGATTTATCAGTTCTTGATACAATTGCTCGGGCTTCATTTTATCAGACAGGTGCGAGTCTTGAAAATTGCAGCTGATGTGTTATTATTAGCATTCAACGACCAAAACCAACAGGAGGCACTAAATGCAACCCATATCAACAAATCAAACCCAAGTCCAGATTCGAGTAAATGAATTTATCCGCAGTGTTTACAACTGGATGGCAATTGGCCTGGGATTGACCGGTCTGGTGGCTTTTTACATTGCCAGCACCCCCGCGCTTTTGGAGATTATTTTTCGCAATCAGATCCTTTTCTTCGGCCTTATCATCGCCGAGTTGGCCCTGGTATTTGTGATCAGCGCCCGCATTCAGCGCATGCAAGCGTCTACCGCCACCGGTCTGTTCGTCCTGTATTCCGTTTTAAATGGTGTAACCCTTTCGTTTATTTTTCTGATCTACACCCGTGCTTCCATTGCTTCAACTTTTTTTGTTTGCGCGGCAACTTTTGTAGCCTGCAGCATCTATGGCTGGACCACAAAACGGGATCTGACGTCAATGGGCGGCTTTCTAATGATGGGTCTGATCGGCATTATTATCGCTTCGGTGGTCAATATATTCGTTCGCAGCTCCGCCATGCACATGATCATCAGCTATATCGGCGTATTGGTTTTCGTCGGCCTGACAGCCTATGACACCCAGAATCTCAAGGCGATGGCTGTCTCGCAGCCGGCAGATGTCGGCGCCGGCGTTGTGCGCAAAGGCGCCATTCTGGGCGCCTTGAAGCTCTATCTGGATTTTATCAACCTATTTTTGATGTTGCTGCGGATTCTCGGCAACCGCGAGTAAATTTCGGTCTAAAACCGGTCCTTTTTCTCAATCTCTGCGTCAATCTGCAGAATTGCTTGTGCGACGTACTAATAGTACGCCTCCGCACAATTCTTTGATTTCCTTGACCTTGAAAAAAATTACTCGTTTTTAGACCAAAATTCTCAAATTTTAAGGGTAATTTGCGTAAACGGACAAGTCTGCGGATAAATTTTATTGGCAAATTATCCATTTATACCACTTTTAACCCAGGGTGGCTTTGACAACATCGGCAATTTGTTGGCAACACCGCTGGGTTTCATTTTTCTCCGGGCCCTCAACCATAACCCGGCACACAGACTGGGTCCCTGAATAGCGCACCAGTACCCTGCCCTTGTCTCCCAGCTGCGCCTCCACCACGCGTATTGCTTCCATCAGCTGCGGTACGCTTTCAATCTCAGGTTTATGTTGAACGTCGATATTCAGTAAAACTTGCGGCAATACGGTCATGACGCGACGCAAATCCGATAGTCTCTTTTTCTCGTCTCGCATGGTCTCAATCAACCGGAGGGCCGTCAGCAGACCATCTCCGGTCGTGTGCTGATCGAGAAATATCATGTGGCCGGAATCTTCTCCGCCGATGATGGCGCCGCTGGCAAGCATCTGCTCCAAAACATAACGATCCCCCACCGCGGTCATTATATGATCAATGCCCATATCCTTTAGCGCCAGGCGCAATCCCAGATTGCTCATGACGGTACTGACCACCAGGTTATTTCTCAACAGGCCCTTACGCTTTAAATTGCGGGCGCAAATCGCAAGCGTCCGGTCGCCGCTGAAAACCTGCCCTTGTTCATCGACGGCGACCAGGCGGTCACCATCGCCGTCGAACGCCAGGCCGATATCGGCTTTTTGAGTCAGAACCGTTTCAATTAACGCTTCAGGGTGCTCCGAACCGCAATGCGCGTTGATATTCTTGCCGTCGGGTTCAATGCTGATGCAGTCAACCGTGGCACCCAGGTCGCGAAACAATCGGGGCGCCACCGCATAGGTTGCGCCATTGGAGCAATCCAAAGCGATCTTCATCCCATCAAATGGCCTAGCATCCGGCAGGGCATCTTTTAAAAAGGCAAGGTAGCGTTCGGATGCGTCTGTCATCTGGCCCACCTTGCCCCTGATATGCTGGCTTTTGCCGGCAGGATCATCCTGGCCTTCGGCCTCTATGAGACGTTCAATTTCATCTTCCTTGACATCCGGAAGCTTGTATCCTTGAGCATCGAATAATTTGATACCATTGTCGGTGTACGGATTATGCGAGGCTGAAATCACAATACCGGCGGCGGTATCGCCGGCCGATACCAGACAGGCAATCGCCGGCGTGGGTATGATACCAGCCAGGTGCGCCTGGGCGCCAACGGAACGGATGCCGTCTGCCAGTGCATTTTCGATCATCGAGCCGGACTGGCGGGTATCTTTTCCAATCAGAATTTTCGTCTGCCGGGATGGCCGCTGAAAAAAAGACGCCACAGCCCGACCGATACGATAAGACCCTTCGGCAGTTAACGGATATTCATTGGCAACACCGCGGATACCATCGGTACCAAATAGTCTACCCATCGGTTGTCTCAATCCATTCTGGTGGTAAGGTGATGGCCGAGAACGGCTGGATACAGCATTGCAGGATAATTCAACCCAGGTCCCCCCGCACCAATATACTGTCATCTTTATTTGAAAGACGGAATGATCGTCAAGGCACTCCCGATCATATGATCAACGACTCCCTGGAGCCAGCCAGTCGCCAATTCACCCTCGGATGCCGATAACTGCTGGATGACCGCAATATAATTCGGGCCGTTTTTCTGAATGCCTTTGCGAACGGTTTCCAGAAAAGCATCCCGGCTGCGTTCATCGCCGTTTGCGTTCCGGTAGGACTCAAATAAATCCTTTATCTGCGACCAATTTGCGATGAGTTCCTGCCGTTGTTTTGCGACAGCAGAATTTGTGGCCGACCATCCACGCTCCGCCCCGGTTGGTTCTTCTTTTCTTGGGTGGCAGAAAGCCTCAAGCCGATGAATGCGCTCTGATATGGCCCAGTTGAGTTTTTCTTTGAGCCCCGCCAGCAGCAGCTCCGAAAAGTCTCTTGAAACAAACTGGCTGCGAACGTGTCGGTACCATTGATATAAAGCGACCAGATTGGCAATATAAACCAGATTGTTGATAACGGTCCGGCGACTATTCCCGAGTTTTCCGGGCCGGTAGGACATACTGCCCGCTTTGGTCAATCCGCCGAATACGAAACGCCCCGGCCTGAGTTCGTCTTTGCGTACAATCGTTCCGGCAGCCACCATGGTCCCGTAGGTCAGCCGGCAGGGACCTACCAGCCCACCCTGCCCGCCGAGAAATATGGGGGGCTGATTGATCAGAACGCCCCGGGGCACGTCGCCAATCAAAGAGGCCGTTGCCTTATCCTGATTGGGGGTAAAGTTAAAATGGATGTAAGAACTGCCGACTTCACTATGATTTTTGCGACTGGTTCCGCCGGCCATCAGGCAATCACAGAAATTGATCAAACTGCCCAGGGTTACAAAGGGAAAAAGAATCGTATGTTTGGTGCCGACGGTGTGGGCGATACGGGCCTGCTCTTCGAAAATACTGGCTTCACGCACGTGGGCACCCAGACCGGCCCTGGCCTTTTCCAGAAATACAGCCTTTTCAAAAAAGCCGCCTTTCAACTCAACGCCAGCACCCATCTGGCAATCTTTAATGGTGACCGGTCCTTCGAGTCCGATTTTCACGTGACGAGAAATAACGGTGGAATGACCGAAGATTTTTGATCCGGCATACAGCACGACGCCGTCTCCGGATATGTGATCAACGTCGACCTCTTCGCCGATTTGAATGCTGTCCGGACAGTCAATCCGAACCCCTTTTTCGATGAGCTGGTGTACCTTTGCTTTTTTGGCAGGCGTCATCGCGCAACCTCAATCTGGAGCGGTCCTTACCGCAAATGTTTCAGCTGGCCGCAGGCCTAAAGACGGGCCTTACCTTTTTGCCGGACGTCCTCTTTAATTCGTTGAATGTGCCCCCTTCCCAGACCTTTGACTTCGCAGCCCAGCTCAAAATAGCGACGAATTTTTTTGTCATCCAGCAAACCGAAACAATCGATGATCGCAGCCGGCCGGCCGATCATCTCAACGACCGCATCGGGCTCAAGTTTCAGATATTCCTGGTGGCGGACGGCAAAAATGACGGCATCAGCAAAAGCCAGCACCTGCGACAGCTCCGTTTCGATGCGGATTTCATCCAGACGGTCCTGGTTGCGGAAAAAACGGCTCATCGAGAGATTCGGCCCCGGATAGCTATCCTGTTTTTCAAGTTCCCACCAGCGCTTGACATAGGGGTCATTGACGGCGATCTCGGCGCCCATCTCGGCTAATTTGCGAACGATGACCTCCGAGCCGCTGTAACGCGTGTCGCCGACATCTTCACGATAAGAAGCGCCCAGCAAAACCACCTTGGAGGCCGCCACGATCTTGCCCATGTTGCGCAACGCGTCGCGCACCAGTTGCGGCACCCGCAATGAACGCGTGTCATTGATATCAATGGCTGCCGGCGTGATTTTAAAGACGTCATCTTCAAACCCCATCAGGGTATGATAGGCCCACACCCCCAGGCCGCCGTCTTTGGGCAAACAATAACCGCCGATACCCGGGCCGGGAAAAATCATATTCGAATGCGTGGGCCGCACCTTGATGGCTTCAATCACCTTGATCAGATCCACCCCGTTGCGTTCGGCAAACACACTCCATTCATCCAAAAATGCCAGCAGCGTGGCGCGAAATGAATTTTCGATGATTTTGCAGGTCTCACTTTCAATCGGTCGGTCCAAAACCGTCAGCGGATATTGGTCGACATTGAGGATTTGCGATAAAAATTCGCGCACGCGCTTGCGGGCCTCTTCGTTGATGCCGCTGCACACCCGCCAAAAATCACGCACCGAGGCCACATAATGACGACCCGGCATCACGCGTTCAAAGGAATGCGACAACAGCGGCTCTGTGTCGCTTAAGCCTCTTTTTTCAAACGCTTTCTTGACAATGGGATAAGCCACATATTCGGTGGTGCCCGGCGGCACAGTGGTTTCAATTAACACCAGACACTCGGGGTTGATCTTTTCGCCGATAATCTTCAGACTGTCCTCAAGGGCCGCGATATCGGCATGACCCTGGCGCACGTCGCCGAAGGTTTCCTTAAAATAGTCGCATTGCACATCCACAATGACCACGTCGGCCAGGCTCAGCGCATCATAGGTATAGGTGGCGATCAACGTTTTTTTCTGCTTCACACAGCGCTCGATCAGCGGCGCGACTTCGGGGTCTTCAGCTTCAACCGGTGCAATGCCTCTGTTAATATAGGGTATTTTCCAGTACGATCGCGTTGACGGGCGCTGCATGCCGATCACAAATTTGCTGGGTTTGCCGTCGGCATCAACCGAGTCGGCCACCACCCCGGCCATCACCGCCCCGACAAAGCCCACCCCCATCACCACCACGATTTCTTTGCCCTGCAAACGCTCCTCTTTGACCTGGCGCTGGAGGCGTTTGTATTCCTGTTGATATTCTTTTTCCTCGGGTAGCTTCAACACCTCACCACGCGGGCAAACCGAAACCGGTCCATCTGTACGCGTATCCCGCTGCTGCTTCGAAACCTGCATAAATGTTCTCCGTTCTCATTTGAAAGGTTTAAATTTTTACGGCATTTCAATTGATTACCAACTTTTTTAGGATTCTAACATATGCAACGCATAAAGCAAAGATAAATTGCGATCGAGCAGCAACGACACCAGATGGTCTATCCCTATAAAATATAATTATTTCAATATATTGAAATCAATAATTGCTTTTTGGTATTGAAAGACAGTTCAAGATATGATCTAATATGGACAGCTGGTACCAATTGCCAGGAAAGGTGTAATCGTACAATAGTCTAAGAAAGGAACCGAGTTTAATGGCACGCATACTGATTATCGATGACGAATCCCAGATTCGATCGATGCTTCGATTGATGCTGGAAAGGGTCGGCTATGAGGTTATTGAGGCCGCTGATGGCATGGAAGGCATCCGGCAGTATAGAGACAACCCCGCTGATTTGATCATCACCGATCTGATAATGCCGAACAAAGACGGCATTGGTATGATCATCGAACTCAAAAAAGAGTTTCCTCAAGTGAAAATAATTGCTATGTCCGGAGGCGGTGTAAACCGGCCCGAGGGCTATCTGGATGGCGCCAAAAAACTGGGCGCCACGCGTACACTGACAAAACCGATCGATCGAGAGGAAATGCTTAACGCCGTAAAGGAGACCTTGAAAGCCGACGCTGTTTCTGCTGAGCCGTCAATGTGATGTCGCCAGCCTCTTTTGAAATTATTCCCATTCGCGTTACAGTTATAGATTTATGTCATTTGGGTTGCGGTAATATTTCCAATATGGTTCAATAACGGTTGCCGGGAGTTCTGGGGGCCGAAGTTTTGCCCGGCAGTCTCACCCCGCTTATAACCAACTCCATTCACAGTCGGTAACAAATGTGTTGCCTTTGCAAATTTTTCCGGATTATACTAAGTGCTTATGCAGGCATTTCAACTCCAGGGCTGCACCTGCTGTGTCGTTGGAGGAACTCATCAGTGAAAAGATTGTGCATCATACTTGGCCTCATCATTCTGGTGCCGCAGCCGGGCAAAGCCGATATCATTTTTTTTAAAGATGGGATGAAAACCATCTGTCAGGAAAAAGCCTGGGAAGAAGGCCAGGAGGTCAAATGTGAATATGAAGGCACGGTATTGACCTATCAAAAGAAAGATGTTCTCCGTATCCAGCAGATCAGGACCGAAAAAAAGGTGCCGCCGGCTGAACCCGTAAAAACGTCTGAACAACCGGCTGCAGTGGTGGCAACGCCTGCTCCTGATGTTGAGCCATCTGATACGCGGCCGAAACCACCCGACAAAAAAGATTTAAAAGCCCTGCCGGTTCAGCCGACCGGTGTATCCAAAGCCGAAGGGCTTGAATTCTATAATCCGAGAAGGCCGCAGAAATACTGGACCAGCGCTGTTTCCAAACACCAAACCTTTAAAGAGGCCATTGCGGCATTGGCCGAACAGTATGATCGCAGTCCCGATTGGATTCAGCAGCAAATGGGCGAAACCAACGACCTCGATGAAATTCATCGGAATCTGGCCCACAGTAAATTAAATGCGCAGGTTGAAACACAAGCGCAGACTGAAAATAATGTATCCGATACGCTTTTTTACAACCCGCGCAGAGCGAACAAGTACTGGACCAGTACAACCGCAAAACACAAAACCTTTAAGGACGCGGTGGCGGCATTATCGGTGGAGTACGGTCGTTCTCAGCAGTGGGTAGAGCAACACATGGGAGCGTCGAATAATCTGGACGAGATTCATCAAAATCTGAGAAACCAAAAATTGTCGGAATCATCTCCTTAATGGATGATACGGGCAGGGCCTTCACCTCGATGTTTGCCCAGTGATGAACTTCAAGGCATTTGCTGCCTTTTTGAGCAAACACCATGGCCTTTTGGGGCAATTGGCAGCTTCAGCGCAGAATGCCGAATATTGACAATTGAGCCGTTTTCCTGTACGATTTGATTAAATTATATTGTAATATAGACTATTTATAAAACTTCCGGGTATTGTTTTTCGCAGCAGCTTTTGTTGGTTGCGATTTTTTTGAAAGGGCCGGTTTTTATGATTTCTTTCAATCGCGATGTGGTTGCACTCGTTCGGATTTTTGCAAGCTGTCTAACGGCCGGGTTCCTGATTTTTTTCATATCTTCTTTATCGGGCGAGGACCTGATTAAAAACAACAGCACCGTCTCTGATTTAGACAGGATATTATCTGAAATTACAGTTGAACTGGATGGTGGCATCGATGACCGCATCAGGCAACTGGGAGAAGTTCCTGCCATCAATCCTTATAAAAAATTCTACTGCGCCGAACTTGCAAAAGAGATTCATGAGGTCTCCTATTTAACGGAAAAACAAAAAATCCTGTTTGATGCTTACAATGTCCGCGATTTCGAAAACAAATCAAAGCGTCTGGTCCGTTTTTCAGAAACATCGAATATGGACGCCCTGATGAATGAGCTGGAAATCGTAAAAAGAGAGCTGAAAAATTCTGTTAACCTGATTGATAAAAGACGTAAAAAACTCATTCGTCAAAGGACAGCCTATATTATCCTGTTTTTCGTGCTCTGGATTGCCATCTATTTCTATTATAGTCGCGGATTTTTGAAACGATAGGGCAGTTGTAAATTTTATTTTAATGCTTCGTTGAAAATAACAGCATTTCGATTTCCAGATTTGCTGCTGTCAAAACGGGCAGTTGAAGCCGATTTATTATGTACCAATCCTTTTACAATCTGAAAATTAAGCCGTTTCAAATTACGACGGACCCCAAATTCCTCTGGCTCGGTGAGAAGCATAAAGAAGCCCTGGCCACGCTCAAGTACGGCATCCTTGAAGACAAGGGGTTTCTCTTGCTCACCGGCGATGTGGGTACCGGCAAAACCGTTTTGATCCATGCTTTAATGAAAATTATTGATTTATCGGCCATCGTGGCCACCGTCCCGGACCCCGGACTCAGCAATATCGACTTTTTTAACTTTCTTTCTGAAGAGTTTAAGATGAACCGGCGCTTCGATAGCAAGGGCGATTTTCTGATTCATCTAAAGCACTTTCTTTTGAATGCCTCTTCTGCAGACAAAAAGGTCCTGCTGATTATTGATGAGGCCCAAAGGCTAAACCATGAGTTGATCGAGCAAATCCGGCTTCTGTCAAACATCGAGATGGATAACCGCAAATTGATCAACATTTTTTTTGTCGGACAGAGTGAATTTAACAATATGCTCAGCGAGGAACGTCACAAAGCTGTTCGGCAAAGAATTAGCGTTAGCTTTCATCTAAAACCATTGTCCGAACAGGAAACCCGCCAGTACATCATGCACCGCCTCAATGTCGCCGGCTGTAAAAATGAACTTTTCAAACCCGAAGCGTTACGCAGAATTTATGCATTTTCCCGCGGTTATCCCCGACTGATTAATATCATTTGCGACCACGCCCTGCTTACCGGCTATTCCGGCGGCAAAAAAGGAATCGACGCCGGCGTCATCAGGGAATGTGAAAAAGAACTTAAAATCCCGATCGAACAACCTGAAAAACCGAAAAAGGAAGCCGAATTTTTTGAGCCCAGGGAAGAAAATCCCTTCAAGGTGCTTCAAGACCAATCTGCGGGAAAACGCGTCGGATATTTTGCGGTTATTATTTTGTTGCTCTTGGCAACCGGTTATTTTTTATTTACAATGCAATCGAAGGATGAACCCCGCTGGAAAATGGAGGAAATCGCGCCGCAATCCTATGACTCCCCGACGCTAAAAGCCAAAGAAGACTTCGTCCCGGGTGTCGTCGGTGAAACAGACGATGATAAAGATCAACTGAAGATCGAAGACTTTGATAAGCAGGTCATAGAAGACAAAGAAATCGCAGCACCGGCGCCGTCGAACTTGCAGAATAAAACAGAAGACGCTGCCACGATTCCAAAGGTTAAGCCATTTCCAGATCGAAAAATCATTATTTATTTCAAACACAACTCCAATGATCTGCCGGACCAGGCTTACGAAATGCTCGACCGCATCGCCGGCTTCATGGTCAGCAACCCGGGTGCCAGCATTAATATCAGCGGTTATACGGACGCATCCGGTGCCTACAGCTATAATGTGAGCGTTTCGCAGTTCAGGGCCAACATGGTCAAAGGATATCTGGTGGGCAAAGGCGTTGATCCACTGAAAATAGAAGCATTGGGATTGGGCCCCAAGAATCCGATTGCCAGCAATGATACTGAAAAAGGCCGACAGGCAAATCGCCGGGTGGAAATCGAACTGAATATCGACAAACCATAGCCCGGCCTCTTCACTTACCCATAATCCGCATTATGCAGCGGCGCTCTTCAACAATTTTTCCGGTTGACCGTTTCAGCCCGTTGAGCCGGTTGGGCGCGCTAAAAAGACATATTTTCTAAGCGCCAAACGGGCCAGCGATTAACGGGTCCAACCTAAGGACGCTTACCAAAATTAAATTCGGATTTTAACAATTTTAATGTTGAGGCGCTCACCGTGAGCTCAGCGATCTCTTCGGCAGAAACCCAGCGTGCCTCAACCGCATCATCCCCTGCCGAAAGCTCACCGGAAACATAATCAGCCAACAGGTCAACAATGACGTAATGAAAGCGTATGCCTTCACTTTCATCCCGTTCGATGACATCGAAGGTGTATATGGGTTTGGCAGCCCGGATCCGAATGCCGGTCTCTTCCCAAATTTCCCTTTCAGCGGCCTGCTGCAGCGTTTCGCCAATTTCTACGCTTCCGCCGGGAATCGCCCAGTGATCCTTAGCGGGTGGTTGTCCGCGGCGAACAAGTAAAACCCGATCGTCCTTGAACACCACGGCTCCCACAGCCAAGCGGGGATGGTCGGGATAGTCATTTCTGGATTTGCATCGTGGCTTTTTCAATATTCAAAGATTCCTTCTATCGATGAACCATCGACCATTTCACTATATCCACCGGCCGTCCCCAGCTTTATGACCCTGAAGCCAGCCTTGAGCAAATATTTCATAGCGAGGTATCCGGTTTTTGTCAAAGTTTGCCAGTATGAATAATCAAGAAATAAATCAGGCATGCAATTAAATTCGATCGACCGCCATTATGGATCCTTGACAGCAGTCGGTCATTACCCTATGGTCCCAAGACTTGAATCCGTTTGTTATTTTTGAAGGGACGCCTTATGAATTTCCAATCTAAACTGCCGGATCTCGAACTCACCATTTTTGCAGTGATGACCCAACTGGCGATTGAGCATGGTGCCATAAACCTATCCCAGGGATTTCCAGATTTCGATACGTACCCTGAACTGATTTCTCTGGTGGATAAATACATGCGTGCGGGACATAACCAGTATGCCCCCATGCCGGGCGTGATGCTCTTGCGAGAGCGAATTGCCGAAAAAGTTTATGCCATGTACGGCGCTCAATACAACCCGGCAACTGAAATTACGGTGACCTCAGGTGCCACTGAGTCAATTTTTGCCGCCATTACTGCCGTCGTCAAAAAAGATGATGAAGTTATCATAGTTGAGCCGGCCTACGATGCCTACGCCCCGATTGTACAGCTCAGCGGCGGCATTCCCGTTTACCTGCAATTAAAATTTCCAGATTACCACATGGATTGGAATGATTTTGCCAAAGCCGTCAACAGCAAAACCAAGCTCATCATTTTGAATTACCCGCATAACCCCACCGGGGCTGTTCTCTCACAGGAAGATATTTCCAACCTCGCCCGGATCGTTGAAAATACCCAGACACTTATCGTCAGCGACGAGGCCTATGAGCACATTGTCTTTGACGGCCTGCGACATGAAAGTATCGCCAGACATCCCCGGCTGGCACGGCGCAGTTTTGTAATTTTTTCTTTTGGCAAAACCTATCACACCACCGGCTGGAAGATCGGCTACTGTCTGGCACCCGAACACCTTTCAAGCGAACTTCAGAAAATTCATCAATATTTGACCTTTGCATCAAACACCCCGATCCAGCTGGCTTATGCCGAATTTATGCAAAACAAGGAGCTGTACCTGGATTTACCTGGATTTTATCAACAAAAACGGGATCTGTTTTTGGATTTGATCGCCGAATCCCGCTTTCGGCCCCTGCCCTGCAAAGGAACCTACTACCAGATGCTGGATTATTCGCAAGTTTCTGACGAGCCGGATCTCGTTTTTGCCAGGCGCTTAACCATTGAGCATGGCGTAGCCGCCATACCGCCGTCGGCGCTTTACCACCAAAAGGATGATCATAAGGTGCTGCGGTTTTGTTTTGCCAAAAAAAAGGAAACCCTTGAAAGGGCGGCCGAAAAATTATGCCGGATTTAAACAATAAAACGCAGCCAAAATCGATGAAAATGCGGGCTCAACAGGATCTGGAACGAGCCATCCTGCACGGCATCGCCAGTGAATGGGAGGCCGCGCGGCTTTGTCTAAAACCGGATGTGCAGCCGCTGATCCGCAAACCGACGTTTGCCCTGGCGGATTTGAAAAGCCAGTGGGGAAACTGGTCTGCGGCAAATCGTCAAATCTCCATCAGCCGCCAGCTGGCGCTCAATTATCCCTGGGATTCAATTCGCGATGTGCTGCTGCATGAAATGGCCCATCAAATTGCGAATGAGCTGTTTAACGCATCTGTCCTTGCACCACACGGATCGGCCTTCCACACGGCCTGCGAACTGCTGCGAATTGAGCCGGCAGCTTCAGGTGATTACCAGCCCCTTTACGATCGCCTGATGAACGATCATACCGGCGTTTACGATAAACGCATGCTGAAGATCAAAAAATTGCTGGCGCTCGCGGAAAGCAAAAATCGCTTTGAAGCCGAAGCAGCCATGACCAAAGCCCACGAACTCATAGCCCGGCATCATATCGAGCTCAACCAGCACCTGGACAAACGCCAATTTTTGAGCATCTTCATCGGCTCCCCTGCCCTGCGTCATCCCCGTGAAGATTACCATCTGGCCAATTTGCTGCAGGATTTTTATTTTGTCTCCGGTATCTGGGTGCCGGCCTACGTGCTGGAAAAGCAAAAGATGGGCAGGGTTCTGGAAATCAGCGGCCCGGCCCATAATCTCAAAATGGCCGATTACGTCCATGACTTTATCCGAACGTTTATCGAGGCCCAGTGGTCGGTTTACAACAGGGACAAAGGGTTGAATCGCTATCGCAGAACCGATTTTGCGGTGGGCATCATCGAAGGATTCAGAAAAAAGCTGGAATCAAATATCAACCACAGCAAGACATCGCCAAGCTTGCGGGCTCTCATTCGCAAAAAAGATCCCCGTCTGGAGCAGTACTGTCGATTCAGGTATCCGCACACCGCTTCCATCCAAAGAGCGGCATCCCGGCAGGATACCCGCGTTTTGAAGGACGGCAAAAAAGTGGGCCAAAAATTAGTCATTGCCAGAGGCGTCTGTGAGCACAAGACAGGAACGCCTCGGTTGATTACGAAGATCTAATTTAGGATCGATGCGTGTTGGGATTTTCTGCTGCGGCCGATGAGGTTTTCAGGGCCTGCGAGCCGGAAGACCCTGATACCACCCGAACCTCCAGCGGGCTGGTAGCGTCCAGATGCACATCACGCTGCGGAAATGCAATCGTGATACCGGCCTGCCGGAACTCATGATCAATGGCCCCATTCATGGCATGCAGCATCGGTATCCAGTCTTCAATACTTTTAATAAAGACGCGCAATTCAAAATTGAGCGAATTGTCGCCGAAGCTGAGAAACACCGCCTGCGGTGCCGGAGATTTCAATACCAGGGGACTGGCCCCAGCGATTTTCAGCAAGATTTGCTCCGCCAGCTCCGTGTCGGAGCCATAGGCGATGCCGACCGGAATCTTGATGCGAATGATGCTGTCGCTCAGCGACCAGTTGATCAACCGGCCGGTAATGAATTCTTTGTTGGGGACAATCAGCTCCTTGCGATCCCAGTCCAGAATCGTCGTTGCCCGTATCTGGATACGGGTGACTGTGCCGTGAATATCGCCCACGGTCACGGTGTCACCCACCGCAAACGGCCTTTCAAACAGCACGATCAACCCGCTGACAAAATTGGCGACAATTTCCTGCAATCCGAAACCAAGGCCCACGCCGAGCGCCGCAACCAGCCATTGCAGATTTGACCAGCGCAGACCCATAGCGTTGAGTGCAACCACAATACCGATGGCCGTCAGGGCATACCGCGTGATGGTTGAGTAGGCATAGCGGGCACCGGGATTCATCGGCAAGCGATTCAATAAGATCATTTCAAACAGTCCCGGCAGGTTGCGCACGGCAATGATAGTGACGGCAATCACAATCAGGGAAACGGCGATGTTGCCCAGTGTAATCGGAACCGTCTGTTGGGTGCCGTCGACTACCCGGGTGTAGCTCCACAGTTCAACATCCTGCAAAATCCCCAAAGCCGGTAAAACCGGCTCCCAGATCAGCCATAATCCAACCAGAAACAAGATGAAAAGCAGCATTTTCAGAAGGGTGCGCGTCTGCTCGTCGATGGTGCTCATGTTGACGACCGATTCCATCAGGGTTGCGTGATCATCGGTGGTCACTGCGCCTGCCGGTCCGGCGTCGCTGTCTGCTATTTTCTCTTTTTGCTGCTGTTGGGCCATCCGGGCTTTTTTCAACGCCAGCTTGCGGCGCGCTAGCATTAACCATCTGAGAACCAGATCATTAAACACGATCAGGGCAAATACCAGAATAATCGTCCAGCCGATCACAAAACGGATTTCAAGGGCCGAATAGTAGTATCCCAGGACCGTAAGCCCCAGGTTCAACAGCGGTAGCGCAACCAACAACGGGAACCAGACATAGCGCAGGCGGACCAGCCAGCTTTCGGGATATTTTTGAACCAGCACGGAGGTAATGCCGCCTTTGAAATGCAAAATCCGCGCGATAAAAATGGCGCCAGCAGCAAATTGGACGATCAGAGCAAGTTTGACCAGTGCATCCGAATATTGCATCTCCGGCACTGCTTCCATGGCGGCCACAAAAAAAGTGGCGGTCGCGACAACCGGAAAATACCAGCTGAAATTGCGCATCAGGATCCGGCGGGCCGGTTCCGGCCAGCGAAAGTGCACCTGAGCGAGGCCATTTTTACGACAGATATAGTAAAAAAAATTCAACAAGAGCAGAGTAATAGCGGCGTCCTTCAATCCGCTGATCAACGCCAGGGTAAACGACTGCGGCGCTCGCAGTTGGAACAGCAGCGCAGATGGGAATGCCACGATATAGGGCCAGGCAACAGTCAGCAGCACGGTTAGTCCCAAAGCGCCGAGGGTTAGCTTAAATGAATCCTGCAGCGGATGGTGTTGCACAATCTCGCTGATTTCCTTTAATTTGCGCCGTTCCCACCGCCTGAGATACAGCAGCATACCTGCGATCAAAACACCGAAAAACCAGAGCGCCCCCTGTTGGCGCAATGACCGGCCCAAATCCTGCATGAATTCACGCCAGGATGCGGGCGCCAGAAACCACCCCAGGGCAGCCTTCACGTTAAGCAGGTCCGTGCTGTCCAGGCGCTTGGAGCTGCGGATCCAGAGCAGATAGCGATCGAGGAATTGGCCAAACGCTTCTGCCGTGCTGACGATCTGTTGCTCGCTAAATTCGATATCCTGCTGCAACTTGAAAATCCGCTCGTACGCGGAGTTCAATTTTTCGATGATCTCGATGCGTTTGGCGAGTAAATCTCGAATTTTTATATCGAGTAACATACGGTCGGGATCGGACAGGTCGCCGGTTGAGGCGACCAGGCGCTCTGCCAGCTCATTTGGAGTGGAGATGTCACGCAGTATGCGGTTCAATTCAATCTGTCTTTCGCTCATTTCGCTGATTTTGAGCTTGCGGGCATCTATATCTGTCATATAATGATGGTCTCGCGGCAGATCAAGGCGCTGTGCGCGCAACGCCAATCCGATCGTTTCGGTCAGCACAACGGATTGAACCCTCCGTTGGGCCGTTTCGTAATCTTCTTCCAGCTTTTTCAAGCGCAATTGCAGCTCTTTTTGTTTTTCGACCAGAACGGCCTCTTCCCGGGCAGTGTCTTCCAGCTCGCGACTCAATTGGACGTTGATTTCAAACTGATCCCGGATATCTTTGGAGAGCAGGGGGATCTGAAGGATGGCATCCTGGGCTTCCTCTTGAACCTGGACGGCCTCCTTCTGCCGGCGTTGCTGAACTTCAGCCTGCCAGAGATCCACCATTTTTTGACGGCTCTCCACCGCTTTACTGGCCACATCGCGTTCGGTGCCGAACAATTCGACGATTACATTGTGCTTGCTCTGCCGCAGCTCGATCAAATTGATTTCGGCGTTTAATTTCTTACGCTCGGCCTCAAGGGTCAGCTTCCTGAAATAATCTACTGTTTCTTCTTCGGTGAGATTGGCCGGACCTGCCAGCTCGTTTTGCACCTCTTTGCGCCGGCTTTTTGCGCTGGCCAATTGAGTGGCCGCCTGGCCGCTGAACTCCTTTTCTGCCGTCAGGCGAGCATCCCATGCCTGCAACCTGTTTTGAGCCTTTATGAGCTCAGATTCTTTTTGCAGGAGCCGCTGTTCAATTTTAGGTATGTCCATTTGCTGCGACCGTTCGGCGATGCTGTCCGATGCTGATAAAGGTCTTTTCAGCTCTGCCACTAAAATTTTCAACCTTGCGGGGGCCGCTTCGATCAGCTGTAAGAGTTCTCCGGTCTGTTTTTCGGTGCTGCCGGCCATTTCCAGGAAAGCGATTGCCTGATCGATATACGCCAAACTGTCACTTTTAGCGGCAGCATCGATATCGGTCCTATTTTCGATGGCGCTGCGCCGGTTCTTTAGGTTTTCGACCGTTAGCGCCGGCGACGGTGTGGTCGGTTGTAAGGCCTGTTGGGCATTGATTTCGCCCGCTGAAACCAACAGCAGCCCCATAAAAATCATGCAAACGAACCTGATCCTTTTTTTTATCACGTGCAACCTCTCTCGGCATCCGGGCAATAAAGCGCTGACATTTGTCGGCCGTCGGTTGCCCCAGCCTCTTATAAATGCAGATTACAATAATAACAACGGATTGCATTGTCAAACAAATCCGCTCAATGGCCGCGGCTGCGAAGATTCAATGACGAGGGTATCGATTTTGCTTTTGGGAGTAACGCAGTGTATCTGGCCAACGACGACAAGCGCCCGTTAAATCTGAAAATGCTTGCAGGTGAAACGGTGACATATGCCCCGGAGGGAAATGACAGTGAGGGGCAAAAAATGGTCCGACATGACCGTATTCGCTTGATGGCAGGAGCGGTGGCAATGCTTTGTAAGGGGCTGCAATCGATGCCTGAAAACCGTCTCAGAATAGCAGATGAGCAGCGTTATTTTTTGGGGCTGTCCAGCCAATAGGGATTAATCAGATCCTCGAAAATGGTCATGGCTGCCTCTGCGCCCTGACCCGAAGCCGTAACGATCTGCTTGTATCCGCCTTCCACGTCGCCGGCAGAATAGACGCCGGGAACAGAAGTGCGGTGCTTGCCGTCCTGCTGAATATAGCCGTCTTCGTTTATTTCAAGACCGAACTTCTCGGCCAACTCCACCGCCGGCTCATAGCCGATGGCGATAAAGACACCGTCGGTTTGAAATTCGGTTTGCTCATTGGTCTTATTGTTGACCAGCAGAACTTCGCTGACCCGCTCTTCTCCCCGAATTTCCCTTACTTCAGTGTTCCACAGCACCGGGATATTATTGTTAAACAATTGCTGGGCCAGAAACTCTTGGGCCCGCAGTTTGTCGCGTCGATGAATCAGGGTAACATCGATGCCCATATGGAACAGATGCAGGGCTTCGGTAACGGCACTGTTGCCGCCGCCCACCATAATAACTTTTTTGTTTCTAAACAGCGGTCCGTCGCATGTGCTGCAGTAACTGACCCCTCTGCCGGACAGTCGCTTCTCGCCGGGGATATTCAGATGCCGGTGACTGGCACCGGTGGCCAGCAAAATCGTTTTGGTATTAAATTGCCGCCGGTTGGTCTTAACCGTAAACGGCGGGCCGGACTGGATGTCCACAACGGCTTCACCCTGAAAAATCTGAACATATTGCAACGCATGGCTGACCATGATATCCACCAGTGACTTGCCGCCCACCGAGGTAAAGCCCGGATAATTTTCAACAATCGGGGTGGTGGCCACCTGGCCGCCGAGCGCGTCCCGCTCGACAATGGCCGTGCGCAAGCCACTGCGGACCGCATAAATACCGGCCGTTAAGCCGGCCGGTCCGCCGCCAACAATCAGCAGGTCGGTCTCAACCAGCTCGGCATCACTGTCCGGTATAAATATGGTCTGGGCCTCTAATTTTTGCATCGAAAGAATAAACACTTCTTCCGGCTGTGCGCCCTGTCCGATCAGGACATCGTTGGCGTATGCCTGGGGCACGCTCTGGGCCGAATACTGATCGGCCAGCTCGGGTTCGCTCTGGATATCGATTATTTCAAGAGAAATCTTATCCGGCATCTCAATGGCGGCCTTGACCGCATTGATGGCCTGCTGGGGACAATACGGGCAGGTGGGGCTGACAAAGATTTTGATATGACGGTCTGAATCAATGCGTTTCATCACCTTCAAGGCCTGGTCGCTCAGTTGGCTTTTTCCCAGGCCAACCAGGATCAATATTTCAAGAAACGTGCGCGCTTCTTCACCCATTGGAGCGCCCAGCCAATGGATGGCGTATTTTTCCGGTGCAATCACAAGCGTAGGGGAATGGGAGACATTCCACTTTTGGGCCAGCTCGTGGTCCAGGCCATATTCCCTCAGCGTAATCTTATCGCTGAGCTGGCGAAAGGCACGAATCACCTCCCGATTGGCATGTGTAAACACATCTTCTTGTCCTTTAGCAGTGAACAGGTAAAGCGGCATATCATTGGGCAATTGCTCGAAGGTTGCCTTCAGCTGCCGTAGATACGCCTGACTGGCCATTTCACTTTGTCTGGGATCCATATGAGAGGCATCCTGCATCGTCAATCCTTTCTTCTTTTATATTTGGAACGATCAGCTTAGGTTGTATATTTTAAGTCCACCCGAAGGTTGTGTCAACCGGGTTTAGACTTTACTGCGACAGGAGGGTTGGATGATGCAAAAGAGGATCTATTTCCACAAACATGAGGGCGTGGTTTAGTCTTCGAAACCGCCTGTTTGCAGCAGGGCCCGGGCGAGCTTCAGATCTTCTGGACGGGTAATTTTAATGTTGCAGCGACTGCCGGGTATCATTTTAACGGCTGCGCCAAGCCGCTCTACAAGTGAGGCATCATCGGTTCCGATAAAACCGTCCTGTTTGGCAGAGGCATGGGCTTTTTTAATCAGTTTGATCTCAAACGCCTGGGGCGTCTGGGCTAACCACAGGGTATTGCGCGGCCGGGTTTGAACAATTACATTTTGGGCATTAACCTGTTTAACCGTATCGAATGCCGGCACGCCCAGAATACAGGCGCCTTGTTTGTGAGCACCTTCGATACAGGCCCGCAGATGCTCCTGGCGCACAAACGGACGCACCCCATCATGAATCAAAACAAGGCCATCGTCATTTTCGATCGCCTTGAGACCGTTGTATACCGAATCCTGACGTCGGGCTCCACCGACGACGAGTTCGGTCTTTTTTTTCACGCCGGCAGCGGTCAAAATTTCCTGGCGGCAAAATTCAAGATCTTTTGCCGGCAGTACCACAATAATTCGAGTGATCGCATCACAGCGGGTGAATGCCGTCAGCGTGTGCGCTAAAATCGGCTTGCCTTCGAGCACCGTAAATTGCTTGCGCTTCGAATCTTGCATGCGCAAGCCTCTGCCCGCCGCCACGATTATTGCGTATACCCTCGGAGTCACTAAAATGCCTCTGATGTTTCAACTATTTTTGCCTTAGTGCACATTGGCATCCGAACAAAAAGTGCCTAAAATGATCTAAAGTGACTAAAGTTAACGTGTCGCTACGCTCTGTCTTTTCTTATAAAAAATGACAGCAATCATCAACTTTTGGCGTTTTAGGGGCTTTAGACACTTTAGCTCATTTTAGGTAGCTGAGCGCCTCGGGTAACGGTACGCCCTTGCCCATGGTGTCTTCACCGTAATTTACGCTGGCAAGGATTTCGATATCCTTGAGGGCGCGCACGTCTCCTTCAAAAACCACCTGGTCCCGTTTTTCTTTTTGAATCTTGCCACCGGCCCATTGGAGATCCAGGACACTGCTGGCGTCAAAGCGGTCGGATCCGACGCACAGCTCAACCTGTCCGCCATAATGCTGTACGATTTTGGCGACCAGCAGGCAGGGCCGGCTGTGGAATCCGAGTTTAACCGGAACCCCTACTTTTATGGATGCACGCTCGATATTGACATTGAGGATTTTCTGGGCCAATTCAATCCCGCTGGTTAAAAAGTGGCAGGCGTAAAATAAACCGTAGTTTATCGTGCGATCCAGTAACGATTTAGGATTAACCAATTTGGACAAACGCACCTGCACTTTTTTGTAAATCTTTTTATATCCGGCCTCATGCAGGTGGCGCTCATAGAAATGAAGCAGTCGACCCACCATTTGAAGCAGATGTAATACGACCGAAAAATACCCCCGTAACTGTTTGAGCTCTCGATTGCCGAATCTGAACCCACCGTGAATAACGTATGTGTCAAAGGCGGATTGCAGATTGTGCACCAGCATTTCATAGCGTCTGATTTCAACCTCATTGACTCTTTCGGGAACCAGGGTCAGGATTTCCTTGTATGGATAGGGATCATAAAACTTGAGCTGATCAAAACTTTTAGCGATATTTAGAAATTCGCTTGAGATTTTGACAATATTTTTTTTCTGCTGATCTTTATCTTTATCATCAATATCATAGTCAAGCATCTGACGGGTGACCACACTCGGAAAATCCGCTGCCGTATATGCCGTTCCCGGCATTTTAATTTTTAAGCGCTGTGCCTCTTTCAAAATGACCGGCGCCATTTTCATCAGAGCGTTATTTAAAAAATCAAGCGTTGTTTCACCTTGCTCGGGGAACTCACCCACTTCCGCCAGATCATAGAACACAAGGCGATTGGATATATGCTTTTGGAAATTGGCCGCCAGACTCAGATGACGCACGGCAGCGGTCAATTCCCGGTAGAAATACCAGTTTTTGTTATTTTTGGCGCCATGAAAATCTAAAAAATCTTCCAGCAGCATGGAAGTCGAGATAAGGGTTGTATACAGTTTTTGCGTAAAGGTGTTCGTGGACCGGTCAACTTCTGAAATGTAAACGCAGCATTTCAAATAATCATTTGAAAAAATGCGCACTTTTTCGGCAAATGGGTCCTTGACTGCTGATACGGCTGATGCGGCTTTTTTCATAGATAGTTGCTATTCCTTGTTTGCAGGGTTGTCTGCAAGATAGGATGCCAGCAAAAATCTGCTGGCTTCAGCGAATCGTTACGGAGTTTTCCGTATAAGCGATAACGGCCAGAGTAGCCCGTAAGCCGAATTCTGTTCCCGGATCGGGTTACCCCTGCCGGGCAACGATCATTCATCTGTGGATGCCGG
>Ga0209536_100000574_pt1 | contig 59289 bp, 46 predicted proteins | sample DeeMarSeWOR28_12_FD_187461 | JGI IMG/M metagenome (GOLD analysis project Ga0209536, IMG submission 187461) | Marine sediment microbial communities from White Oak River estuary, North Carolina - WOR-2-8_12 (SPAdes) (version 2) | ecosystem: Environmental > Aquatic > Marine > Intertidal zone >...
GCCATTGCGCAATATTCCTCACTGCTGCCTCCCGTAGGAGTCTGGACCGTGTCTCAGTTCCAGTGTGGCTGATCATCCTCTCAGACCAGCTACCCATCGTTGGCTTGGTGGGCTGTTACCCCGCCAACTACCTAATGGGACGCAGGCTCGTCAATAGGCACCCTTGCGGGCCTTTAACAACAATCACCATGCGGTGCCGCTGCATCATCGGGTATTAGCCCCGATTTCTCGGAGTTGTCCCCGTCCTAAAGGTGGATTGCCTACGCGTTACTCACCCGTGCGCCGGTTTACTCGGGATATTGCTACCCCTTTCTCCCTGACTTGCATGTGTTAGGCACGCCGCCAGCGTTCGTCCTGAGCCAGGATCAAACTCTCCGTTGTAGTTATCTTCAAGACTAACATCGTCGAGTTTGAAGATGGCGTCGTCATCCCGCCAGAGGCGGGATATCTTCGCCTTGGGTTGAACTCTGCGAAGATTGACTATTGGCTATGCACACTGTTTTTCAAAGAACAACACTCTTCCGCATTAGAAGCGGGCATTGAATATACACATTCTGAAACTCTAAGTCAAGATCCAGATGGGAGTCCAGAAGAATTCGACCCGTGCTTAACAGCTCCCGCAGAAGGGATACTATACTACACAATCCGGGAGAAAAAATCAACCCCCCCGGCCTAAAAAAGGGTGGCCGGCCCCCCCCCTAGCGGAGCCCGTCCAGCCCCCAGCTCCCCATCTCCTCCAGCATCTTTCGGTCGGTCAGATCGTAGTGGATGGGGGTAATGGAGACAAAACCGCTTTGAACCGCAATCTGGTCGGCGTCAGGATCCGTGTCCGTAACGTTGAGCCTCCCCTTCAGCCAGAAGTACTCCCGATTTGCAGGATCCCTGCGGACATCAAACGTGTCATCCCATTTCGACGTCCCCTGCTTGGTCAGTCGTATCCCACGGATCCGCTCATACGGAATCGCGGGAACATTGACGTTCAGCAGTGTCCCCTCCGGGAGCCCCCTGTCGGCCACAACGAGAGCCAGCCTCGCAGCCAGCCGCGCCGCAAACGAAAAGTCAGCCTCCTCATAGGTCGTCAGCGAGACCGCAACCGAGGGAATCCCGAGAATGGTCCCTTCTGTGGCCGCCGAGACGGTCCCCGAGTAGATAATGTTGATGGCGGTGTTGGACCCGTGGTTGATCCCCGAGAGGAGAAGATCCGGCTTCTGCTTGAGAAGGAACCGTACGCCCAGCTTCACTGCATCGGCGGGCGTCCCCTCGACCGCGTACCCAAAAAAATCGTTGTTCTTTCTGAACGGGATCGCACGCAGCGGATAGTTCATCGTAATGGCATGACCTACCGCGCTCTGCTGCTTGTCCGGCGCCACTACCGTGACACGCGCGATTTTCCTCACCTCCTGCGTCAACGCGTAAATCCCAGGAGCGTCAATACCGTCGTCGTTCGAGATAAGGACATGGAGCTTTCGGGAAGAGCGTTTGGCAGCCATATTCTCTACTCTAGTAACTCTCTTTCCGTGTGGGGAACTGGCGGGATTTCACATCAGCAATGTACCGACCAAATGCGGTCCGGAGCTCATCAGCAAGCTCGGCATACCGCCGAACAAATCTCGGCTTGAATTCCTCTGTCAGACCGAGCATGTCGGTCACGACGAGCACCTGTCCGTCACAGTGAGGGCCGGCACCGATGCCGATGGTGGGGACGGAAACGCTCTCGGTCACCCTTTTCGCCAGAGATGCCGGGATCTTCTCCAGGACGATCGAGAAGACACCCGCCGCGGAGAGAGCTTTCGCATCCCGCAGCACCTCATTTGCCTCTTTCTTCCCCCGGGCCCGTACCTCGTACGTGCCGAACCTGTTGATCGCCTGTGGGGTCAACCCGAGGTGACCCATGACGGGGATACCTATTCTCACAAGGTGCTTCACGATGTCGGCAACGTATCCCCCTCCTTCCAGCTTCACGGCACCCGCACCGACCTCCTTCATCACCCGGCCGCAGTTCCTCACAGCATCGTCGATGCTGGTCTGATACGACATGAAGGGCATATCGACAACGAGAAGCGCATTGCTCACCGCCCGCTTGACGGCCTTTGCGTGATAGATCATGTCTTCGACCGTGACGGGAAGCGTCGTCGGATGACCCTGCACCACGTTCCCCACGGAGTCACCAACGAGAACGACGTCCACGCCTACCTCATCCAACAGTCGCGCAACGAGATAGTCGTATGCGGTCAGCATGGCGATCTTCTCGCCGGACTGTTTCATGGTGAGAACGGTTCGCGTGGTGACGACCCGCCCTCTGCTCACGCTTGAACCTGCCGGACCTGTTGTCTTCATGGTCAGTGGGCCTCGGTGAATGTCACACTCCATTCCAACGCAAATCCCCGACGGATGCACGCCGCCAGCTCTTCCGTATCGACGCAGCGGTTGAGGATCGTCGAGAGATCAACGGTTCTCTCCCGCAACGCGTTCCGTATCTGATCCCGCACGACTCCGTCTCCCAGCCGCAGGTAGCGTGCGAGGTCCTGATGCGCCGGGCCACAGAGAATCGAGCCGTGCTGCAACACGACATCTCCCCCCCCTCCGCTGAACCGCCGCTGGGCACTCCCCACGAGCTTCCTCCCACCCCACTCGATTTCGTAGCGGGCTGAGCTCGAAAAGCACGGTATGGAAGAGGGCTGCCTGTAGGCCTCAGCGAAATCCGGTTGAGAGCGCTGCACGCTCGCCTTCACCCCGAACAGCAGAAGTCCCCGGACCAGAGCCCTGCTGATCTCGTTGTAGACCTGGAGTATGCTCCTCCGTCCGGCGGCCATCACAACGCTGTAGGTCAGCTCTTCTGCGTGGAGTATCGCCCGGCCCCCCGTCGGCCGACGGACAACGTCTACCCCGTCCCGTCGGCATGCACCGATGTCGATCTCCCTCAACTGCTGGTTGTACCCCAGCGAGATGGCCCACGGGTCCCATCGAAACAGCCGCAGGATGGGAAGCGCATCGCGGGATCGAGGGTCTGGAGCCTCTTCCCCCAGCCGACGCGCCAGGTGTTCATCCAGCGCCATGTTCAGGCTGCCGGCGCGAGCCCCGGTATTGAGAAAGCGCCACCGAGAAGGAATCATTGACGGGTCAGCTCTGCAGGCGGGGGGCTGCGATAATGCCACGCTTGCTCTGAGAAATGAAATCGAGCACGTCGCCCACTTCCCGGATTGCGTTGAGCTCCTGTTCCTCCTTCACACGCGCCACGGCCTGGGAGACATTCAACCCGGACCGGTAGAGGATCTGAAAGGCTCTGTGCAGCGCATCGAGCGTTTCCCGGGGGAAACCGCGCCTCCGGAGGCCAACGGAATTCAACCCTCCAAATACGAGAGGCTCGCCGCCTGCAAGTACAAAGGGGGGGACATCTTTGGGGACCCGCAGACCACCTCCGATCATGGCATGCTTGCCGATGCGGACAAACTGATGAACCGGTGTGATGCCGCCGATGATCACGTAATCCCCCACTTCCACGTGACCGGCAAGCATTGCGGCGTTGGACATGATGACGTGCTCCCCGATCCTGCAGTCATGCGCCACGTGACAGTAGCCCATGATAAAGCTGTCCCTGCCGACAATCGTCCGCCCTCCATCACCAGTGCCCCGGTGGAGTGTTGCATACTCCCGAATCACGGTTCGGTCGCCCAGCTCGCACGTGGTTTGCTCACCGCGGTACTTCAGATCCTGAGGCATATGGCCCACCACGGCCCCGTGGTGAACCTTGCAGTCCTTGCCCAGGCGCGTCCCGTTGCCGATCAGCGCGTTGCCGGCAATGGTACACCCGTCGCCGATGACGACATCATCTTCGACCGTCGTGAACGGCCCGATAACGACATTCTCGCCAATCTCCGCCTTTGGACTCACGTTGGCCCGCGCATCAATCTCGTGGCTCATGTTCAGCTGCCCGGGTTTTTCGTTTCCTGGCGATCCACTATGGAAGCCATCATCTCCGCCTCCGCAACCAGGTGGCCGTCCACATAGGCCTTCCCGCTCATCTGGCAGACGCGCGTCTTCCGGGTCATCATACTCAACTCGAAAACGAGCTGGTCCCCCGGAGTGACCGGCCTCCTGAACTTCACGTTGTTGATGCTCATGAAGAAGACGAGCTTGTCTCCGGGGTTCTCGACGCCGTTCAGCAGGAGAATTCCTCCCGTTTGCGCCATCGCTTCGAGGATCAACACCCCCGGCATGACGGGTTGCCCAGGAAAATGCCCCTCGAAGAACGGTTCGTTGATGGTGACGTTCTTCACCCCGACGATCTTCTCGTCCATCTGGAAATCGATGATCTTGTCGATGAGCAGGAACGGATACCGATGGGGGAGAATCTTCTTGATGGCGGCAATATCGAAAACGACGCCGGCCTTCCGTTCGTGCTGGAACTTGCGAATGAGTTTTTTCTGCTCGTAGAGCTTCCGGATCATCCGGGCAAACTCGATGTTGCTCGCGTGACCCGGACGGGCTGCGAGGATCTGAGCCTTCAACGGGACGCCGATGAGAGCAAGGTCGCCCATGACATCGAGGAGCTTGTGACGCGCAGGCTCGTTTGGAAACCGGAGGGCTCTGTTGTTCACCACACCGTTGCTTCCGAGTATCACCGATTCTCTGATGCCGAGCTTCTCGGTTATGCGCTTGATCTCCGCTTCGTTGAGATCACGGTCAACGATCACAATGGCGTTGTCCAGGTTCCCCCCTTTGATCAGGCCCTGACTGTGCAGGGCCTCTACCTCATGGAGGAAACAGAAGGTCCTGCAGGGTGCGAACTCCTGCACGAATTCCTTCTCGAGATCGAACAGCCCGGTGTGCTGGCTCCCCAGTGCGGGGTTGTTGTAGTCCACGAGAACCGTGATCCTGTAGTCGTCAGTCGGGAGAGCAACGATGTCAACCTTGTTCTTCTCGTTGTGGTAATGCACGGTCTTGTCGATGATGAGATAGTCCTTGGGTTCGTTCTGCTTCTCGAACCCCGCCTTGAGGAGGGCATCAACGAATGGCATGGCGCTCCCGTCGCCTACGGGAGGCTCGTTCGTATCAACCTCGACAAGAGTGTTGTCCACCTGGAGCCCGACAAGTGCCGCAAGTACATGTTCCACCGTGTGAACGCGCGCCTCCCCCAGTTCGATCGTGGTCCCGCGCGCGATGTCGACAACATGGTCGATATCGGCCGGCACCTCAGGCGACCCCGGAAGATCAACACGCCGGAACCGAATGCCGTAGTTCTCGGGAGCCGGCTTGAAGGTCATCGTGGACACATTCCCCGTGTGCAGACCGACTCCGCTGATAGAAACCGGCTGCTTGATCGTGCGTTGCTGCGCTAGCATGAGTGCACCTGATGAGATTTCCTGGATCGCTGATTTCGGCGGGCCCGCGTGCCTCAGGGCTTGAGTTGGCGAAGCTCCTCCTCAAGAGCGTCCACCTTCTTCTGCAGCTCCCTCACGGCTGCAAGGAGATCGGGGAGTTGCGTGAGGGCTCCCTGCATCCGCAGGGACTGTCGATGGGGATGCGCCGGATAGCCGAACCACGTCTCGCCGGGTCGGGAGACTGACTTGTGGACACCCGACTGTGCGGCAATCGTCGTCCTGTCTGCTATTTCAATGTGCCCCACCAACCCTACCTGTCCGGCAATCACACAGTTCTTCCCTATTCTTGTGCTCCCCGAAACCCCGGTTTGAGCGGCCACGACCGTGTTCTCGCCGACAACCACGTTGTGGGCCACCTGAATGAGGTTGTCGAGCTTCGCCCCCCGTTGAATCCGGGTTTCTCCCATCGTCGCCCGGTCAAGGGTCGTGTTGGCGCCAATTTCCACATCATCCTCGATCACCACGATCCCCAGCTGCGGAATCTTTTCGTATGTGCCATCAGGCTTGGGTGCAAACCCAAACCCGTCGCTCCCGATCACCGCACCCGATTGGATGACGACGCGCGCCCCTATACGGGAACCCTCGCGAATGGACACGTTCGGATAGATCAGCGTTTCCTCTCCGACATGAACACCTTCGCCCAGCACAACACATTCACAGAGCATTACGTTATCTGCGATGCTGCAATTCTCACGAACAACTACGTGAGCCCCGATCCGCACACCCGTTCCCAAACGGGCGGATGGATGAACAATGGCCGAGGAGTGGATGCCCTCTGGGATGGGGTCTCTGGGCGGGTGAAAGGCCAGGAGAACTCGAAGGAAGGAGACGTACGGGTCCACGACGCGGATGAGCACAGGGCCCGGTCGTCCGTCAACGCGCTCGGGCGGAGTGACACCTCTCCCGAGGATCAGCGCCGATGCACGTGTCGTCGACAGGAAGCGTGTGTATTTCGGATTTGCCAGAAAGGTAATATCCCCTTCCTGGGCTTCCTCGATCTTCGCGACACGCAAGATGTCCAGCTCTTCAGTACTTCCCTGCGACTCCACCTCCGCATCGAGCAGTTGTACAATATCACGGAGTTTCATACCGGAGCGATCTGTTGAGTGACGCTATTTGCCAAACACCTGCATGCGCGTGAGGACCTCCGCTGTCAGGTCCTTGCTCTCCCGGGCATACAGCAAGAGGATGTCACCGCTCTTGTCGAATATGTAGTCGTAGCCATCCTCCTCGGCGATTTCTTCCAGCACCTTGAACATCTTGTTCTGAATCGGCTTCATGACCTCGTTCTGCTTCTGGAAGAGCTCTCCGTTCGGGCCGAATTTCTTGTCGCGAAAGTCGGAAATCTCACGGTCGAGATCTCGCAACTCCCGCTCCAGCTCTGCGCGAGCCTGGTCGGTGAGAATCAGCTTTCGCTTGTCGTAGTCATCAAACCTCTGCTTCCAATCCACCTGCATCTTCTGGAGTTCACTCTCCCATTGTGCCACGAGGGCATCAAGGCTCTTCTGTGCATCAATGGCCTCAGGGAGAGCCTGCATGATAGCCTCGGAATTGATGTGCGCAATGTTCGTCTGAGCGACCACAGCTCCCGTCAGCAGCAAGAGGAGTGAGCAGATAATCGCGATACGTGTCATCGCTTTCCTTCTCATCGTCCACGCTTCAACTTGTCGATGACCTTAAACGTCAGCTCATGGGCCGGATCACCGTAGAGGAGGATCTGGATCTGTTCGGTCTTGTCAAACACAAACGTGTACCCCTCTTCCTTGGCGACGTTCGAAATCGCCATCCGGATGTCGTCGCGAATGGGCTCCAAGAGTCGCTCGGTCTCCCGCGCAACTTCCCCCTCCGCACCGAACTTTTGTACCCTGAACTCATTGAAGCGACGCTCCAGCTCCAGCAATCTTTGCTGTTCCGTCCGCTTCGTGGCCTCGTTCATCAGGGCCTCTTTCCGCTGATAGTCTTCATAGAGCCGCTGCAGCTCTCCTTGCATGGCCTCGAGCGAATCCTGGAGAGGCTTGGTGAAGGCATCGATCCTGCGCTGAACCTCCTGCGCGGCAGGGAGCTCCTGGAAGATCTTGTTGGAATTGACAAAGCCGATTTTCTGTCGGGTCTGTCCCTGGAGAGTTGGCGACAGGAAGAGAATTGTCGCAAGGAGTAGGAACAACGGAGTTTTTTTCACAGTACCCTCAATACGGTGTTACAGGAAATTGGTTCACTAGCACAGTACAGCCAATCGAACAACCCTCTCTCCCACCCCGCGCGAGGCCTCCGGCAGGGAGACTCTAGAACACCTGCCCGAACACAAAATGGAACCGCCAGCCATCGGGAAGGCCATTGCGCGGGAAGACATCGTCGAACCCGTAGCCGTAGTCGAAGCCGAGCATCCCGACGGGCTGGATCTGGATTCTCGCTCCAAATCCGGCAGACCTCCGGAGATCGAAGAAATCTGCCCGCGAGAAGGATTCGAAGACGTTTCCCCCCTCGACGAAGCCCAGAACGTAGATGGGAATCGGGTTGATCGCAATCGCAAAGCGAAGCTCGACAGTCTGCCGAACCATTGCCATCCCCCCGACGATATCCCCGCGGGCGTTGCGCGGGCCGACGGCCTGGTCTTCGTATCCCCGGAGGGGGGTGGTGGAGATGAAGCCCAGCCCGACGCCTCCCATGAAGAAGAGATCAATGGGCGGAATCACAGAATTCCCGAAACGGTTGATGTAGCCGTAGTCCGCCGCAAGGAGAAGGGCCACTTTGTTGCTGGCAAACACCGGGACGTACCACTGGGCCCGAAGGAGCCACTTGTGGAAGTCGATGTTGCCGGGAAGGAAGGGTCCGCCTGAGACTTCGACGGAGAGGGAAACGTTTGAACCCCTGGTAGGAAATATCGGGTTGTCAACACTGTTGCGTGTGATGATCTGCTGCAGACTCACCTGACTGGTCTGACCCTCGACATAGATCCCCCTTCCGTCGCGCACATCGTTGACCTGTGCCCGGAGGATCCAGTCTCCACGGAAGAAGTCATCCGGCCATCGGAACCGCCGCCCGATTCTGAGCGAACCACCAGTCTGTGTAAGATCGTACGTGTAGACCTGCCGGGTGTCGTAGAGATTGACCCCGAACAGCGTCGGTGTATCGAAGAGCCAGGGTTCGGTGAAACCGACGCTGAAGGTCCTGAACCGGGCCGCTTCGCCGAACTGCCACTGAAAACTGAGAATCTGTCCGGCGCCTCCTTTCAGAGGCTGTGAGATGGAGAAGTTGTTTATCGTGAAGCCCAGGGCACCCGTCACGCCGAACGCCCCGCTGTAGCCGACCGACGCGTTGATGTTGTCGCTTGATTTCTCCTCCACCTCGTAGGTGAGATCGACAGTCTTGTCATCCACCAGCTGGTAGTCTGGCTTGATCTTCTCCGGGTTGAAGTAGTTCAGCACGGCCAGCTGTCGAATGCTCCGTACGATCGCAGCCCTGCTGAAGTAGTCGCCCGGCCGGGTATACAGCTCCCGTCGGATGACTTTCTCCCATGTTTTGGTGTTCCCCTTGATGCTGACCTGCCCGATCCTGAACTGATTCATCTCGTAGACCTTGATGGTAATGTCCATCTGGTCCTCGCCGACACGCTCCTCGATCGGCTCCATGTTCAACCGGAGGTACCCGTTGTCCAGGTAGAGGGAGGCAACATCGGTCTGGTCTTCGTTGCCACGCAGATTCATTTCGAACTTCTCGAGGTCGTACACCTCGCCGGGAAACATGTCCAGTCGCATGTTCAAGACGGCATCGGGGTAGACGGAGTTCCCCTCCCAACTGATATTCCGAATGGTGTACTGAGGCCCCTCATGGAGACGGATGAGAATGAACATCTTCTCCCGGTCCTCACTGTACCAGAGGGAATCCTCCAGAAGCTCTGCGTCCCGGTAGCCGTTCCTCTGGTAGAATCGGATGACCAGCTTCTTGTCCTCCTCGAAGAGGTCCCGTGCAAACTGCGCTGAGGTCCAGAACTTCCACCAGCTGCCTTCGGAGGTCTCTTCCATTTCGCCGAGAAGATCGTCGTCGTCAAACGCGCTGTTTCCCTCGAACATGATCCGCTCGATCTCCACCGGCTTCCCTTCGTCGACCTCTATTCTCAGCACGATGCGCGCGCCGCTCGAGTCAACAGGCTCGGTTGTCACGTTCACCTTCGCGAGGAGGTACCCCTCGTCCTCATACTGCTTGAGTATCTCCCTCGTCAGTCGCTTGATATCCTGGGGTGGGAAGACCTGCCCTCTCACGAGGTTGATCATTTTCCGTATGTCGTCCTCGTCGATCTCGTCGTTCCCCTCGATCTCGGCGCGCTCAAACCGGGGAAGCTCGGTGACCTTGATGAGAAGATAGACACCGTCTCCCACTTTCCGGTCCACGATGATCTGTATGTCATCGAAGATCTTCAGTGACCAGAGCTTTCGGATTGCCTCCGCGACCTGGTCTCCGGGATGCGCAATCTCCTCACCCACACGGAGTCCCGAATTCGCGATGATGGCCGTCGGGTCCGCGAGCGTATTCCCCTCGACCGATATGCCGAGAATCCTGTATACTTCTTGAGATTGAGTACTTTGAGCAAACACAGAAGAGGAGATCAACAGACCAAGCCCCACTACCACCATCTGCAGCACACGCACCTTCATCGTTAAGGTCCCGTCACACTCTTGATCAGACTCTTGAGATGGTTCTTGTCGCCAGGATGGTTGTGTCGGACCTGCTCGCTCACCATGCCAAACCTACGCTCGCGCCGCTGGTAGTCACGGATCGCGGAGTACAGCTCGTCGCGCCTGAACGCAGGCCAGTATTTCGGGGTGATAAAGATTTCCGTGTATGCGAGCTGCCAGAGGAGGAAATTGCTGACACGAAACTCACCGCTGGTTCTGACGAGAAGGTCAGGGTCGGGCATCGATTCGGTTGCGAGGTAACAACCCACCAGTGCCTCGGTGATTTCGTCTTCCCGGAAACGCCCATCAGCGACATCGCGGACAATGCGTTTGACCGCCTCGGTGATCTCCCAGCGCCCGCTGTAGCTCAGCGCAAGCGTAAGTGTAAGCCCGGTGTTGTTGGCGGTCCTCTGAATGCCGTCAGAGAGTTCGTTCTGGACTTTCTTGGGAAGGGTTGCGATCTCTCCGATCGCCTTGAGGCGCACGTTATTCGTGTGCAGTCGGTCGGTTTCATCCCGGAGGGCCTTCAGAAGCAGGCGCATCAACAGGGAGACCTCCTCCTGAGGCCTCTTCCAGTTTTCCGTGGAAAACGCGTACAGGGTCAAGAACTGCACCCCGAGCTGTCCACACGCTTCCACGGTGTCGCGAACTGACTCAACCCCCTCCGCGTGGCCGGCAATCCTGGGCATTCCTCGCTGTGTTGCCCACCGGCCGTTTCCGTCCATTATGATCGCAACGTGGCCGGGAATTTCGCCGGACCTTCGCAGCTCCTCCTGCACCTTCCGGTCATCACCAGTAGCTCGCTGAGGACCCTTGCCCAATACCAGAGATCTCCCGTAACCGGTTGTGGGTGAAACGACCAGATTGCATAACTCGGAAAAAAAATTTACGTTATTTTGCAAAGAAAGTCAAATTTGACTATATCTAGGCTGATCGAACAACATTTTTGTAATTTTGAAAGGGTGGCAATGGCCGGTGTACCAAACCTTCCCGGAATGATGAAGCAGATCCAGAAGGTGCAGGAAAAAATGGCAGAGATCCAGGAGGGTCTCGAATTGAAAACCGTGAGCGGCGAGGCGGGCGGAGGGATGGTCAAGGTCACCGCCAACGGGAAGCAGCGGGTCGTGAGCATCGAAATCGACAAGGAAGTCGTGGATCCGTCGGATATCGACATGCTCGAGGACCTCGTCCTTGCCGCGACGAACAAGGCGCTGGAAGAGGCGGGGAAGATGGCACAGGAGGAGGTCAGCAAGGCCACAAGCGGAATGCTGCCGAATATACCCGGGCTCAATTTCCCGGGCTTCTAGAGTCAGCAATGCTCTACACATCAGAAGCTTTGCAGGAGCTGATCGAAGAGTTTTCGAAACTCCCCGGCGTTGGCAGGAAATCAGCGCAGAGGCTCGCGCTGTTCATGATGAAGCGGCCGCGAGACGAGGTCGTCAGGATGGCAAAAGCCCTCGTCAGCGTGAAGGACAGGATCCGGTCCTGTTCGATCTGCTGCAACATCACCGAGCAGGATCCGTGCCCCATCTGCTCAAGTCCGAAGCGTGATCGGGGCGTCATCTGCGTGGTCGAGGAGCCAAGCGACGTCATCGCTCTTGAAAAGACCAACGAATACAGGGGCTTGTACCATGTCCTGGGCGGGGCCCTTTCCCCGCTGGACGGAATCGGACCTGAGGAGTTGAAAGCGCGCGAGCTCCTCACCCGGATTCCGGAGGGGGTTTCGGAAGTCATCCTCGCCATGAACCCGAACGTCGAAGGGGAGGCTACAACGATCTACCTGACGCGCCTGCTGAAGCCCCTCGGCATCAAGGTATCGCGTATCGCACGAGGCCTTCCGGTCGGGGGCGACCTGGAATTCGCGGACGAAGCCACGCTTTCCCGCGCGCTGGAGGGAAGGATTACACTCTAGCTCCATGACGGGCCGGCTCAGACATACGGTTTGCAGCAACCCGCTGCCCCCAGCCCTGCTGGCGTTCCTTCTCGGATGCGGGATCTTCGAGCCAAGGGAGCCCGAAGAGCCGACGCAATCCGGACTCAACTTCATCCCTCCGACGGATCCTGACATCGTCATCACAAATCTCCAGGCTGCCGTCGACCAGAAGAACATTGTGAACTACATGAGCTGCTTCACGGATCCGCAACGGCAGGGTCGAGCCTTCGTCTTCTTCCCGTCCGCCGAGGGAAGCGCCCAGTACGGAGCAGTCCTGAACGACTGGTCGCGCGTGAAGGAGGAGGAGTATTTCACAAACCTGATCGCCCAGAGCCCTGAGAACGCCTTCTCGAACCTTCTCCTCAGCCTCACATCATCCGTTGTGACAGCCGATTCGGTAGTGTACGAATTCGACTACGTTCTCACGTTTCAACATGCCGATCCGGGCTTTCCGCAAACCGGGGGGGGAAAACTCCAGTTTACTATCGGCGTCGACAACAGCAACTTCTGGACGATCTACAGGTGGATCGACTACAAGACCACAGATGATCCGACCTGGAGTCTCTTCAAGGGGAGGTTCAGCAACTAGCGAACGGTAATGCGCCCTGGCGGTCCATTGACATTCCTCTCCACGCTCGGCATCATCCTGCTCTGGGGGTGCCTGAACCCCTTTGCACCCGGGCTGGATGAATCTCCGGGAGAGTCTACCTGCGATCCGAACACGATCGAGGGTCTCTTCCAGTGCTTCCAGAGCGCCTACACGTTTCGCGACACTGTGCTGTACGGGGAACTCATCCACCCCGATTTCGTCTTTGTGTATCGAAACTACGATCTGGGATTTGATGTGACCTGGGGGCGAGATGACGAAATGCGCACCACCTACGGTCTCTTCCAGAACGCCCAGAAACTCGACCTGATCTGGAACAACATCGTGAGCACATCGGCCGAGTCAACACGAGTCAACGTGGTCCGCGGATTCAACCTGACGGTGATATTCAACCCGAGCAACATCGAACGGGTGGATGGATATGCGAATTTTGTCTTTGAACGAACCCGCAGCAGCGATCCCTGGAAGATCGTCCGCTGGCGCGATGAATCGAACTTCTGACGACCCCTCATGAGTTTCTCCTATACGCTCAAAGAGAGTATCTCCGGCTTCAGACGCACGAAGCTCTCCAGCATCATCTCGATCCTCACCATTTGCATCTCCCTCATCCTGCTGGGAGTGTTCGGGATCCTTTCGCTGAACGCCGCGCGTTTCGTCGATGCAATACGCAGCAAGGTGGAACTTGAGGTCTTTCTGCTCGAGCCCGCCACTGCGGAGGCGATCCAGGCGCTGCAAAAGACAATCGAGTCCATCGAGGGTGTGGAGGGGGTTACCTTCATCTCCAAAGAGGAAGCGGCCAAGATCTTCAAGAAGGAGTTCGGGGAGGATGTTCTCTCCGTCCTGGAGTTCAATCCTCTTCCACCTTCGTTCAGGATTACCCTGACGAAGGAGTACAAGACCTCCGCCGGTGCACAGTCTGTCTACAACCGTTTGAGCGCACTGTCGGGGATCGAGAGCGTCGCCTACCGGAAAGCACTCATCGAACTCATCGACAGGCGAACTGACGCCGTCAATAGCATTACGCTCGGCCTCGGCATTCTCATCAGCCTCTCGGCGATTGTGTTTGTCTCGAACACGATCCGGCTGGCGATCTATGCAAAACGCCGACTCATCAAGACAATGGAGCTCGTTGGCGCAACCTGGAGCTTCATCCGCCTGCCGTTCCTCCTGGAAGGCATGATACAGGGTTTCATCGGGGGAGCCTTGGCCGCCGGATTGCTCTTTGCCGTGTTTGACCGGATTGTCCCCTTCTTCCTCCAAGACCTGGCGAGGTTCATTCAAGCAGAGAGCTTCGTCTACGTGACGGTAATCGTGGCAGGGACGGTTCTGGGGCTCGTCGGAAGCATCATCTCAGTCCTCAGGTTCATTCAGCCATCCAGGTCGGGCTGAGATTCCCGATCTGCCGTATTGCATGTATCGTGTGCCTTTCGTAGATTTTAGTGCAAGGATTGTTCGGCTTTCCGCAAAGTTCTTTCCGGCATCTTCATCTCACCCTAGCATACCAATCACTTTAGAGAGCATGTCCAATGAAAAGGATGGCTTCGTTCCTTAATTCCTCCGTCGGACGCAAGCTCCTCGTCGGCCTCACTGGCTTCTTCCTCTGCAGCTTCCTTGTTGTGCATCTGCTCATCAATCTCTTTCTGCTCAAACAGGATGAAGGTCTGACGTTCGATGCCTACTCGGAATTCATGGCCACGTACCCGCTCATACGTCCGCTGGAGATCCTGCTTTTCGCAGGTTTCCTGATACACGTCATTCTGACGATCTGGCTCTGGTTCACCAACCGCAAGGTGAGGACATCCAGCTACGCGGTCAACCGTGCCTCGGACAGCAGCGCGCTGTCATCGCGGGTTATGATCGTTTCAGGAACCGTCGTGCTCATCTTCCTCGTGGTGCACATCAACAGTTTTTTCGTGGGCTCGCGGTTTGTCGACAACCCCAAGACCATGTACGAGATCGTGAGCGAAGCGTTCGCCAATCCCTGGGTTGATGCATTTTACCTCGTCGCCCTCGTCTTCCTCGGGTATCATCTCAAGCACGGCTTTCAATCCGCATTCCAGACATTCGGGATGCGGCCTGTCCGGTACCAGAAGCTCATCGATGCCGTCGGCGCGATCTTCTGGCTGGTGATACCACTGGCGTTCGCAATGATACCTCTCTACTTCCTATGGGCTCACTCAAGCGGGGTCAATTAACCATGAAACTCGACGCAAAGATACCATCCGGTCCCATTGAAAAGAAATGGGACACCCACAGGTTCGACCTGAAGTTGGTCAACCCTGCCAACAAGCGGAAGTACCGGATCATCGTAGTCGGCACGGGCCTGGCTGGGGCATCGGCTGCAGCCTCGCTTGCCGAACTGGGCTACCATGTCATTGCCCTGACATACCACGAGTCCCCCCGGAGGGCCCACAGCATCGCGGCACAGGGAGGGATCAACGCTCCAAAGAACTACGCCAATGACGGCGACAGCATCTACCGGCTCTTCTACGACACGGTCAAGGGTGGCGACTACCGGGCCCGTGAGGCAAACGTCTACCGGTTGGCCCAGGTGAGCGGCAACATTATCGACCAGTGTGTGGCTCAGGGTGTTCCCTTCGGCCGCGATTACGGTGGACTCCTGGATAACCGCTCCTTCGGCGGCGCCCAGGTCTCCCGGACGTTCTACGCCCGGGGCCAGACCGGGCAGCAGCTTCTCCTCGGCGCCTACGCGGCGCTCTCTCGGCAAATTGGCACGGGTCAGGTGAAGTTGTTTCCCCGAAGGGAGATGCTGGACCTCGTGGTGGTAAACGGGCAGGCCCGGGGCGTGGTGGCCCGGAACCTCACAAACGGTGACATCGAATCATACGCTGCTCACGCTGTCGTCCTTGCCACCGGCGGTTACGGGAACACCTGGTACCTCTCGACCATGGCAAAAGCCAGCAACGCAACTGCTGCATGGCGCGCGCACAAGCGGGGGGCTTTCTTTGGGAACCCCTGTTTCGCCCAGATCCATCCTACGTGCATCCCGCGCAGCGGCGACTACCAGTCCAAACTCACCCTCATGAGCGAGAGCCTTCGCAACGATGGACGCATCTGGGTCTCCAAGCAGAAGGAGGACTCCCGCCGGCCGGAGGACATCCCTGAAGAGGAGCGCGATTACTACCTCGAAAGACTCTACCCGGCGTTCGGCAATCTCGTGCCGCGGGACGTGGCGTCCCGGCGGGCAAAGGAGATGTGCGACAAGGGCCACGGCGTCGGCCCGAGCCGCCAGGCCGTGTACCTGGATTTCTCCGATGCAATCAGCCGCAACGGGAGGAAGTGGATCGAAGAGAAATATGGTAATCTCTTCGCCATGTACCATGAGATCACCGCCGAAGATCCCTACGCCACGCCGATGCGGATCTACCCCGCCATCCACTACACCATGGGTGGGCTCTGGGTGGACTACAATCTCATGAGTACAATCCCGGGACTCTATGTTCTGGGGGAAGCAAACTTCTCCGATCACGGAGCAAACCGGCTCGGCGCAAGTGCTCTCATGCAGGGTCTGGCGGACGGCTACTTCATCATCCCCTACACGATCGGCGACTACCTCGCCTCCACGCAGTTCAGGCCGGTGGAGACCGATGACGCAGCATTCTCCGGTGTGCTGGAGGACGTCGATCAGCGCATCCGCACGTTGATGTCGATCAAAGGGTCGAGGACCGCGGACGAGTTTCACCGGGAACTCGGATCCATCATGTGGGACCAGGTCGGGATGGGGCGGAACAAGAAGGGTCTCGAGAAGGCGATAAAGGAGATCCGCCGGATTCGGGGAGAGTTCTGGGAAGACGTTAACGTGGTGGGTACCCCTCACGATTTGAACGGCGAGCTGGAGCGCGCGTGCCGGGTGGCCGATTTTCTCGAGATCGGCGAGCTCATAGCGGTCGACGCGCTTCACCGCAGCGAGTCCTGCGGCGGCCATTTTCGGGAGGAGTACCAGACCCAAGAGGGAGAGGCAAAACGGAATGATAGGCAGTACAGCTATGTCGCGGCATGGGAGTACACCGGCGAGGGGAAGAAGCCAAAACTCTACAGGGAGCCGCTGGTGTTCGAGTACGTAAAACCGACGCAGAGAAGCTACAAGTAAGGAGTGTCAGCTCATGAACTTCACACTGAAGATCTGGCGGCAGCGGAATCGTGATGCCGACGGCCGGTTCGTCAACTACACGGTCCGGGACATCTCTCCCGATGCTTCTTTCCTGGAAATGCTGGACGTCTTGAACACCGATCTCGCAAAGCGAGGTGAAGAACCTATTGCATTCGACCACGACTGTCGCGAGGGTATCTGTGGAAGCTGTGGACTGGTGATCAATGGTCGAGCCCACGGACCCAACAAGGCAGCGGCAACCTGTGAGGTGCGCATGCGTAGCTTTCCAGACGGGGATACGATTGCCATCGAGCCCTGGCGTGCGAAGCCCTTTCCGGTCATCAAGGACCTGGTCGTTGATCGAACCTCTTTCGACCGCATCATGCAGGCGGGGGGGTTCATCAGCGCCAAAACCGGGGCTGTTCCAGATGCGAACGCGATTCCCATCCCGAAACCGGTTTCCGAGGAGGCAATGGATGCTGCTGCGTGCATCGGTTGTGGCGCATGCGTGGCGGCCTGCAAGAACGGTTCTGCAATGCTCTTTGTTGCCGCAAAGGTATCCCATCTTGCGCTGTTGCCCCAGGGTGACACCGAGCGGCAGGAACGCGTGGAACGGATGATCGCGAGCATGGATGCCGAGGGATTCGGCGGCTGCTCCAACACCTATGCGTGTGAAGCGGAGTGCCCGAAGGAGATATCCGTTGTGCACATCGCGCGGCTCAACAGGGAGTTCATGAGGGCAAAGGTGATGTAGAGATATCGGCACACGGGCCGTTCCGTCTCTCGTCATCCTATTCCTCCGACCAGACCATTGATGACCGGGACAGATTCCTCAAGACACATTCAACTGGCACCGCCTGGCAAGATTGCTCCCCGATGCTAACGAACGCCCGGACGCAAAGGAAGGATCATGGCAGCCGCCGGACTCCCGGGGCTTGGCGAATCCGTGCAACAATTGCCGCTTTCCTCTTAGAGAATTCACTTGACAAAGAGGGTTTTGTGGGGTATATTACATACCGGTCGGTCGGTATGTAATATGGCTCAAGATTATGACGCCTGCACAAAGGAAACTCCAGAGCGAGCTGACAAAACAGAAGATCCTGGATGCAGCAATTCAGCTCTTCTCGCGGAAGGGATTCCGCAGCACATCCCTCTCAGATCTGGCTCAGGCAACCGGCCTGACAAAGGGTGCACTCTACCACCACTTCAAGAGCAAGGATGCACTTTTCTACGCTGTACTGGAAAACCTACGGTTCCTCTGGAGAGAGCGGGTATTTCGGGACATGTTGGAGAAGAGGAGCGCGCTTGAACGGCTGGAGACACTCTTCGATAACCACGCACGCCTGATCGAGGAGCGAGAAACCTTCTGCCTCGTACTGAGCTCCCTTGTGATGGAGATGGATAACGTCAACGCCGAGTTCATGGACGCACTCCGGGAGATCTTTGCAGACCTGACCGCTCTCATTCAGAGGATTATTGAAAAGGGACAGGAGAATGGAGAGATACGAAATGACTTGGACCCACGCCTCCTCGCGCTCAACCTGGTCGGAATGATGGAAGGAAACTCCATACCCTGGATTCTGAACCGCGGAAATGTGGATTATCAGAGAATGAGCAAAACGCAACGTCACATACTGGTCAGCGGGTTGAAAGAGTGATATTTTTTCGTCAACTGACATACCGGTCGGTCGGTATGAACCTCAGGGATTAGGTAAACAGTGGCATTCAGCAATACTACGGGAGAAGACCCATGGTGTTTGGTCAGCTGCTTACAATAGGACTCATTGCGGCTGCATGCCTGGCAGCTGCCGCACTCACCGCATTCTCCTGGTTGGTCGCCAGGCTTCTCTGCAGACCGAGAAGACGCATGCCGGTCAGGACTCCGGCCGACTATCATCTTCCCTTCCGGGAGGAAATCTTCTATTCCGGAAGGAGGAAGCTTCGAGGATGGTTCATCCCCGCCCGGGGCAGTACCCATCTCCACCCGACTGTTGTCCTCTGTCATGGCTGGTCTTCGAATTCCTCCCGGCTCCTCCCCCTGGCTAGGAATCTCCACAGCGCGGGACTCTCCGTATTTCTCTACGACACCCGCGGACACGGCAGGAGCGAAAGCGGCGGCCCCGTGACCGGGCTTGCGTTTGCTGAAGACCTCATTGCAGCAATTGACTCCCTCTGGCACAACCATCGCGTTGACCCGTTCAGGATTGCCGTCATCGGACATTCCGTGGGCGCCGTCGGTGCCATTCTCGCCGCATCGATGGATCCGCGGATCCGCGCCGTCGTGAGTTGCGCTGCTTTCGCCGATCCAAGAGCCATGCTCGGTACGGTCATGAGCGATCTCCACATTCCCCGCTGGCCGGTCCAGATGCTTGCCTTTCGGTTCATCGAGCAGTGGATCGGAAAACCCATCTCTCAGCTGGCACCTCTCAATCGAATAAACAAGATCCGCTCGCCTCTTTTTCTTCTCCACGGAGGGAACGATCGCGTTGTCCCCCCCTCAAATCTCCGCCAGCTCACCGCGAGGGGCGTCAAAACCGTCCTCACGCAATGGATAGAACCCACCAGCGGCCACTCGGATCTTCTTCTGCACCCGGTCGCCCAGAAGCGGATCGTTTCGTACCTCCAGACGCACCTCAGGACTCCCGACGGAGAATTTCAAGGCCTGACATCGCCACCCAGACCCCAAGAACGGAGAGAGCGACCACACCAGGTCTGCATGAACTAGCCGGTCCGGCGTCAAAAGACGGCCGCCCCCCTGCGGGGCAGCGCGGGCGGCCGACCTCCCTGTCCGCTACCCGGTAGAGCGATCCGGCAGAGGAGGATCCGCCCGTTGCCTCCCAGAGAAATATATCGTAGCTTTGGTTCATGGGCAGATAGCTCAATTGACCCCATGTCCCCTTCTAGCCGTCAATGAAGAACCTGCGCACCCTCTCTCTCATCATCGTGTCAGCTATGCTTGTTTCAGCCCCGGTAGCCCCGGCACAGGACAGCAACCAAAACGCCGACTTCAAGCTCGCAATCAACCTCTATGGTGATGGCCTCTTCGACCTCGCAGCCGAACAGCTCAAGCAATTCATCGGCAGCTACCCCAACACAGACCAGGGGATCGAGGCTCGATTCTACCTCGGCCTCGCCCAGCTGAAGCTCGAGCAGTTCAGCGAATCCCGCCTGACCTTTCAGACATTTGCCCTCACCTATCAGAACAACCCGCACGCTGCCGAGGCCTGGTGGTACGTCGGCGAATCCCATGCGTCGGAAGGAAACTACAAAGAGGCTGCCCTCGCATTCGAGCGTGTGAAAGTCTTCCACCCGAAGAGCAGATCAGCCCCCGACGCGCTCGTCCAGGCCGGCAGGTACTTCCATCGTGCGGGTGAGCGCGAGAACGCGCGCCGTGTCCTCCGGATCGTCCTCCAGGAATATGGATCCAGCCCGGCCGTCCTTACAGCGCGCACCCTACTCGGTCAGATCTACTTCGCGGAGGGAAACCTCCAACAGGCCCAGAACGAACTCAAGAGGGTCGTCAGCGGAGACCCCTCACCTGACGCCCGGGCACAGGCCCTTCTCGTTCTGGGAAACATATACGGGGCGATGGGAAGAACCGATCAAGCCATCGCGACGTACCAGGAAATAGTCACCACCTACCAGACGACCTCGGCTCTTCAGGGTGCGTATGTGAATCTCGGACGGCTCCAGACAAACCTCGGACAGTATGACGCAGCAATCGACAACCTGAGCAGGGGGCTGGAGAAGACTGACCCCATCGATTCCTCACTTGTTCGTGTTGCGAGAGTCACGCTCGGCGACGCATATGCGGCACGGAAGGACTACACGAGAGCACTCTCCTCCTATGAACGGTTTCTCACAGACTACCACTCTGACGAGCAGGCCCCGGAGGTACAGTGGAAGTACGCCCTTGCCGCCGGCAAAGGGGGCAACTACAGAGCCTCCAACGATATGTGCCTGACCATTCTCAAAGGCGGCGCGTCCGATCTTCTGAAGCGACGGGCCCAGATCCTTCTTGGGCTCAACGCCGAAGAGCAAAACAACCCCGCCCTTGCCGTGCAGCACTTCAGCACCTTCGTGGAACAGCACGGAGATGACCCCACAGCACCAAAGGTTCTGATGCGGATGGGGAGGATTCTGGAGGAGGGACTGGAGGACCACAGGAGGGCCTCGGTCCTCTACGAACTGCTGGCGTCCCGGTACAGGGGTTCTCCACTGGTGGATGACGCACTGTTTTGTGCCGGCCGCAGCCAGGAGAAGATGAAGGACTTTGATACCGCCCTGCAGTCATACCGCGAACTGGCCACAAAGTACCCCGCATCCGACTTCCTGGCGGAGGCCGACAGGCGCATCTCGATGATCGAGACATTCGATGCGAAGGACAAGGATTCCGGCCTGGAGAAGCTCGCCATCCTTGTCGGTGATGTGGTCGCCGAGAAGGATCGGGGTGACCTCGCTTACAGGCTCGGCGAGATATACTATGACGATCTCAAGAACTACGTGGCAGCCGCAACACAGTTCACAAACGCATACACCACAGGCCTGTCGGACGGAAGAAAGGGGGAGGCGCTCTACCTGCGGGCAAAATCCTACGAATACCTCAGCTGGAGAGACGAGCACTACCGGGTCCGCGCGATAGAAGCGTATGAGACCTTTCTGAAGACCATCGATTCTGACCAGACATCGGCATCCAGAGCAAGGAAGGAAGACGCGGCAATCGCACTGTTTTCCCTCAGCGCCACCAACCTCCCTGAGGCACGGGCAGCCTATGCATCCACCCTCGTGATGGTCCCACAGCCGGCACGCCGGCACGAAATGCTCCTCCGGTTGGGTCAGCTGCAGGAGGAAACAGACAGCCTCAAAGAGGCCCTGGCAACGTTCGCAGAGATCACCATGCACGCTCCCGGCTCCGCGTCGGCGGAGGAAGCCCGGTACCGGAGGGTCAGACTCATGATGCGACTCGGACTGACCGAATCGGCCCTCGGGGAGGGACAGGACTACCTCAAGGAGAACCCCAGCGGACCACACGCAGCTGACGTGCTGTCACTGGTAGGCGGCATTGTGATGAGCCGACGGAGTTACGCACAGGCGATCCAACTCTACGAAAGACTGACCTCAGAATTCTACTATACGACCGAGGCCGAACGCGGTCGGCGTCTCCTGGCTGACGCCCAGCTCGCGGCCGGGGAGCATGGCAGTGCCATCCGCGCCTACAGTTCCATGCTCGAGGACCAGTCTGCCGACCTCCTCGAGGGAGGAGAAGCCGACCCGACGTTGCTCCTGGCATTGGGAAAGGCAGAGTTCAGGGCGGGAGAGCCAGAGCGGGCCAAGCCGTACCTGTTTCGTGTCGCGTCATCACAGGCTTCAGGTGTGACCGCCGGTGAAGCACTGACAACGCTCGGCATGATCTACCAGAGCGAGGGGGCACCCGACGTCGCAACCTCCTACTTCCGGCAGGCATCCGCCATCGCACCGGAAACAGCCGCAACCCGCGATGTCGCAGACCTCCTCTTCCAAAGCGCGGAATACAAGGACGCTATCACACAGTACACTCAACTTTCCACGAACGCCCCGAACGATACCATCCGGCAGTACTGTGACGCGAGAGTCATCGTTGCACGCCTGCGGACCAACGATCTCTCCCTGGCCGAACGTGAGATCGCTGCCTTCAAGAAGCGCTACCGGAACGTGAAAGAGGACCTCGCCTCTTTCGAGCTGGAAACGGGCAATCTCCACTTTCGGCAGAAGAGCTACACAGCCGCATTGAGAACCTTTCGGACGGTGGAGAGCAGGTACGACGACACGCCATCGGCTCCGATCGCCGCGTACTGGGTCGGCAGGACACTGGAGGCAACCCGGCAACTCCCCCAGGCAATAGAACAGCTGAACGATCTCATCAAGGAGTATCCACAGGCCCCGGTGATCGGGCGAGCTCATCTGGCACTCGGGAACATCTACTTCACCATGGAAAAGTGGGACCTGGCAATCCAGCACTACCGGCGGGTTGTGGATGACCCCGATGCAGATCCCTCCCTTCTCCAGTTCGCTATGAGCAATCTCATCAACACGTACGAGACTGCCGGTGTAAACGACGCTGCGCTTGCATTGACAAGGAGGTACCTCCAGCTCTATCCTGAGAGCGAGGACAGCTTTGACAAGCGCGTAAAGGTCGGGATTCTCTACGAGCGGCTGGGATACCATGATCAGGCGATCATCCACCTCCAGGGATTGCTCGATGAAGCCGGCAGCGATCTCGAGGCCGAGATTCGCTACTACATCGGGGAGGCGAACTACAACAAGGGTGACTACCAGCAGGCCATTCTTGATTTTCTCAAGGTCCCGTATCTCGTCACAAAGAAGGGGAAGATGGACTGGACCGCCAACTCCCTCTACATGTCGGGCCAGGCCTATGAGAAGATGGGGAGACACGACCAGGCGCTGGCGATGTACCAGCAGATCATCGATCGATCCGGTATCGACGACGTCTACAAAGCCGCTGCCAGAAAGGAAATCAATAGAGTCAAGCTCGTTCTCCAGGAGAAGGCAGAATAGAAATGCTCGAGAAGGAAACCGAACGTATCATCGAGACGCTCGCAGAGCGCACCATCGGGAGAAGAGAAGCCATCACGCTGAAGGACGCTCTCGCAGCCGAGATGCCCAAGGCGGTGAAGGTATACATGCGCACAGAGGTTATCCGATGGCTCAGGTCCGATCTTGAGGGGGCGCCCCGATTCGGCAGGGTGAACAGAAACGCTCCAGGCATCAGCCAGCTGACAGGTGCATTCCTCCGCTCCCTCTGCGAGGCGTATCAGTTCACGCGCAACGAGTACCTTACGCTCCTTGATGATGCGGTCCATTTCGTCGAAAACTACCTCTGCAGACCTCAGTGGACGCTCGAAAATTTCCTGTTTGACAACGCGGGGAGTGTCCCTGCGGAAGACCTCTTCTTCAAGCTGGGGTATGCGGCGGAGTATTCGTACTTCGGGCGCCTCATCGAGAAGCTCGTGCGTCAATGGGGCTGGAAGGAGGTGAAGGTGGAGGATTTTCGTGTCCTCGTCTCCAAAATCGATAACCAGGTCGTCAGACAGCACAGTCCCCAGGAACTGGCCATGCTGACGAAGCCCATCTATGACTTCGTCCTGATGTCCAACGCACCTCTGACCCATGCCATCCCCCTGGACCCCATCCTCCTCTTCTTCGAAGACAAGAAGATGCCGGCCCTCAAAGAACACATCCAGAAGCTCTGCGGGATCCGAGGCCGTTCGGAGCTCACTCTCAAGGAAACCATAGGACTCATTGAGGATTTCCATTTCGAGCCGGGCAAGGAGAAGACTGCCCCTGAAGAGAAACCTGCGATAGCGCAGGGTGCACCGGAACCGCCCCCAAAGGAGGAACCGCCCCCAAAGGAGGAAGCGGCAGAGACAAAGGCTGCGGCAGTGGAACCTCGCAAGGAGGAGCCCGAACGGACAGACGCGCCGCCGTCTGACGCGACCGAGAAGGCAATCCAGCTGGCACTATCCTCGGAAGGCACGCTAGAGAGTATCGAAACGAGGCTCAACGCGGAGAGAGTCGGACTGCCGGATCTCAACACGCTGATGTCCAAGCGAGAGCGGTCCCGGTACATACGGAAGCTTTTCAAAAAGGACAGAGAGTACTTCGATGAGATCATCGAAGAGCTCAACAGAACTCCGACGTGGCGGGAGGCCTCTCAGTACCTGACCCGCGTCTACGAGGTGAACAACCTCGACCCCTTCTCTGAAGACGTCATCCAGTTTACCGACACTATCCAGTCGCGCTTCGCGGACAGAGACGCATGAAGTTCATTGACCTTGCCCGAATCCGCCTCAAAGCGGGCGACGGCGGTGCAGGGTGCGTGAGCTTCCGAAGGGAGAAATTCGTCCCGAAAGGGGGACCCGACGGGGGTAACGGCGGCCGGGGGGGGAGTATCGTTGTGCGAGCGAACCGACAGCTCTCGACGCTTCTGGACTATACATACAGACGCACGTACAGGGCCCCCCGTGGAGAACATGGCCAGGGATCCCGAAAAGCCGGACACAGTGGAGCCGACGTCATTCTGGAGGTCCCCGCGGGAACGCTGGTGCGCGATTGTGGTGCCAACGAGATCCTGGGAGACCTCGCCAACCACGGCGATACTGTTGTCGCCGCACGCGGAGGGAGGGGAGGCAGGGGAAACGCCGAGTTCGCCACTCCCACAAATCAGGCTCCGCGCCACTGCGAAGTCGGGCAGCCAGGCGAAGAACGTGAGATAGAACTGGAACTCAAGCTTCTGGCGGATGTCGGTCTCGTGGGACTCCCCAACGCAGGGAAATCGACGCTGATCTCAGTGATTTCGGCAGCGCACCCGAAGATTGCCGACTACCCCTTTACAACCCTGGCCCCCAACCTCGGGATCGTGCGTGTGGATATCGGAAAGAACTTTGTCGTTGCCGATATCCCGGGGCTCATCGAAGGAGCACACGAAGGAAAAGGACTCGGGACCCAGTTCCTCAGGCACATCGAGCGAACTAAAGCCCTCGTTATCCTTCTGGACGGCATCCAGGATGGTATCCAGGAGGACTACAAGGTTCTCCTCAGGGAACTCCGACTCTACAGCCCCGATCTCCTCAAGAAACCTCGCCTTGTTGTCATCACGAAAACTGACAGCGTGGAGCCAGAAACGCTCAAAGCAATGAGGAAGACGCGACTCGGCGGGGCCCGTCCCCTGTTCATATCGGCTGTCTCCGGCGAGGGGGTGCGCGACCTCGTGCATCGCATGTGGGAACTCATCAGAGGTGAAACCCATGGGACGGAGTGAGGCATGAGAAGAAGCCTCTCGGCGTGGGAGCGCAAACCGCTGACAGGATCCCGCCTGGCGATCGTCCTCCTGTCGCTCCTCGCCCTTCTCATCGTGACATCGGTCCTGGCGATCTCCATTGGTAGTGTCTCCATCGACTTCGGACATGTCTTGGGCGCCCTGACGGGGAGCAAGCACACACCTGAGACCGCGCAGACCATCGTGATGCAGATACGGCTGCCGCGTGTTCTCCTCGCTATACTCGTGGGAGCGGGACTCTCCATTGCGGGAGTCGTGCTTCAGGCGCTGCTGAGGAACCCTCTTGCCGAGCCCTACATCCTCGGTATATCCAGCGGGGGGACGGTCGGGGCCATCATCGCGCTCACCGCGTCCCTCGGGGTCCTGGGAATCTCGCTGAGCTCCTTTGCAGGTTCGGCTCTTGTCATGCTTCTCGTCTACGCTCTTGCACACAGGCGCGGTCAACTCGACACCTACACGCTGCTCCTCGCCGGGGTCATGATCGGAGCGTTCTTTAACGCTGCCATCCTCCTCATCATTGCCGTTTTCACCCAGGAGCTTCGCGATGCATTCCTCTGGCTGATGGGGAACCTGAGCACCGCCCGCGCCGAATCACTCGTCATCGTCGCGCCGGTGATCTGCATCATGAGTGTCGCCCTCCTGTGGAACGCCAAGAGCTTCAATCTCATTGCGACCGGGGACGAGACAGCAACCCAGCTCGGCGTGAACGTCCGTTCGGTCAAGAGAATCTCCTACCTTCTGGCTTCTCTCCTGACCGGCGCCGTGGTGTCGGTCAGCGGAGTTGTTGGATTTGTCGGCCTGATTATCCCGCACATCTGCCGGTTACTGTTTGGCCCGGACCACCGACTCCTGCTGCCCGCAGCCGCCCTGCTTGGCGCAATCTTTCTCGTCATCACCGACGCCATTGCACGCACGGTCATTGCACCGGCTGAGATTCCCGTGGGTGCGGTGACAGCTGCCATCGGCGCGCCGCTGTTTGTGTACCTGCTCAGGAGAGGATGACCTTGCCTTCCTGAGAAGTTTTCCCTACATTCGAATGAATGGCGAGACCCGAGACTCAATCGTGCCGCCCATGTCGCGCAGGCCGTGGTGAGGATGGATATCTGTGGCTCCACTTGACAAGGAAGCTTTTTCTGTTGAGAACGTCTCGTTCGGGTATGAAGCCGGAGCCCCTGTTCTTCGAGACGTTTCCCTCACGGTGAAATCCGGTGAGTTCCTGAGCATTGTCGGGCCCAACGGTTCGGGCAAGACCACTCTCCTTCGCCTCCTGGATAGGATTCTCATCCCCTCCAGGGGGAGAATTCTTCTAGAGGCCTCCAACATCCAGAAGCTCTCCCGCTCCGCAATCGCAAAGCGCATCGCCTTTGTACCCCAGGACAGCAACCTCCACTTTCCATTCACGGTGGAGGAGGTCGTCCTGATGGGCCGATCGCCACACATACGGGGCGCTGCGTTCGAGAGCCAGCGCGATCGGGAGATTGCGCGCATGGCCATGGAGCAGACCGACGTGGCGCACATCGCAGATCAGCCGATCACGCGGCTCTCCGGAGGCGAGAGACAACGGGCACTCATTGCCCGCGCCCTTGCCCAGGAGCCAGACATCATCCTGCTGGATGAGCCAAACGCACACCTCGACATAGCCCACCAGCTCGAGGTTTTCCGGATTATCAAAAGGCTCAACACACAGGAGGGCCTCACCGTCGTCTCTGTATCGCACGACCTCAACCTGGCAGCCACCTTCAGCGATCGGGTGGCAATGCTCATGGAGGGAACGTTGTGTGCACTGGGAACGCCCAGGGAGGTCTTTACAGAAGAACAGATCCGTACGGTGTTCCGCACGGAGGTCCTCATCGATGACCACCCGTCGGTCGACGCACCGAGGGTCACCCTCCTCTCGACAGCGTGACGAGAGAACGAATGGAAAGGACGAGAACACGGTGAGACGACGGATCATACGGGAAAAGGTGGTGCAGGCTCTCTACGCGTACGAAATCTCCGGCGATCCGGTGAACCACGTCATAGCCTGCATTCTTGTTGCGCTCGAGAAGAACAAGGGTTCCCACGAGTTTGCGAAGAACCTCGTGATTCATACGATCGAGCACGCGGACGACATCGACAGAATCATCAAGGCGAAGGTGACAAACTGGGATTTCAAGCGGATCGCCGTTATCGATCGCCTCATCCTCCGCATGGGCATCTGCGAACTGCTCTTCTTCAGGGACATTCCGCCAAAGGTCTCCATGAACGAAGCCATTGAGCTTGCGAAGCTCTTCAGCACAGAGAAGAGCGGGCAGTTCATCAATGGTGTCCTGGATGCCGTTCTGAACGATGTCAAGAGCCTCGGGCCGGAGAACATCATTGCCGACGCTGTGAAGAAGACCGGACGGGGACTGTTCGATGGCGGCGGGGCGCGGCGGATCGGGCTCAAGACCGAGTAAGCAGAGTCTCCGCACTCCCGACCCCTCTCCGGCGATCCCGGTACACCTTTTTCCTCCACGATCGTGGCCCTCTCGCCCTCCTTGGCCCTCTCCGCAAACGGTGGTTTACTTTCCACCGCGTATTTCATAGATTTGGACTACTTGGGACACCCTGACAGGTGACTCTCGCGCTCGAGCATGGCAACCTATTTCATATCTGATATTCATCTCGGACTCGGCAGCCACAAAGAGGAGAAGGCCAAGGAAGATCGCCTCCTGGCCTTCCTGAGGAGCATCCTGCCGTCGGCCGAAAAGCTTTTCATCGTCGGTGACCTCTTCGATTTCTGGTTCGAGTACAAGACGGTAATTCCCAAAGGGTTCCACAGAACACTCACCGCTCTTCAGGAATTCTCCGACCGGGGCATCCCGGTCCACTACCTGGCCGGTAACCACGACTACTGGATGGGGGACTACTTCCGGGAGGAGCTCGGTCTCCAGCTCCACTTCAATCCGTTCGACGCGGTCGTAGACGGGAAGCGGATTCACATGCACCACGGCGATGGGCTTGCCGGCAATGATCTGGGATATCGTTTGATCAAACCGGTTCTGCGAAACAGAATCAATATCCTGCTCTACCGGTGGCTCCACCCGGACATCGGAGTGCGGCTTGCCAGAGGTTCATCAAGGACGAGCCGGGGGCACACCTCCGACAAGGAATTCGGCAAAGACCAAGGAATGATCGAATACGCAGAGCGGCGCATCGCAGGGGGCACAGACATTGTCGTGATGGGTCACCGGCACAGACCGTATGTAAAGCCACTGGGGAACGGGGTGTACGTTAACCTGGGCGATTGGATTTCGTACAACTCATACGGCGCCCTGGAGAACGGCACCATGAATCTCTACACGTGGAATGGACAACAGGAGTCATTGCATGGCACAGCAGCCGCCAGATAACTCGTATTCTGCGGAGGACCTCGAGCGATACTTCAACGATCCCGAGTACCGTCGTCAGAAGGCCCGGGAGAAGGAGATGCAGGAAAAGGAAGAGGAGATGGAAAAGAAGGAGCGGAAACCTCTCCTCGGAAAGCGGTTCCGCCGGTACCTGATTGTCGGAACCATTCTTCTGGTCCTCTGCGCCTCCTACGGTGTCTACCTCGTCTCAGGACTCCCTTCCCTCCAGAGCATCGAGAACCCAAAGCCAGAGCTGGCCACCAAAGTTTTCTCCGTTGACGGCGAGATACTGGATCAGTTCTACTTCAAGAACCGGTCGCAGGTCCCGCTCCGCGAAATCCCCCAAACGGTCGTGCACGCTCTCGTCGCCACCGAGGACAAGAATTTCTACAGTCACTGGGGGGTTGATCTCATTCGCTTCATGAAGGCCATGGTCAAAACGGCCTTCGGCCTCCGGGGGAGGGAAGGCGCAAGTACGATAACCCAGCAACTCTCCCGCAGCCTCTACCTCGGGATGGATGACCGGCATGTCCTCGATACAATCACCCGAAAACTCAGGGAGTGGATAACGGCCATCCAGCTCGAAAAGAACTTCACGAAGGAGGAGATACTGGAGTTTTACCTGAACGTCGTCTACTTCGGGCGGGGCTGCTACGGAATAGGCTCAGCCGCACAGGTCTACTTTGGCAAGCAACCCGCTGACCTCACGCTTACCGAATCCGCAACCCTCATTGCCATGCTCCGCGGCCCCGCACTCTACGACCCCGCAAACCACCCCGATCGGTCGAGATCTCGACGAAACCTTGTCCTCTCGCAGATGGAGAAAGACGGCTACCTGACGTCGTTGCAGGCGGAGGAGGCGAAGAGTGAAGAAACACAACTCCGCTCATCGGAGGATCTGGCAGCAACCGGAATTGCTCCCCACTTCGTCGAGAGCATCCGCAGGCAAATGATGCAAAAGGCCGAAAAGTACGGCTTTGACCTCTACCGCGACGGTGTCTCTGTCTACACGACGCTCGACAGCCGAATGCAGCGGCACGCCAACCGGGCCGTGGAGGAGCACCTGGAAGTCTACCAGAAACTCTTCGAGGAGATGTGGGACTGGAGAAGAGAACGGGATGCTCTTGAGAAGGTGATCGATCAGGCGATCTGGACCTCCGCCGCATACCGCAATGCTTCGAACCAGGTGAAACGGGACAGCATCTACCAAGCACTCAAGAGCGACCGGCAGTGGGTCGATTCCATGAAAGTCGTCGCCGAGCGCGTTGAGGTAGGGTTTGTCGTTCTTGACCCGCATTCCGGCCACGTACTCGCCATGGTCGGCGGATCGAATTTCCGCAATTTCAAATACGGCCTGAATCACGTAACCCAGATTCACCGGCAGGCCGGCTCGGCGTTCAAGCCCTTCGTCTACACCGTCGCCATCGACAACGGTTTCCCCCCGACCTACGAGCTGCTCAACCAGCCCGTGACGATCATGATGGCAGACGGGAACCGGTGGTCCCCTTCCAACTCGGATGGCAGATTCGGGGGAAAGAGCACGATACGGGAGGCCATCCGGATGTCAATAAACCTCGTTGCGGTCCGGGCGATCATGGAGATCGCTCCTGTCAATCTCGTGATCGACTACGCAAAGCGGATGGGGATCAACTCGCCCCTCCCCCCTGTCGAATCTCTCGCGCTGGGATCGGGGGAGGTCTCCCCGCTGGACATGGCCTCGGCGTTTGGTGTCTATGCAAACGGAGGAATATACGTCGCACCGGCCTCCATTCTTAGAATCGAAGACAAGGACGGGAACCTCGTCGAGGAGAATTACCCGATGCAGCGGGAAGTGTTGAGCGAAGAGACGGCGTTCATCATGACCTCCATGCTGCAGGATGTGGTCAATGGCGGGACCGGGACACACGTGCGTGATTTCTTTCAGCTGCCTGCCGCTGGGAAAACCGGTACCACTGACCAGTTTGCCGATGCGTGGTTCATGGGGTTCACGCCACACCTCTCGGTGGCCGTTTGGGTCGGCTTTGACAACAAGAGCGTTCACTTCACCACGTGGGATGGCCAGGGCGGGAGAGCCGCAGCACCGATTTTCGGCCGATTCATGAAGTACGTCTACGAAGATCCGGAGATCGGCATGCCCCTTGACTATTTCAGGAAGCCGCAATCAGTGTACGCCGACACGATCTGCGCCGATACAAAGAAGCTCGCCACGGAGTACTGTCCGCTGAAGGTGGTGGAGTATTTTACTGAGAAGACCCGGCCGGGCAGGTGCGACCGGCACTCCTCAGAACTCTGGAAGGAAGGGGATGACAGGGTCGGGACGATTAGTTTCTAGTCTCTCCAGAGCTCGCGGCCGAAGACATCATCGGGATCTTCATACACGTGCACGGGGTCCGGCCTCTTCGAGCTGAGAAGCGCCGGAAGAGTCATCAACGCAAAGAACGCTGCGAACGTCAGAAACTTCATAGAGCCTCCGCTCAAGAGTGATACGGTAATCTGTTCAGACGGTCCGTCCACAGTAACCTAGCAGCTCGCCGAGGGGTTCGTTGTGACTGCACGCACGCCCCGTCTCCTGCGTCACCCTCCATCAACGCTTTTGATTGACATCTATGTGAGTACGAACGACGGAGATCCCGGTGATCCGACGCCCGGACATTGAACAGTTCATCATCACCCTCAGACGGGGAAAGGCATCCTATGTACCCAACGCCGAGTTGGGCGTCCATCCCCGGATCAAGGAGAGGTTCATCGGACGGCCCCTTCGGACACTCAGGGATGATATAGAGTTCTGGCACAAGGCGGGGTATGACTACATCAAGCTCCAGCCGATCGTGGATTTCAATCCTGGCAACATCGGCACCACAGACGGGGTAACATACAATCCAGATGGAACGGTGTTTCGAAAGTGGGCCTCCGAAGGAGCAGGCGTGATCACAAACGTCGAGGAGTACGAACGATACCGCTTCCCTGAGTCAACCGACTTCGACTACACGAACTTTGAAACGGTGCGTCCAGAACTGCCAGAAGGGCTCGGCGTCATTGGCCAGTACGGGGATATTTTCACCATGACCTGGGAGATGATGGGATTCGAGACGTTCTCACTTGCCCTCTATGAGTCTCCGGACCTGGTCGACGAGCTCAATCGTCGCCTGGGCAATCTCGTCATGAGCATGTTTGAGTACTTCGTCGAGTCGGATGCCGTTGATGTTATCTGGTACAGCGACGATATCGCATATGCGTCCGGGCTCATGGTGTCGCCAGCCATCCTTGATCGGTATTTCTTCCCCTGGTTGCGTAAAATCGGCGATCTGGCCAGGAGTTCGGGCAAACCGTTCATCTATCACACCGACGGAGTCTTGTACGGAGTCTTTAGCAGGATAATCGACTGTGGTGTCGATGCTATCCACCCCATCGAGCCAAAAGCTATGGCACTTGCCGATGTGAAGCGGCGCGTCGGCGACCGGCTCTGTTTGATGGGGCATGTGGACGTGGATCTCCTGTCACGAGGGACGGAGCTGGAGGTTCGCAAGCAGGTCAGAGCGAACATTGAGACGGCAGCCTACAACGGAGGCTACTGCGTCGGATCCGGGAACAGCATACCGGAGTATGTCCGGTTTGAGAACTACGTAGCCATGCTTGAGGCTGCCCGTGAGTGTGGAAGTTTCGCGTAGCGGTATGGAGGAGGGGGGTGGTGGATTCGCGTGCTGTACATTTGGCTTGATCCACCTGATGGCGAAACTGGCAGACGCGCTGGTTTGAGGAGCTAGTGATCGCAGGATCGTGCTGGTTCAAGTACTGTTCCAGACCCCCGGGACAAGGCCCTCTCACCAATAGTGGTGCACTTCATTGCGCACGTTGTGGTCATAGATCGTACGGATCTTCCTCATTGTTTCATCTGCAATGGGTGGAAGATTGACCGCTTTGGCATTCCCTTCCACCTGATCACTGCGCTTGGCTCCGGGAATGGCACAGGTCACCTCCGGGAACATGAGAATCCAACGCAGAGCCATTTGTCCCATTGTCCAGTTCCGTGGCGTCAGCGGGCGCAGCTCCTCTACAGCCTTCAGGCCCAAGGCAAGGTCAATTCCGGAAAAGGTTTCGCCCCGGTCGAACGCTTCTCCTTTTCGATTGAATGCACGATGGTCGTCTTGATCGAATAGAGTATCGGCTCTGAATTTTCCTGTGAGAAGTCCGGAGGAGAGGGGGAGCCGGGCGAGAATGCCGACCCTCCGGCGATGAGCCTCGGCAAAGAAGCGCTCCGCAGGCCTCTGACGGAAAATGTTGAAAACGATCTGAACGGACTGGACCTCTGGGTACTCAATCGCTTTCAAGCCCTCTTCGACCCTTTCCACGCTCACCCCGTAGTAGCGAAGTTGTCCGGCCTGAACGAGATCGTCGAGCCAACGAAAGACCTCGGGACGGTAGTAGATCTCTGTGGGTGGGCAATGAAGCTGCAGCAAGTCGATCGCTTCTGTGTTCAGGTTGTTCAGGCTTCGCTCGACAAATGCCGTAAGATTCTGTTGTGTATAGCCGCCGGCAGCATGCGGAGTAATTCTGCGGCCGGCTTTGGTGGCAATGTAGAACGGTTCATGCCGCTCCCGTCTGAGTTGTGCCAGAAGTCTCTCGCTCCGTCCGTCGCCATACACATCGGCAGTGTCGAAGAAGTTCACGCCCACATCGAGCGCGCGGTGGAGGGCGGCCATCGACTCCCCGTCATTCACCGCCCCCCACGTTCCGCCAATCGCCCACGCACCAAAACTGATTCTCGAGACGCGCCAGCCAGTGCGCCCCAGTTCACTGTAATCCATGGTCCGAGCCTATCTTCATTGAGATGAGGCTACACCGTACAGCGAGAGATCGAACCCGAGGTTTCGCACAAACTCCCACCGCGCCACCTAGCTGTCAGGTCTCGTGATGCCCGCAATCCGGTGACACACAGCGATCGGCGCACTTGTACCCCGCCGTCCGCCATCTGGAGAGAATTCCTCTGCTCCTGTGGTAAACGACAAGGAGCAAATCCAACAATTGCGGGACCTTCCCCCTATGGGAGGGAAGCCGTCAGCTTGTCAAAATCATCAACGGGGATCGCCTGAGATGTCGCAAATGCAATCCCTGTCAGTTTGCTCAGGGCAATGGACGCCTGGGCCGCCTTGTCGGCAGACGGGAAATCCGCTATGATGAGCAGGTCATGCTCGCCCAACAGCGCGAACGCTGTCTGCATCGTCCCTCCACACGTCTTCACCAGCTCTTTGGCCTTCTCTGTACGGGCCGAACTCATGCCCCGGAGGCCTTCACCTGTGTATTTCCCAAGCATTACAAAAGCCGCCATTGTGCACCTCCTTACAGTTGATTGACGAAGAGACACCCCAGGCGCGGGAATCCTCGAGCCTTCTTCGTTCCCCTTCACCTGTGATCCGGTCAGCGCAACACAAAGCGGTTCAGAATGTCGGCGGCAAGGCAGTCTGCCGCATCACCGCCTAGTCCGGTACCTTGGACACGCTGGGAGTGAGCCTGGTGCCAGACCAAGAATGCGCAGAGGGCTCAGTCGGCGCTGGATGCGCCGCGTCATCCGGGGGAGCGCTCACCCACAGAGGAACTGGAACACGATCCAGACCTGTGGGCATCGGTCTGGAACGCCATCGGACTCCAATGTGTGTACCCCAAATTACATCGGGCGATGACCTTAAGCAAGGCGTGTGACAAACTGAAAGCGGGGTGACTTACCAGAAAGGCATTTCTGTCATGACCCACCAACCAGTGAATATCAGATATTCATCTCCGCTGCTCTATGGTACAGTCTGGGCGGTTGGGTTCTTGCCTTTGATCATGTAGGCCACTTGTCACCATTGGATTATCGTTGGAATCCTACTTCGTATCCAGAATAATCGGCAAACCGTCTTTTCCGGCACCGACGATAATCACCTTGGTGTTTTGTGAACTTGCCAGCTTTTCGGTTGCTTCAATGCCCTTCCACCGCAACAATTGTTCACTGATGCCCGCGGCGACAATGGCTTGAAAGTCGGCAATGCCCTTTGCTTCAATCCGCTTCCTGTCAGCCTCTTGTTTCTCCTTTGTGAGGATAAACTCCATGCGCTGGCTTTCCTGATCGGCTCGCTGCTTTTGCTCAATCGCTTCGGTAAGCTGTGTCGGGAGCGCCACATTGCGGATTGGCGTGTTCTCAATAGTGACACCCCGAGGGGCAACGGTCTTGGCGAGCTCCTCCTGAATCGATGCGCCGAGCCGCTCCCGTTCGGTTGAATACAGGGCGCTGGCCTGAAAGCTTGCCGTGACTGCACGGCAGATGGAGCGGAATTGCGGGATGAGGATGATTGTCTCGTAGTCTCCACCTGCAACGGTCTTGTACACGCTGGCCGCAGAATCAGGGTTGAGCCTGTACAGCGCGCTGACCTCCAACCCAATGGTGAGCCCTTCGCGTGAGAGCACTTCCATCGTTTCCTTGTGCTCCTGCGTCTGTATGGAGTACTTGATGACGTTCGCCAGCGGATTTACCGGATTGATGCCAGCCCGAAGGGTCTGATCGGACACAACCCCGAAGAAATCGATCACGCCGACGTGTCCCGCGGGAATCTGCGTGAAACACTGGAGCAAGGCAAGAGCTCCAAACACCCCAGCTGCAAGGGTACTCATGTTGACGACGGGTCGAAATGCGATATTGTTCTGTTGCACTTTGCTTCTGGCGATTCGCAACACGATAACGGCAACCACTGCAATCAGTATCGACAGAATAAAGATCATGATCTCCTCCTTGTCAAATTACTCCATGGCAACGGCTGACGGGGCAACCGCTGCCAGGGCGGGCCCCTCCGCTTGACGGATAGTCAGCTTGTCTGGCATCTCAGGCATAGTTAATCGAAACGCAACGACGCCGCTATCGCGTCAACGGTTATTCTTTCCTCTCTCCACGCATCCTGTCGATGCTTAAGTGCCGTTGCTTCCTTCTGAGCATATTGCTTGTATGCTTTGTTCGTCGCCGCGACAACCTTCTTCAATGCCGGCACATGGGTGGTGGCGACTTCGTGAAGCTGACAATGCAGCACAAGAAAGGCTCCGTCTATGCCCGCTGCTTCTGTCAGGTTCAATCCTCTCCACTCGCGTGCAAAGATATCTCTCCATTCCGGCGGCGGATGTCCTGACAGCTCGAAGTATACGTGATACACGGTGTCCGACCCGATCTCCTTCCGGGTTTTGTCCGCATTCAACCGCTCGATCCGTATCTCAGGAGCAGATTCCATTGAAGTGTCGTTACGGCTTTCTGACATGAGTTACCTCCCGTGAGACGAGGTTGAAGCACGAACATGGTGTCCGGACACTCATCGATGTCATTCTCTGGTGTCCGGCGGGCGTTCAACCACCTTGCCGAGGGTTGGGTGGGGAGCAGATGTCTGACCAGCGGATTTGTCTTCCGGGTGTTTCCGATCGGGGTCCTCCGGGACGTCCTTTGTCACGAGTGGTAGGTCATTCACCCAGTCGACATATGCTTGCCGCATCTCTTGCGGAAGGGATCGACTTCTTTTGCTCTGCTCTGTCCGATCGTTGTACTTCATCTACCACTCCCGAGATCCCTGTGACGCGGATCGCCCGCGTCAACCACCATGACTACCCGCCTACCTGTGATCGTGGTGTTTTCACGGGTGATCTCATTGATCTGTTCTTCCTGGGTGCCGACTTCGTCTTCTTGTGACGTGCCTGCAATATAGTGAGCCTGGCGTTAGCCTTCTTCAATTGCGCGACCGCCCTCCTTAAGTCGTAGATTTCACGTTTGGATCTTTCGCTGGCAATCCCGTATCTCTCCTGCAGCCTTCCCACAAGCTCCTCATACCTCCCCGCGATTGCGGCCAGCTCGTCGTTCATTATTCTGCCCCAATGACGGACGGCTTTCCCCCTCCGTTGCTTCCACTCTCCCTCCATCCGATCCCAGTTCACGGGCGGGTGTCCTTTCATGCACAAAGCTTCAATCGGGTTCCCAATGTTTGTCCCCTCGACGCGGGACCGTGAATTGGGCCTATCGAATCATACCGGAAAGGGGCCCAAAATGAATCGGCCATAGGGATGAAAGAGTAGTTAATCCTCCGGAGAGGGGCCTTAGTGCCCGTAGAGCGCAGTAAGACCCTCTATCGCTCGTGCTTTGATGATGGATGGCTGGGCCGGATGGAGGCAGAAGCAGTGATCTAACCGTTGGCCGAAAGAGTATGGCCGGTTGACTCAACGGTCGCTTTTTCTGTGGAAGTGCGTTGCGATCTGCAGGCGGCTGTGCAGTGCCATCTTTTCAAGGATATTGTGGACATGGCTTTTCACTGTGTAGGTGGAAAGGTTCAGCCGCTGGGCGATTTCCTTGTTGCTCATCCCCTCAGCAATCAGGACGATGATTTCACGTTCCCGTTTCGTCATTCGCACCGCAGCAGGCAATACCCCCTTCCCCCTCCGGAGTGCTTGCTCGATAACATGAGTGAAAAGCGATTCTGTCAGCGGGGGGGGAAGGACCCTTGCCCCCCGCGCCACCGAACGGATGGTTCCGAGGACATCCTCGACTGTAGCGTCTTTCAGGATGAAGCCCGCCGCTCCGGCTTCCACGAACTCGATGATGTCAGTCTGTGAAGGAATGAGACCCATCCCGACTACTTTCGTGTGCGGGAATTCCTTGGCCAGCGTTGCCACAGTACGTAGGCTGTTTTCATTCCGCAGTCCCAGATCCATGAGAACCACCTGAGGTTTTGTGGTCCGCACTTGCGACAGCGTGTCGTGACTTTCTCCGGAGGTAGCTACAATGTTGAGGTCTGGCTGTGCATTGATGAGGGCTCTGATGCCGTCGCGCAATATGCGATTGTCCTCAATCAGGAGAATCTTGATCCTTTTCAAGCAGTCAACCTTCCTCTCGTTCGCAGATGGGCCCCAACGCCGGCATCATGGGCCAGGAGCAATATAAAGAATCAGATCACGTTCGGCAACATAACTCCAGCAATGCTCAGAGAACGATGCTGCCACGGAACCTGCTGAGGAGAATCACCGAAATGGAGGGGAATGGAAGCAGAGGATCGGGCGGCCTCCAGATCCATCGTGAACGATCTGAACAAGACCTGTTCACATGTTCCTGGTCGTGCCTAGCTTCACGGAGGGCTCCATACTCAAGGGATTGAAGACCGAGAGGCGCAGAGAAGCCTGATCCGAGCGGACCGCCTCTGACGGTTGCTCGCATCTCCATCTTGGCGGGAAAGTCATTGCGAGATCGCTCCAGAATTCTGGGCCCGGTGTGGTGATCGGAAACGACCGAACGCCAGATGAACACGAGGAACTGAGGCTGATTGAAAGCAACCGTGTCGCGCCCATGGATGATGTTGTCAGTGAATCCCTGGCTTGGCTCGAGCGCCATCTGGGACCTGTGAAACAAGAGGTGCAGAAGACAAGCAGATCATTCAGGTCGTTTGTTCCTGCTTTCCCATCCGTACGAGGATCCGATGCTTCACCAGGCCCCGATCCAGCGGGATCACTCCATCCCGCATGCGCTGGCCATCCACATCCACCCACGACACTCCTCGCTCGCATCTGTCCGGGTTCTCGACCTGGATCTCGTAGATCGCTTCCCCATGACGATAGCGGATGCTGAAGCCCTCCCACCATCCGGGGATAACCGGATACAACTGCATCCGATCCCCACGTACCTTCAACCCCAGGATCTCCTCAACCCAGGCTCGATACATCCACGCTGCCGATCCCGTATACCAGGACCAGCCACCCTGACCAATCCGCCGGGGCAATCTGTACACGTCAGCTGGAATCACGTAGGGCTCGACCCCGAAGTTCCAGACCGAATCCGCATCACGCGCGCGCTCGATCGGATTGAGCATGCGCAGCATTTTCACCGCACGCTCACCATCCCCTCGACGCGCCATGGCCATGGCAAACCAGACGGCGGCATGGGTGTACTGGCCTCCGTTTTCCCGCACCCCCGGAGGATACCCCTTGATGTATCCGGGTGATGGTTTCGATGTGTCAAAGGGAGGTGTGAAGAGAAGCACCAGACCTTCGTCCTCCAGAACAAGATGTCTCCATGCAGATTCCAGAGCACGCTCTGCGCGATCCGTGTCGGCGGCGGCGCTTAGCCATGCCCAGGATTGGGGGAGCGAGTCAATTCTTGCCTCCCTGCTGGCCGAGGAACCGAGGAGTGTGCCATCGTCGAAGGTTGCGCGAAGATACCACTCCCCATCCCAGGCTTCTCGCTCAACACGCTGAATGAGTGCTTTCCTCTCTTGCTGATACGTCGTGATCAATTCGGACCGCCCCAGCACCTCAGAGAGATCGATCATACCCTGGAGCACATCCACCAGGAACCACGCCAGCCAAACGCTCTCTCCCTTCCCCCCAGCACCCACAAGGTTCATCCCGTCATTCCAGTCGCCCGTCCCCATCAGGGGCAATCCATGGGGCCCAACCGTTAGACCGCGCGCGAGTGCGCGCTGACAATGTTCAAACAGCGAGGCGCGCTCTAGGGTAACCTCCGGTGTGGAGATGTCCTCATGCTGATCATCTCTCAGCGTGGGAGCGTTGAGGAAAGGAACCTCCGCATGCAGAATATCCACATCCCCGGTGGTCCGGACGTAGTGAGCGACAACGTAGGGAAGCCACAGCAGGTCATCGGAAATTCGCGAACGGACACCTGTGCCGGTCCGTGGATGCCACCAGTGCTGGACATCCCCCTCCTTGAACTGACGGCCTGCCGCCAGCAGGATGTGTTCTCGCACAAGTTCAGGATGCGCATGCGAGAAAGGCATGATGTCCTGTAATTGATCGCGGTAACCGTATGCACCTCCCGACTGATAGAAGGCAGAGCGCGCCCAGATGCGACAGCTCAGGCTCTGATACAGAAGCCAACGGTTGATCAAGAAGTCCACAGCAAGCTCAGGTGTGTGGACTTCCATCGCACCCAACAAATCATCCCACCACGCTTTTGTCCGGCTCAGCGCAGTCTCGAGTGCCAGGCTTTCCCGGTAGGCGAGAACTCGCCCCTGGACTTCGTCCAGAGACCCGGCCTGGCCCAACATGCATGTAACCTCAGCCGTCTCACCGGGAGCCAGCTCGACCGTAGCCTGCAGTGCCGCGCACGGGTCGAATCCCGCCCCTATGCGACCAGACAGACTGGTGCGCCCCATGGCCGCCGGGTTACGCAGCGACTGGTTGCGCCCAACGAAAGATGTACGGTCGCCGCTGTAAGACTCCGGAGCTGGGCTGATGGTAGCAAAGGCGACCCGATCCCCGTACTCAGGGTGGTAGCGATTTCGAGCGACCAGGGCCCTGGCTTCTTCATCCCAGTGGGTCACGGTGTGCATCTGGGAGGATTCGCGGTTCTCGCCCAGTGTCCATTCGACATAATACGTCACAGAGAGCTTGCGACGCCTGGATGAATCGTTCCTCAACCGCAGCCTCTGCAGCTTGATCGGTTCTCCCCCATTCTCGTCGGTGGGAACGAACACCGTCAGTTCCTGTTCGATCCCCTGACTGTTGTGCTCGAAAACCGTGTACCCCGCCCCATGCCTTGTTCGATATGCGGTCTCCTCGCGGATCGGCAAAGGGGTCGGTGTCCAGTAGACACCGGTCTCCTCATCCCGGATGTACAGTGCCTCAGACGGCGGATCCAGTACGGGATCATTCGACCATTGCGTAAGGCGATTGCGCTGGCTGTTACCATACCAGGTGAAACCAGATCCCGTTTCACTGACCAGTGTTCCAAAGGTCGGGTTGGCAATGACGTTCACCCAGGGTGCAGGCGTGTGGGTGTTGGGGCCGAGATAGATCGCGTATTCATGCCCATCAGGTGTGAAACCACCCAAGCTGTTGAAGTAGGGCAATTCCAGGAAGGGAAGCGAAGACGAAGGTTCACGTGTGACGCGCTTCCTGACTTTAGGTGCCGGCAGCTCAGGGACCTTTTCCGGTATCCCCAACTGTTTGGGCAATGGACCGCGAGCCGCCACCATCACCACACTCGCCGCGGCCCTGAGCAGTGTTAGGTCTTCCTCCGGTAGGAGATCCGCGCTGCGCAAGAATACCCCGCCGGGACGATCAATCCCCGTTTGCATCGAATGCGTTTGGATCAGGCGCTGGAGTCGTTCACGCAGCGGCCGCTCATAGCCGCTTGCCTCCTCGTTGAGAATCACCAGGTCTGCCATCAACCCGTGCCGTCGCCAGTATGTATGCGCCTCGAGCATCTGACGGACCAGACTGACATCCCGCGCCTCACCAATGGTCACCAGCGCAATCGGCAAGTCGCCAGAGATTCCGTACGCCCAGAGCCCGGATTGACCCTTGCGATTCTCTTCGATGCGTTCGGCGGGAGGGCGCAAGAGTGGGTCAGGATAGAGCAGGCGGCTTGCCAGCTGCTGGAAGCGACGAGCTTCGTCGGGCTGGATGCGCAGCAGGCGCAACTCGAGTTGGGCAGATACCCAGGCGGAGTCCATTGCCCGATCGATCGCATGGGAACTGTTGTACGCTTCCATCAATCGCAACGCATGCTGACGTGTTTCGGCAGCGGCGAGAACGAGCGAAACCTGGGCACGCTGAGCCGGGCCGAGAGTCACGCTCTGGCGAAGGCTGAGAATCGGGTCGAGGACAAAGCCCTGGCTGTTACCTGGCTCCTGAAAGACCCCCATCGGATTTGCACGTGTCCGTCCGCGTCCGATGAATCGACCCCGGTCAGTTTCGAACCGCAAGGCTTCATCCTCGGCTTGCTCAACCGTAAGGCGGTGTGCAACAAAAATGGGCTGGTCGTCTTCTTTGCGAGGTCGGCGGTACGCGAGGATCGCCCGATGGTCAGGCACCGCTTCTGTCTGGATGAACAGCTTGTTGAAGGCCGGATGCTGCCGGTCTGCGCTATGCGGCGCCATTGAGAGCTCAACGTAGCTCGTGAGATCGAGGCGGCGGGTGCGCAGGGATCGGTTGAGAAAAGTGATCCGCCGAATCTCAACGTCATCTCCCGGCGAGACGATCACCTCCGTTTCGGTTTGGATGCCATTGTCGATGTGACGGAACACGGCACGGTCCAGAGCAAACTCAACGCTATGGGTCCCATCTTTCCCACCAACAGGGTGATACGTGCTGGACCACAATCGATCCGAATCGGCTTCACGGATGTAGCAGAAGGTTCCCCACGGATCCTGGGTTCGATCCGATCTCCAACGTGTGATCTCATGTCCGCTCCACCGGCTGTATCCGCCGCCTGCGCTCGTGATCATCAGATCATACCGCCCATTGCAGAGGATGTGAGTCCTTGGTGTGCTGGTATGGGGCGTATCGAACTTGGTAACCGAAGGTGCCACTTCGCGGACGCTCATCACCGATGGGACCCTCTCCCGGGTGGAGATGTAGTGGAGCGGAGGAAGGACCGGGACACGCTCGTGGAGCAATGGCTCAACCGCACGCACGCGCGGGTCGGCATGGAAACGCCGCCGGAGTGAGTTGCCATGGAGGAAGTTGGTCAGCGAAAGGAAACCCATGCCTTGATGGTGGGCCATGTATGCCCGTACGATCACACCGCGCTCGCCCTTACGACTCGGTTGACGGCTGAAGTCCATGGCTTCGTAGAAGCCGTAGTCGTTGAGAAGCCCCATACCGACCAGCCGTCTTAGATTCCTCACCGTCTCCTTCGGCTCCACAGCCACTGCCAGGAGAGTGGCATAAGGCGCTACAACGACCTCCTCCTCCAGGCCGCGCTTCAATCCGAGATCCGGCACGCCGAAGGCTCTATACTGATAGGTCTTGGTGAGATCCAGATCTCCAAAGGCACACTCCGAGATCCCCCACGGCACACGACGCTTGTGGCCGTAGTCAATCTGAATCGCCACGGCTTCCGTCGCTGCTTTGTCCAGGAGCGAATTCTCATAAGAGCGCTGGAAGAGCAGTGGCATGAGATATTCGAACATTGTTCCGGTCCAGCTGAGCAGCACGCGACGCCGCCCGATCGCGTTGTAGGGCCGACTCATGGAGAACCAGTGTTCAACCGGGACATCTCCCCGAGCGATGGCTATGAAACTCCCAAACCTCGCCTCACTCGCCAGAAGATCGTAGTAGGCGCCATCCGGGCGGCCTTCAGAAATGTTGTAGCCGATCGAGAACAGCCGGCGATCGGGGTCGTACAGGAAGCGCATGTTGATCGATTCGGAGAACTCCTGCACATCCTTCACGAGCCGCCCACCCAGAGCCAGCATTTCGCCTGCCAGCCATTTCGAGTCTGCGAAGGCCTGCAGCAGGCGGTCAAGCCATTCGATGATGGGGCCTGCAGCCGGAGGAGCCGCCTCTCGGACCGACTGGAGGACCTGGATACAACGGATCTGCCCGTTGGCGATTTCCAGAAGTGAGGGTGCGTCGCGCAGCCCCTGCCGGAAGGCAGGCAGGATGTCCGAACCCAACTGAGCAATCTCCTCTTCCTTTTTTTCATTAAGGATTTCTATCCAGGAGAGATAGCGATCCGTGATCGCCAGCCAGGACGATAGCTGCCGCTCCATCTCTCCGGCCCAATAGACCGCGCCCGCGTTGAAGTCGGCGGAGGCATGCACCGCAGTAAACAGAGTCTCAAGGCTTGCCTCCGCACTCCGCAGGAGAGGAATCGCCTCAGCGATGCGTTCCGGCGGGGATTCCCACTTGCGCATGAGCTCGTCAAGGGCGTACGCATCAAAACCGGCAATCTCTTCCTGCTCGGCTACCTCCCTCAGGATGTCCCCCGTGTCGCGCAGCCCTGCAAAGGCTCGTCCATCAAGGACAGCTCCCTGGATCAACTCCTCAAGTCCATGTTCCAGGACCCACAAGGCGCCAAGGAAGTTCCCGCTGTCAACGGCTGATACATAGCGGGGTTCGAGGGGGGTCAGAGCCTTGATATCATACCAGTTCAGCAGATGACCCTCGTAGCGTTCCAGTTTGCCGATCGTTTCGATGGTATGCGTCAGCTTTTCGACGACCTGATCCATCGTCAGATACCCGAAATCATGCGCGGCCAGGGCGCTATTCATCCAGAGGCCAATGTTCGTTGGACTGGTACGCATCGCCAGCTGGTTCCGATGAGACACCTGGTAGTTGTCAGGTGGAAGCCAAGAGGTTTCGTCACTGACAAAATCCGAGAAGTAGCGCCATGTTCGTCGTGCGACATTCCGCAGGAACCGCACATCCTGTCCTGGAATCAAGAACTGCTGTTGCTTTGCTCGCGGCTGAAGGCTCAGGAGCCAGCCAATCAGAGGGGACACAAACCACAACAGGAGCCAGGGACTGGCCATTGCAAAGGTTGATGGCATCCAGCGCTGCACCGCCAAACCGACCAACAAGCTGAAGATGCTGGCCAGGCCCAGAGAAGCTACAAACAACGGTTGCCGACCCGGTGCACCCCGACGGATCACCTGGGCCGAAGACCACTCGAGCAAACCACGACGCGTGATGAGACGGCGATGCCAGACCCGCACGATAGCATCAATAGCCAATCCCGCCTGGTGTGGAAGCAGAGCGGCATCAGCAAGTGCTCGCGTCAGGTCGTGCGCCACTTTCGGGAAGGAGAAGCTCTCCAGCCCACGACGGGTGGTCGCCCACGTGAAGGGCTGCGCAAAAGGGTGGAAGAACAACTGCATGGCGACCACAAGCGTAGAGATCCAACCGATCTCAGAGGAGATCAGCCAGGAGGACGTCAGCAGACACATGCTGGCTACGGGTACCAGGCTCCGGCGCAAGTTGTCAAGAACCTTCCAGCGGTTAAACCAGGAGAGCAGGTTTGGCCCTCGCCGTCCTTCAGATTGCGGAACGCGGGGAAGGATCCAGTCCGCGATCTGCCAATCGCCGCGGATCCAACGGTGCTGCCGCCCAACATAGGTCAGGTAATCCGGGGGGAATTCATCATAGAGCTCAATGTCACTGGCCAGACCCACCCGGACGTGACCGCCTTCGATCAAATCATGGCTCAGCAACCACTCCTCAGGAAACGTTCCTGAAAGCACGCGACTGAAGGCCCGCACATCATAGATGCCTTTCCCATGGTAAGAACCTTCAGCGGCGAGATCCTGGTTCACGTCAGAAACAGCCCTGGTATACGGGTCAATCCCAACAGCGTCCGAGAAGAGTCGGCTGAACGGTGAGGCACTCGTGCTCGGAAGGGAAGGGGTGACGCGCGGTTGGATGATTGTGTAGGAACCGGCGAGGATTCTGCCTTCGGCATCGAAGCGCGGCTGGTTCAGGGGATGCGCCAGGGTCTCGATCATCCTGCGGGCAGTGTCGTGAGGCAGTTGCGTGTCGCTGTCCAGGGTGATGATGAACCTCACGTTTGAAAGATGATCCGGATCGCCAACGAACACCAAGCGATCGGCATCTTCAGGGCGCGTTCCATCGATGAGGCGGTTGAGCTCCTCCAACTTTCCGCGTTTGCGCTCCCAGCCGATATACTGCTGCTCGGATTCACTCCATGTGCGGTTCCGATGGAAAAGGAAGAAACGCTCACCACCGTAGCGGCGATTGAGATCTTCAAGGCCTGCGATCGCAGTCTGGATCAGCCGCTCGTCGTCCTCACGGTGCGCCTCTTTGGAATCTGTGTAGTCCGTGAACAGGCTGAAGAGCAGGTTGGCTTCTTTGTTGGCCAGGTGTCGTATTTCCAGCTTCTCCAGCTCGGCGCGGATCGTATCCTCGTCCACCAGCATCATGGGCACAACGACCAGCGTTCGAAATGCTTCCGGAATCCCCGAAGCCTCGAAATCCATTTTCGGAAGGATGCGGGGTGGAAGCAGCCGGGTGACCAGGTAATTGACGAGCTCGACCGCAAGTTGGCTTGTGGGAATCAGCAGGAGGAGGGCCACAAAGAGCTGGATCCCGGGTGACTGCCCGCGCAGGCCAAATCCAGCGATCAGGGAGATGAAGAGCGCGGCAGAGAAGCTGAGCCCGAGAAAGTACAGGGCAGAATGATGGCGGTATATCCATTGCAGGGCACGGAAACGAGGTGCTTCACGGCATCGTATGTGGCGCGCAAACTGGCTTCTTCCATCTCCGATGAGATAGCTCCCAACGTGGATGCCCCGTTCATCCTCCGCCGATCCATCCCCGGCTTGCGTTGCCATCTCAATAGCCTGTTGGGCGACATCCTCCTCCGCCTGGTCTGATCCACGGGCCAACTCTTCAACTGCCCGACGATACCGATCACGTGTGCCGAAATCCATCCCGGGATAGACGCCGGATGGATCAAACCGAAGCAGCTGCTCCACGCGACTCAGGCGTTCAAAGATCTGCCTCCAATCCAGAAGAGCAAGCTGTCGCAGGCTGGTAAACGCATTCCCGATAGAAATCTGGTCCTTCGTCTGGCGGTTTTGCTCACGCAGGCTGAGATCGTTTAAGGATTTTCCGAGCGTGCGCTCAAGCCAGCTCTGGACCGGACCCGATGCGGGCGCCTCGTCATAGAGATGACCGATAAGCTGGGTGCCAAAGTAGGGGCTCGGACTGGGTTGGGTTTCGGCAAGTTCTGCCAGGATCGAAAAAAGCTGGTTTGGTTCTCGCCGGTTAACCGCAATGAGCCTGTTCGCCCAGAATTCGGCGATCTCGCTCTCTCGCAGGTCTGTCAGGGCTCTCTCAGCGAGATTCTGGACGCTCTCAATCAATGCGGTGCGCAGCATCTGGGGCAACGCCCAGAGTTCGCCAATCGTCAACGTGCGGGCGGATTGATAGGCCTCAAGAAACGCAAGAATGCGCTCCCGGTCCAGGCGCGAGTCCGAATGGGAGATGAGCTCCTTTGCAAGGCTGTAGATGCGCGGCAGACCCCTGTAGGATTCGTTGGTGATTTCCGGCAGCTGGCGGTAGTAGCGCCGGGGAAGGTTCAGTTGAACATCGTGAACATTGCCCTCGATGATGTACTCATTGTCAAGGATCCATTCGGCGGAGGCAGTCGTACCCTGCTCCAATCGATTCGCTTCGGAGAGATCCGAGCAGACTTGATGGATCCATCGACGGGACTGTTCGAGACGCCCAAGCAGCTCGGCGCCATGTCGTGGCTCTGGGTTGATTTCGTGATCCTTGGCCAGCAGCTCGGCATGTTCCCGGAGCTGCATCAGCGAGAGCGGCACACCAGCGCTCCGCGCATCCCCAATCAGACTCTCGCGTTTCGGATGCAGGACGAAGATCGCGGGAGGGACCTCGCTGCTTTGCCGAAGGACCGACACAGGAACTTGCAGGACTTCCATCGGTGCCTGGAGAATGAGGACACTCTCCTCAGACACCAACCAGCGGGCGTGATCCTCGAGCAACCTTCGATCGACACCGTACCTCGTGCGCCGTATCCACACCAGACTGAAGAGCGCTCCCAGCAGTCCACCCACCAAGCTTGAAGTCAGGGTAGATAGTACTCCGCTCAGAATGGACTCAGGCCATTGAAGAGCCAGGAAAGCAACGCCGCCAACGCCCCCGAACAGGATTGTCGCCAGGGTCACCCCGAGAGCACGGCGCCGGGGGAAGGGGTCCCGGGAGTGCACGTCTCCCTCGGCGGTCTTGTACACTAGTGCCGCACGGCGGAAGCCCTTCCTCGCCAGCTGCCGAAGGGCTCCACGGGCTTCACTCTCTCTGGAGAAGTAACATATGAGAATGCCTGCTTCCACTTTGCGTCCCTGTCACACCACTTTGCCGATGACAAGCGTCATGTCGTCGAACTGCGGCTCCGTGCCGACAAATCTCTCAATGTCATCCAGCACCTGGCTGTATATCCGGCCGGGTGGTTCTTGCCGGTGTTCCGAAACGACATGTGCCAGTCGTTCCAGCCCGTACATCTCTCCCAGACCGTTTCTCGCCTCCTTTACCCCGTCGGTGTCGCATACGAGGATATCCCCGGAGCGAAGCGTCTGGACATGTACCTCGTACTCGGCATCAGGATCCACTCCAAGAAGTAACCCTCCTGCCTTCAGCTTGACAGTCCACGGCAGACCATTCCCCCGGTGCGCCGGTTCCGCTGCAGCACGTACCTGCCGGGCTATGGACCGATCTGCACCACGGGCCGAACCGTTCCAGCGGAGGACAACCGGAGCGTCATGGCCTGCGTTCACATAGCTCAGCTCCTGGTTTTCATCATCGTAGACTCCAATGAAGAGCGTGGCAAACTTGTCGTCTGCCGTTGACAGGTGTAGCGAACGATTGACGGTCCTTATCAGATTGCCCAGGCTCTGCCCGTCCAGGAGGATGTGGCTGCGCAACACCCCCTGCACATATGCCATCAACAAGGCGGCCGAGACCCCTTTCCCGCAAATATCCCCTACGATGATTGCGAGTTTGTGTGGACCGACAGGCACCAGATCAAAGAAATCGCCCGATAGGTGATCAAATGACCTGCTTGCCCCGAAGCAGGTGAAGTGATCCATGGCCGGCGAAGACTGCGGAAGGAGAAATGACTGGACCTTCCGGGCAAGTCTATGCTCTGCCTCCCGCTTTTCGTTTTCAAAAGATCTCAGCGCCGCGACAGTAACACTCACGAGGAGAAACACCCCGGACCGCTGAAAGAAAGCCCAGTACCTGAGCACATCGTTGAAAGCTGTGATCGACAAAGAATCCATGGTAAGCAGGTCGTGAATCGAGGTCGCAAGAGCGGCCACAAACGCCATCGCTATCCCCTGTCGTCTCCCAAGATACCAGGAGACGACGATGATGGGAAAGAAGTAGAATATGAAGACGGACAGGTCTGGCCCGGTCAGATAGTCCACGCATGTGATAATGACTATCGTTGCATAGGCCCGTGTCAGCAGTGCAGTTGTCGACTGCCTGTTGAAATGGCCGAGGATAGTAGCCATGATTCTCCCCGCCGGTCGACGAGTATTCATTCAGCGCTCTCCTGGCGTGTCCTGGGCAACCCCCTTGGGCTTGCCCTGCGCGCTCGTGTCATCGTTTGTCGTACCTTTCTGAGAAGCTTTGGAAGTGCGGCTGGACGGCAGGCGCGAACTGCCCCCATCCGTGCTCGGCGACGATGCTCGCCAGAAAGAGTCGGGCTCCAAGACTGAAGCCGCGGTCAGCAGCCCGTATGCGTCCCCCCGAGGCGGAGCCTGGACGCTTGTGCAGAATACGGGCGTGCAGGCGGGCGCCGAATAAAAAGAACCCCGGTCGCCACATGACAACCGGGGCATGGGATGTCTGAACCCGCGCTTCCGGTCTTTTTCGGAAAACCGGGATCAGGGTCCGGGGCTTGATTGCACAGCGATGTCGCCTGGCAGGATCAGCCCGAGATGCCTCAGGCTTTCGTCACACCCGTGGCGTGAAGACCTTTCGGGCTGCGGGCGACCTCAAATTCCACCAGCTCGCCTTCATTGAGGGTCTTGTATCCGTCACCGACGATTTCCCGAAAATGGACGAAGATATCTTCACCCGTTTCGCGCGTAATGAATCCAAACCCTTTGGTTCCATTGAACCACTTCACCGTTCCTTTTTCCATGGAACAGTTCCTTTCCGTTGCTCTCTGTCCGCAACCGACGGACGCGGTCATGCACATCCGGATGTGTGCTTTTGAACGAAAAATCGCAGCCACGTTCAACGATGCACCTGTGGCTGCGACCTCTGTTGTTCTGCTGCAGGTTCGTACTGAGAACTCTAGCAAACCACACTCCGGTCACCCGGAGTCGAAAAAGCCCGACAACGGTGTACAATTGATTGACACACAAGTATACCTCTATTGCGGACAAAGAGCAAGCACTATTTTCGCCTGCAGGAAGAGAACCCCGGAGCGATCCGCCGCGGGTTCCGCTCGGTACTATTGGCCGATCACCCACGGGGATCTGTGCACTCCCCGTAAGCGGGCAGAATCCTAAGACAGTCTTGGACTCGTTCATCCACCAGGCGAGAGCTGTCGCTGATTCCAGATATGCCGAAACCCGACCTGCCACCGCATTCACTCTATGGTTGCGTGAAAGCAGGCCAGTCGACAACTACGTTCCTGGAGAATAGGGCAGAGAATGGCTGGCAACAGTGATTCGGTCTTCTCTCCAGCGATGCTTGCTCCATCAGCTCCCCAAGACTGATTCGTTGAGCCAGTTGACCAGGATTCTTACGATCGGTACCTGTCTGCTGGTCTCAGGGTTGATGAATGAGTGGTCAACATCGGGAAGCACTATGATCTCACAATGCTTGTCTCTGCCTTCTGTCATGAGCGTCTGGATATTGCGCACGCATGAGGGAACAGGAACGATCTCGTCTCTTTCACCGTAGATGCTGAGCCACATGCCTTCTAGATGTTTGAGCTCCGCCAGATAGTCACGATGTGCCGAACGAAAGACCGGCCACATGAAGACAAGACCGGAGTCGGCAAATACCTCTCCATAGGGCGTTGGAAGCATCAGTGGATCATAATGCTTCCGCAGCCTGTACACCTCGGCTGCAACCGCTTCATGCTCGACGGTATCAGACCGTGCCCAGGCAGCGTGGTGCCGGTGCCAGAGGGGCAACACCTTCCGTGTGAGGGAGTCCGCATACCCGCGCGCTCGCAGCGCATGTTCGATGTTGAAGTTGTTCTCCTCCTCTATACTTACGATGGGGCCTGAGGCGCTACCAACAAAGGATATGATTCCCGACCGTGCTGCGGCCAGTGGAGCTAGTAGTCCACCCGAGCTCCCACCGTACACGCCAATCTTCCTGCTGTCGATTTGAGGATGTAGGGCAAGCGCCTCAGCAATGCCAACGATATCATCTATGAAATCGTCATATGTGGCATCGGCATATACGCCGCCAGAGGAGCCAGTCCCTCGCTTCCAGTAGACGTAAGCTGCAATGCCGCAATGTGCCAACCGGGGTGCGTAGTACCGGGGTACCTGCATTATGAGTTCGGTCTCATTGAAACCGCCAGGGACGAGAATCACAAGCGGCCAGCGGCCCCCCTGCATGGGAAGGTAGAGATGACCTGAAAGGACTATCCCATTGCTCTGTACCGGAAAATCTTGGACCACGCATGTCCTAGCCGAGTCGACATACGTTGCCAGGCATGCGGGCTTCACGAGAAGTCTGGCGACCGTGGCACTGTCCATCATACCGCCTGAAGCTATGTCGGTGCCACTGCTCCTTCCTTGACCGGCCGCCTGCTCCGAAGAAAGCAGAAGAAGGACTGTGGCGATACGCAGCAACCGACGCGTCATCAATTGGGTCCTTTCGAAGAATGATCATTGAAGCATCAGCAATTGAGCGGAAGTCCACCTCAACAATCATACCGGGTTTGAACCGACCAGTGGAAGCATTCCGATAGGTCAACCTGAGTGGCATCAAGAGCATCTCTGGTTCAGGAGCAAGAGAGCGGCGGATTTGCATCTCCCCTCCTGGAATGTGCGCATCTCGCCTCCCCGTCCAGATGAAATACAGAGACATTGCAGTCAGGGCCTCTGCCGCCAATTCTTTCACAGTCCCTACTACATCAGCACCGCAGGCGAGAGCGGCTCCAACAGAGTGATGTGCCCCCGTTGAGATTGATATCGAAAAGAACCTGGGCCTTCTTTCGACATCCAGGATAACAGTCACGACGACCGGTGTTGTGCGCGAGGTGGTTGTACAGCAACTCCCCCGCGCGCTCTGGCATCCCGATCGTTCAGGGCGATGTCTTTCGACCTCAGCACACGGGTGAGGATGGCCAGGGCTTCTTCCCGGTCTTCACTTCGTAGCGGGGCAATTGACATCTTACGATCCTGGCGTATATAGCTGCTCTCCGGACCTCAACCGATGGAGAAGTTCTTTCTTGACAGGATACAAACGTATCAGTCCCAGCGAGATCAGCGAGATCAGGGGGCCGACGAGCAACGTCACACCGCAGAGCTTCCATACTACCTCAGGACGCTGCACTACTCGCGATCCCGCTTCAAAACCCACCAGGGTGAGGAGGTATCCGCTGATCAACAGTCCAATCGACATGGCGCACTTTTGTGAAAAGGCGAAGACAGCCGCGTATGCGCCGTCCTTGTTGATCCCCGTTTTGATTTCATGGATCTCGGAAACGTCCGCTATCATCGACGTTGCGGTGGGAAAGATGACGCCGTTGCCTAGCCAGTAGAGTCCTTGAAAGAACACGAATATGACGAATGCATATGGAATCGTCCAGGACATCACGGTAACCGACTGGCCGGGGGCCAGTACCTGCGACAGAAAGAGCCCCGCCAGGATAAGATTGCTGCCGACGCTCACGATCCCCCCGAAATAGACAGCCCCCTTTTTCTCCAGTTTCCTTGTCAGCAGCCCTCCCGCCAGTGCGCCCGTAGCGAACCCGACCATGGTCCCGCCGTGAGCCAGCGATTTTTCAACGCCGCCGAATCCCATAAAATGCTCGTAGAGATACATCTGCAGCGAACTCACCAGCGCGACGCCCACCGTGACCGTAACGATAAACACAAACACGTACCGTGGATAGAAGTCGGAAACGATTCCTTTCATATCTCGGAAGAAACCCCGGAAACCGTCCCGTTCGATCATCAACTGTCTACTGTCCCTTATATGCTTCCGCGTCGCCACAAGGACGAACAGAATGCAGATCAGCGAGACGACCGCAAAGCTCAGCCCCATGTGCAGGTAATTCTCCTCGAGCGATGTTGCCCTAACCGGTTCGTTGTTCGAGAAGAAGAGCGACCATGCCAGCGCTGGGCCCAGCAAATTTGCCGCCATGTTCATGGCGGACCTGATCCCCTGGAGTCTCACCCTGCCGTCATAGTCGGTACACATCTCGAAACCCAAGGCTACATATGGGATAACGAACACGGTGATCGTTGTTCTCTGCAGCAGGTTGATGATCACAAGGTACCAGAAGAGGGCCTGAGCACTAGTTTTGACAACATCGGGGACATACCAGAGAAAGACAAATGTGATGATTGCTGTAACACCCCCGAGAAAGATATAGGGGTGCCTTCGGCCGAATTTGCTTCTGGTATTGTCCGTGATATGCCCCATAACCGGGTCGGTAACGGCATCCCAGAAGACCGCCACCGCCATGGCGATCCCGGCAAGGGAGTGATGCAGTCCCAGGGCATCGGTGTAGTAGAGCATCGCAAATCCAAGGAGGGAGTTCATCAGCAAGGAATTTGCGCACTCCCCGACAGAATAGCTGATCATCTGTGAGCGCGGACAGGTTTGCGCCTGTGTTAGCATTCTTGTATCCTCGACACTCGCAGCCTCCCGGCAGCTTCAGACAGACCGTCGATGTTCGTTAATACAGGAATGGATCTGGATTCAGTCTACTCATGAAGCCAAATCACGAGCTCTCACCGCGATGATCGAAGTACACGGAGTATCTTTGGTACGATCCTGTACGGCACGGCACCGGCGGTGGCCTCGTCCACGCTGCCTGACAACAGCACGTCCCACGCTGGACAGTAGAACAACCAACAGCCGGTGGAGCCTGTGTGCCCGAGTACCGCTGGCATTGGATGTATTGGTGCAAAGACGCGAGGCAGACGAAACCGCATAATTCCAAGTCCGTACTCGACCGGCCAGCCAGGTGAGCGTAGCGCCGCGCGATCGAGAGGGAAACCGAATCGATTCCAGTGTTCCTGCATAGAGGCAAGGGTCCTCGGGTCCCGGAATACCTCGTTCCGCACGAATTTGCGCAGAAAGGTAATGGTGTCCGCTGCTGTGCTATATACGCCCCTCACAGAACGCAACAAGAGAGGAATGTGTAGAGGTTGCCCTCTCGCGCGGAGAATCATCGGTTCTGGCGTAGTGTCTAGCGGTTGTGAATGCCCCGGAAAATAAGTGTGTCGCAGACCCAGAGGCCTGAAGAGCGACTGTTCATGAACTTGATGTAATGGCTGTCCCGTCACCGCCTCAATAATTGCGATGATAAGCATGTAGTTCGTGTCTGAGTAGCGGACCTTCGGATGCTCCGTGGAAGGGTCCTGAGGCGGAAAGTGGGGCCTTAGCCGATCGCGGACTACAGCCACCACGTCCTCGATGCTGAACGTCGCATCGCCTTTGTCAGTCAGTTGATTGATTAAGCTTGGGCCACGCTTCGGATAATCTTCCAACCAGTCAGCGAGACCAGACGTGTGCGACAGCAAATGCCTGATTGTAATCCTCTCTGAGTGGTCAACTCCTCCCATCCGGTGCAGTCCTCGGGTGAGAGCGCTCGGCAGGTAGGTGGAGATAGCAGCATCGAGATCCAGATGGCCACTTTCGCTCAACTTCATGATTATGGTGGCGTTGTATAGTTTATCGATGCTGGCAAGGAAGAATGGTGTCTCTTCCCACACCTTGTTTCCGCCCGAATCCGTCTCCCCTATGGCGCCAATCCAGCGAAATGACCCATCGCCACTCTCCAGTGCGATAACGGCTTGCCGGATCGGATGGCGAGAGGCTAAACCACGAAGCAGTTCCTGCAAGCGATCAGTCGTCACATCCGTGTAGTCGGCCACTCCACATTCTCTGTCTGTTGCTCCTCAGGATGCCTAAGAAGCCGATCTGGGCTTCGACCAACGCTTCTGTGTGTTGGGAATCGTTGCCGGGAAATCTACTCTCTGATTGCAGTCCCTCTCAGCAGGGGTTGCGTTTTGCACGCTTCAGCTTGGGCGTTTACCTATTGTGTCCTTGAGATTCCAGATCAAGGCGGAGACCCTGCGCTCAGTTACATAACCTGGCTTGGGTTTGGTGACGAGTGGATTCTAGCCCCTAGTTAATGACACTGCACGGCGCCCACAGAAAAGGCCCGGGAATCCCCGAGCCTCTTTCTTTTCGCACTTTGTGCCGCCCTTCGCCAGACCGGCGCTGCAGAGGTGTCCGATTCAGTTGTCTGACGGAGCAAGATATCGAGGTCAATCGCTTAGTTACCTGGCCGACCGATGGTCTCAAGTTCCTGGAGACGCTTAAGCGCGGCGGCCGCCTTCAGCGTCCCGTAGTTGATCCCAGCAGCGTTCAGGCTGCTCCCTTCCTGGAAGGGATAGTCCGGGATCGTTGCGAGAAACTTCTTGATGTACCCCTGCGCCGGCACGAACGTCCACATGTTGTCACCATACCAGCGCAGGTATCCCAGATCCGCCTCGCTGGGTGCCTTCTCATATGGATCGGCCCGCAGGTTGACGATCAACGGCCACCCGGGGATCGACCGTGTTCCAGTGGCAATGTTCCCAACCTGTGTCGCAAAGTGGATCTTCCAGTTTTCCACCCGGATCGCATTCAGATCACCGCCTTGACCGAAGTAGTAGATCTCTTTCCGGGGACCACTTGCCACCTGCCCCTTGAAGTACGGAAGGAAATTGTACCCGTCTGGATGGATCTTCCAGTCCTTGCCGTTTGCCGTGTACCCCTTCTTCAGCTTCTCGACAACATTCGGCTCGCCGGCTGCCGCTAGGAGGGTGGGCATCCAGTCCTCCTGGGAGATGATATCGTTGTAGATCACGCCTGGCTTGATCACTCCCGGCCAACGGACGAGCAACGGGACACGAAAACCACCCTCCCATGTGGTGCCCTTCTCACCATGGAACGGAGTGATGCCACCATCAGGCCAGGTGAATGTCTCCGCCCCGTTGTCCGTGGAATATACCACAATCGTATTCTGGGCGATCCCCAGATCATCCAACTGCTTCAGCAGTGCGCCCACCATGTCATCATGCTCGACCATCCCGTCAGGATAGATGCCAATTCCTGTCCGTCCGTAGCTTGCGCTCTTCAAATGCGTCCAGACGTGCATGCGTGTGGTGTTGAACCAGACAAAGAAGGGCTTTCCTCCCTTTACCGCATTGTCGATGAACTTCTTTGCCGCCGCGTGGATCTCTTCGTCTATGGTCTCCATGCGTTTCTGCGTGAGAGGCCCGGTATCCTCGATCCTGCCATCGGCATACGAGTGGATCACGCCCCGCGGCCCGTACTTCTTTTTGAATTCGGGATTCTTAGGGTAGTAGTAGGTCTCCGGCTCCTCCTCGGCGTTGAGGTGATAGAGGTTGCCGAAGAATTCGTCAAACCCATGGTTCGACGGGAGATGTTTGTCACGATCCCCCAGGTGGTTCTTGCCGAACTGCCCTGTCGTATAACCCTGCTCCTTAAGGAGATCGGCGATGGTCGGCGTCCATTCCGGGATACCATGTTCCGACCCCGGCATGCCGATGGTCAAAAGCCCTGTTCGGAAGGGGTGCTGTCCCAGAATGAACGATGCTCTCCCAGCGGTGCAGCTCTGCTGGGCGTAGGCATCAGTAAAGAGGGCGCCTTCACGGGCAACACGGTCGATCGCCGGGGTCTGGTACCCCATGATGCCGTGGTTGTAGGCGCTGATATTGTGAACCCCAATATCATCCCCCCAGATAACCAGGATATTGGGCTTTGTCTGGGCCCCGGTCCAGGCACTCCCCAGGAGAATGAAACCAAGCGTCAAAACCGCAATACGCCGTCGCTGCATCGTAGCACCTTCGATAGTGAATGAGAAATGTCAAGTTCATTCTGAAGCAAGGACACCGGGGACATCGAGGCAGCCAAACACTCCACCCCAAACGGAAACTGGATGCAAGCAAGAAGAGAGGACGGGATTGTAGGTCTTCAACCCCTTTGGGACAGGTACGGACATTCCCAACATCTCAGCAAAATTCCTACTGTTCATTATGAACCGTCAAATCGAAGCTCCTAGGATCATATCCCTGCTGTTTGAGCAAATCAAATATTTCTTGAAGTGTTTCATTCGTTAGAGCAGATGTCCTACTCAATATCCATCCGTATTTTCTTTCAGGATGTCCAACAACAGCATATGTATAGTCTTCATCAAGTCCTATAATCCAGTAGTCCCCCCAAAAGGGCCTAATACCAAGAAAACTGACAAAGCTTACTTCCAGTTTTGCATTTGTCTTTTTGTCAACGATCCTGGCAACTCCATCTGCAATGTCCAAGTTTCCATCTTTCTCATAACATCTATTTATGACAGTAATATCACCGTCTTCATTTATGATATACTCAGCTGTTGTCCCGTATGCACACTGGTCTTGGAATGAGTTTGGGATTTTCGCTATCTCATACCACAGTCCGGAATATCTTTGTATATCAACATAGGCAACTGTTGTGGGAGAGGTTCCTCTTGTTGCCTTTTGCGCAAAGATGGACCAAACGTGGACAAGCATAACTGTAAGAACTAGGATGGTAGTTCTGAGCACTACTCTGATTCCTTCAATAGAACTGCGTTTCACTAGCACTTCGCTGACGAAAGAGGAAAAGGAAGCAGACTCCGAGTCCGATGATATCAGCATAGAAGACGGCACAACGCTACAACCCCCAGATTGGCGGCCAGCAGCACAGCCTTCGAGCCGCATGACACCGAAATCTGCCAGTATGGTAGCACGCTGCGTATGGAAAATCAAGGGATTTCTTATCGTTCGCCAGATATGCAAAGAGCCCGTTCCAGTGCTGTGGCAGGCGGTTGAAGAACGAAATTCACCACATCAAAACCATCTTCTCCAACTGAACACACTCCTGACCAGCCCCCTGTCCCTCGCATACCACAAAATATCGTGACTTCCCTCGTGGCGGACGATTCCTCGGCGGCTCTGAATTTGAGAAGTAGACCAGAGGTACCATGACGACAAGTACAGTCGGTGCAACAATTCGCCATAGAAGGAGTACCATAAGGTGGCGTGCTGTATCTCCGATAACCCCATCTGAACTCTATTCGCGTCTGCTTCTTCTGCCATAGGAGGCGAACTATGAAGATGCAACTATTAATCGTCACCACCCTTCTGCTCCCCGCAATGAACTCTAACTGTTCGAGCGCCGAAAATCCTGGCTCTATTGGGAAATCAAGAGGAATGGTTCAGGGTGGGGACACAACAGTGCATTGAGAGATCTTGAATGAGGATAGACAAATACTCGTTAGACTGCCAAAGCACTATGAAAGATCCAACCACAAATACCCCGTGATGTATGTTTTAGACGCCGAGTACTTCTTCCAGCAAGCAACATCAAGTGTGCAATTTCTCTCTGAGTTAGGATAGATACAGGTGCAACTAATCCCTCAGATGATACTGGTTGGCATTGTCAACACCGATAGGAATCGTGATTACACTCCGACATATGCCCCGGAGCAGCTCGGCACCTTTAGATTCCCGACAAGCGGGAAAGCAGATGCATTCCTCAGATTCCTGAAATCCGAGTTATTCCCGCTCATCGATACGAACTACAGGACGGAACCCTTTCGGATCATCTCAGGCTGGTCGCTGGGAGGATTGTTGACCGTACATACATACCTCTACCAGCCTCAGCTCTTTTCGGCCTACCTTGCCATCAGCCCGAGCCTCTGGTGGGATGAAGATCTCTACGTGAGAAGAGCGGATTCCGTCCTCACGTACGGCCACGTGAGTGAGAAACCGATGGTGGTCACACTAGGCGCCCTCGAAGGTGGCGACATGGGGCGATCTGTCAGGGATGGATTTGTGCCCTTGATGAAAGAGAAACTGAATGATCAGAGTGCCTTTACCTTCGTAGAAATCCCGGAAGAAAGTCACAGCTATGTTCCGTACAAGGCATTCTATGTGGGACTTCAGTCGGTTTTCTCTGACTGGGTCATGCCAAACGAGGTGCTTGATCAAGGTTGGGCCGGCATCAAGACCTTCTTCGAAGACCAATCTGCAAAATACGGCTACCAGATCGACATCCCCGAATCAGCATACTTCAGGCTCGCAAGCAGGTACTACAATGCAGGAGACAGATCAAAAGCAGTAGAGATTGCCAAGATCTACGTGGAACGATTTCCCCAATCCTCGTATGCTCACTACTATCTCGGAATCAGGGCGAAACAAAATGGAGACCTAGAAATAGCAAAGCAAAACTTCCAGGAGGCAATGGGTTTGGAGGCAGGCTTACCCGATCCCGATCGTGAGCGCATACTGAACTGCCAGATACTCTTGAAGGATATTGAGGAAGCATTGCTGAAGAAATGACACACAATATCCCCGCGTCATTGAGTCTCTGCCTGGTCACGTTGAATGGACTTCTCTATTACCATGTAGCATTTCAGAGTCATTCAGACTGTCAAAGGGTCGGGACCAGTAGAGCGCTCTGGAGTATCCTGGATGTGAGGAACCAATGGAGGCCTCCTGCAATAGGAAAGCCCGGCTGTTCACCGGGCCTCCTCTATACATTGCGGGCAATCTGGACCACCAAATAACACCATAGTGTAATGAGCAACGGACCTCATCCAGAATCCGGGCCTTGGCTTTTTCCGAGAATCTCCTTACATTTGCCATACATAAGCCAATCGCACCCAGTGATAGTGGATACTAAACCTCGCCAAATTCTTACAATGGCGTACAGGATTCTGAGGGTGGTGGTCAACTGAGGTGCTGAAAATGGTCATTTCTTTGAAGCCCGGATGGCGAAATTGGCAGACGCGCTAGCTTCAGGAGCTAGTGATCGCAAGATCGTGCAGGTTCAAGTCCTGTTCCGGGCACTGTAAGTTGTTA
>Ga0209536_100000575_pt1 | contig 59234 bp, 43 predicted proteins | sample DeeMarSeWOR28_12_FD_187461 | JGI IMG/M metagenome (GOLD analysis project Ga0209536, IMG submission 187461) | Marine sediment microbial communities from White Oak River estuary, North Carolina - WOR-2-8_12 (SPAdes) (version 2) | ecosystem: Environmental > Aquatic > Marine > Intertidal zone >...
GTCTACACGCTTGCGGCCCACCAAACTCAAGAATGGAAGGCTACCTTCTTGTTCTCTCGTGTTGATGGTGGTCAAGAGCCTGCAAGCGGACAAGTATACACTTCAACCAACTCAAGCACAGCGATTGCAAGCAACCTAAGCCTTGACCTTGGAGAAGTATACATCGCAGACGGATCGCTCCAAACGGGGTACTTGGTCGCATTCAATAGCAGCACCTCTGCTTGGGAAGTCACCTCATCATGGCGCAAGGGTAACAGCGGCACAGGGGTGCCCATCTTGAAGTTGATGACCAACGAGGCGCTAGCGATGCACACTCAGCCTGTTCAGAGATACAATGGCGTTTTGATGAGCAACTCATCCTTCCAACCACGCAGAGAGTTCGATGGTGCCTATTGGCTTTTCTCTGGGGGCAAGTTTACAGCCAACTTCGATGACCTTTCGAAGAACCCGGGCACCTGCATAGCGGCGTCGAACGATGCTCCCCGGGGAGGATCCGAGAACTCCCCTGCAGCCTCTCTCACCCGTTCGGGAGGTATGCCTACCTCAGCAGCCACCTGCTCGATGGCACCCATCGACAGCCGAGTTTCCTCGGTGTGCTGCTGTGCATCGAGCTCGGCCGCTCGCATCATGATTCGGCGTACCTCGGTGTCGCTCAGCTTGGCGGTGGGCTCGGCTGCGGCACTGAGCGCAGCGCAGAAACTCGTGGGAGTGGCGTATCTGTCGGTACGTCGCGTTGCCAGGCCCTTGACTATCACCTGCTCCAGCCGTCCCGGTAGCCCGTCGAGACGGTCACGGTGTTCCAGGGGTGCGTCGACGAACCGTCCCAGTCGTGTGGCTTCCTCGGTAGGCCATTCGCCCGGAGTATCGCCAACCAGCATCTCGTAGACGACGCAGGCCAGGCCATAGACATCGGTTTTCTCGTCCAGATTCGCGGCACTCGCCGCTTGCTCGGGACTCATGTAGCCCGGCGTTCCCAACGGAAACCCACTGCGTGTCAGGTTCTCACCGCCTGCTGTTACGATGGCCTTGGCGATCCCGAAATCGGCCACGATGGCGTGGCCCTCGGAGATCATTATGTTCTCGGGCTTGATATCTCGGTGCAGCACTCCGTGGCGGTGGGCGTAGTCGAGGGCTGAGGCGACCTGGACGGTGAGGGAGACCACTTCATCGATCCCCAGCCGCCGATCGCGGTTGAGGCGCTGCCTCAGCGATTCGCCATCAATGTAGGGCATTACGTAGTAGAGCAGGTCGTCCGTTTCTCCAGAGTCGTACAACGGCAAGATGTGCGGGTGCTGCAAGTTCGCCGTTACTCGGATCTCCTGCAGGAAACGATCGGACCCGAGCGTTGCCGCCAGATCTGGAAGTAAGCACTTGACCGCCACGGCACGATCGTGCTTGAGGTCGTGTGCGAGATACACGACGGCCATTCCCCCACGGCCAATCTCCTTCTCAATGGCATAGCGGTCGGCGACGGCGTTCTTGAAACGGTCGAAGAGTTCGTTCATGTGTTGCACCGCGACGGGACCTGTGTGTGATGGCCCCACCACGGATGCAAAGTAGGCGTTACAGGTAGGGTGGGCTAGGCCGGAGACTGACATGCTCCAACATCTACTGCTGTCGCGGGAGGGATTGCGCAGTCGCCTCCTCACGCGGACGATGCAATCAGTCTTCGGACGCCTGACGTCAGGTTCAAACACCTCGCGTGCCTTTTGTCTCAAGTGGTCCGTGGCGTCATCCACGCTCTTGAGCGCATCCCGCTCACTGCCTGTAAGTGATTGCTTTTCAATGGATTGGATCTAGTGACTCCGGTGGCGGGTCGGAATGGTGCCGCCCGAGCTTCGTCCACAGTACTCCCGCGAGGAAGAGAGCCAGAACCAGTGAGGTCCCGCCCACCGCCAGCTTTGGCTGGGTGCCAGTCACGAGAGCGAGAATCAGCAGGTAAGCGAGCAGCATCAATGCGGGCATCCAGGGGTAGCCCGGCACTCTATAGGGACGGGGATCCCGGGCGCGGATCCTGCGCAGTCGGAACAGCGCAAACAGTACGATGGAATCGACCGAGATGGCGACGAACATCATGAACTGGATCAGGAACTCGAACGAGCGAGTCATGGCGAGCAGGAAGACCAGTCCGGTGATGAGGAGCAGGCCTCCCAGGGGCGTACCGCCCCCGGTCACGCTGAGGAACGAGCGGGGCGCCAATCCCTTGCTCGCCAGTCCGTAGGCGACCCTTGGCACTCCCAGGAAGTTCACGTTGAGACTGCTGATCAGGATGACCAGCGCCGTGACTGTAATGAAAGTGCGACCAGCTTCGCCAAAGGCAACGGCCACCGCGTCGGCGGCAACCAGCGGGGAGCCGGACATCTCGCCGACAGTGAGTGCACTCAGGAAGGCGAGGTTGATGCCGATGTAGAGGGTCGCCACCGCGACGGCTCCGAAGAACAGAATGCGCGGCAGCTTGCGGCCGGGGTCCTTGAATTCCTCAGCCAGCTTCACCGCGTCTTCCCAACCGTAGTAAGTGAACGAAATCGAGAGGTATGCGAGGGCGAAGCCCAAAGCCAGGCCGTGTTCAGGAGCAATGGTGGTGTCCGGTTGCCAGGAGGCGCCGGTGCCTGCAAGGAGTCCAACACCGATGATCACCAGGATGAGTAGGACCTTCCCTGCCGTCACCACGTTCTGGAAAACGCGGCCCACCTGCAGTCCCATCAAGTGTATCAGGAAGAATGCGATCACGACCGCGGCGGCCCAAGGTCTGATCGCGCCCCAGCCAGTGAGCAGGATCAGGTACTCTCCGATGACAATCGCTTTCGATGCGGCAGAGAAGCCGCGTGTGACCAGCACCTCACTCCAACCGGCCACGAACCCTCCGATTGGTCCGTACGCGTGGCGAGCGTAGGCGAACTTGCCACCTGCCTCTGGATACATGGAGGCCATCTCGGAGAAGACCATGGCCGAACCCAGTGCTATCACGCCTCCCGCGATCCAAGCAAGCAGTATGAGCCAGGGTTCGCCCAAATAGCCTGCGATCAGGCCGGGCGTGCGGAGGATGCCGAGGCCGATGACCATCCCGACGACTATGGCCAGCCCGTCACCGACCCCGAGGATCCGCTTGAGTTCTGCGCGGCTCATTGCTGAGTCACCGTGTAGAGCGAGGGCATGAAGGCTAAAAGATGAGGTTTGCGTGACCGGGACGCGAGCCCCGGTACCCCGGGCTGGCGTCCGGGGTCGTCTCGCGGGCTCGCTGGGTTTACAGGCTCAGCCAGTAATTCAGCTTGATCAGGAACGAATTGGCCATGTTGTCCCTGAACACCCCGCGGATCTGGTCGAACAACCCAAAGGACGGGTCGCTCTCGTATCCCGACCGTCCGTGGTTCCAGACTACGAAGATCGTGGAGCCGGGCACGTATTCCCACCGCACGACGAGGTTGCTGCGCAACGAGCGCATTCGGAAGTCCGGATTGGCAAACGTGATTGGCTCGGCGGGACCGTCGGGTCCATCCGGGTCCACAGTGTAGATGTTGCTTCCGCCATCGAAGTCAATCGTTGATTGGCCGTCAACTCCATACCTGAGGAAGTTGTATGTCTCAGGCTCCGCCAGTTCCTTGAATCGCATGTAGTCACCCGATGCGATGAACGGCTGGATGTACCACTGAATGGACAGGTCCGGAGTGAGTGCTACGTCCATTCGCACTGTGGCATCGAGGCTGTTCTGCACCAACTCGCTGAACAGGTAGCGGCCACCATAGGTGGCTACCGCTGTTGGGTCACTTCTTTGTGTTACGTACATCCCAATCGAGTGTGTCTTGTCGTAGCTGGGTGATACTGTAAACTCGATCGCGCTTGCGGGCCGGAACGTTATGTCGATGCCGGTACCGGCTCCCCATCCATCATACTTGTTTCTGGCGTAGTACCCGAATGTTGCGATCGAAAACGGCCGACGATAGTCAGTTCCAAAGAAGGCGTGTGTGTCCCAACTTCCCGGGCTTTCAATCAGCGGTCCGCCTCGAGTTCCTTTGTCACTCAATCCCGTGAAGTTGTAGCTGGCTCCAGCGGAGAAGTTCCAGTAGTTGAGGAACTGCCCGCCGAGACCGGCATACAGCGAGCGGTACTGGTTTACACCGCCGAAGTTCCAGCTCTGAGCGAATGTCGTGTTGATCCGGAAAGTCCTGAACACGTTGCCGGGATTGAGCCAGCGTCGCTGGACGCGAACACCACTGAAGATCCGATCCACCTGCGTTTCGAAGCCGGCATCGTTGACTTCGAATCCAGGTGAGTAGGCGTAGAAATCGGTACCGTAGATCCAGTTGCCGGCCACCTTACCGAATTGTAGGGAACCGGCGTAGCCCGTCATGCCGGTGGCAGTCGAATCGAGCGCGACGTAATCCTGATCCGGACGCTGGTAGTATCGCGCCGATGATCGTTGTGCCGCTGTTATTGCCGTAGGATCGCCACGTATGTGCGATGTGCTCACCGACCCGTTGAGCGCCCATTGGTTGCGCCAGAAACGATGGAAGAAGTCGACGCCGCCACTGTACGCGGCCGACCTCAGAAAATGGAATTGTGGGTCGCTCAGGTCTCGGTGTACTCCGGTCGCCATCGCACCAACTCCCGTTCCTCCTTCGCGAAAGTCCTTTCTCAGACTGAGGATCGTGTAGTTCGCATTGGGCTCTGCGAGTCGAGATTCCCGAGTTCCGTCGCTCAGCTGAACTTTGGCGTATTCGCGTGCCGTGAGTGCACTCAGCAAGCCGATCGACCACCCCGCTGTCTTGCCCGACAGCTTTGCTGCGCCCAGGATGCTGGTTGCCGTGGGGGTGTGAGCGTAGCCCTCTGATTCATACGCAGGGAGAGACGGTGCGCGTCCGATCCGCCGCGAGTAGAAGAGCTGAGGTGCGCCAAAGACGAACCCACCCGATCCTGCACCGAATTGGAACAGGTTGGCACCCTCGACGAAGAACGGGCGGCGTTCGGAAAAGTATGTCTCGAAAGCGCTCAGGTTCACCACTGCGGGATCGACTTCCACTTGGCCGAAGTCGGGGTTTATCGTTCCGTCCAGTGTTAGGTCACTGGTGAGCCCGTACTTCAGATCCAGTCCACCGGACCATTTCTGCACGCTGCCGTCGTTGAATGGGTTGAGTGGGTCGGCGCCCTCTTGGAAATCGCTCTGTGCCAATGTGTAGGGAAGCAGCTCCAGTCGCCGTGGCTGAGGGATGTCCTGGAGTCCATTCAGGTGGCCGAAACGCGATGCATAGCCCGTCTCCTCCTTTGGCTTCCAGCTCCACCGGACGCGCTCGTTCTTGCGAATGATGTCGCGCGAGAAGTTGACTCCCCAGACCTGATCGCGCTGGCTCGAGAACCGCAGCTGAGAGAACGGGATCTTCATTTCGGCGATCCAGCCCAGCGAATCGCTTGCCGTGGTCACAGACCAGACCGGATCCCAAGACAGGTCGGCATGGCCATTGTCGTTGGTCGCCACGCCGTCCCACCGCACACCGGCCGCATTGACCCCAAACTGAAAGGACGTGCGGTGATCATGGTAGGAATCGATGTCGATCCAGAACGCATCGCTGGGAGTGAAGCTGTCACGTCGACCGAGACGGCCGGAAACCGAACTGGGATCGCTGTCGTACAAGCGTGCGCCGATGTACATCGCAGCGTCATCATAGGCGATACGGATCTCGGTCCGCTCGGTCGGCTGTGCGCCGTCATCGGGATCGATTTGGGTGAATCCGGTGATGATCACGGCATTTTGCCAAACCGGATCGTCGAGCCTACCGTCGATTCTCGGCGAGCCTCGTTCCGCTCTCAATGCGAACGCGACGGCTGGTGTCGGCGAGTCGGTGCTGCCGGCGGCGGACGATTTCTGTGCGGTGACTGCGGTTGCAGTCGACGTGAGACCCAGCAGCACTGCTACCACCGCTACTACTGGCGGGCGCCTGCCGGGTGCATGTGTGGCTCGGATTAGCAACGGTCCCTCCCACCGTTTGCCGTTCTCTGCGAGTACAGCAAATGAGCACGTTCAACTACGAAACGTCTACACCCTTGTTGCACGGGCTGAGCGTGGTCCCGTTGGCTGTCTCCAGTGCTGCCAACCACTGTGCAGTAAGCCGGCTACGTTGCGAGGAGCCACCTCGCCGGGCGCGGCGCCCACCGTGGCTGAGTTCCGTTAGCAGGTGGAGATGCCTCGCCGAAGTGTTGCCTCTTAGTATGACGTGCGACGGGAGGGAATGGTTGCAAGCCGTTCCGTCGTGACGGGATAGAGTGGTGCTTGCCCGCCCGCAGGAGTCTCATTGGCGGGCTAACGTTTCAGAATGGAGGGCAAATCTGTGATCCGCTCCCGAATCGGAGCCGCGCGGCCCGTGCCTTGCGCCGGCTCATGCCGCGTGACGACTGTGGTGGTCGGCGATGGGCTGACTTCGTGGCTGGACGGCTACTAGCCAGTGAGCAGTCCCGCCCCCGTCAACAGAGCCGTTACCAGTGCCAGAACTGGGATCAGGAACGCCGTTCTGATGAGGAACAGCGCCACTAGTTCGCGGCCACGCACGGGAATATCGCGGAACATGTCGATGATCATCGGTCCTACGGACGAGAAGAACACGAGTTGCGAGATCGAAAGAACCGCAATGAAGAAACGCGCCGGAGCTGCAGCGTCCTGAACTAGCAGCGCTGGAATGTACATTTCAGTGATTCCCACGAGCACGGCGGGCGCGATCAACGCGGCATCGGGTAAACCGGCCCAGGCAAGTAGCGGCACAAGTGGTTTTCCCAACCACGCGAACAGTGGGGTCTCGCGCGCCAGCAGGAGAGCCCCAGTTCCCACCGTAAGGATGCTCCCCAGTATCGTCGCTGCGAGGATCATTCCATCAGCGAATCCCCCGCGTAGCGTCGTGACGAAACCGCGTGCCGTGTCGGCCTGATGTACCGCCCGCTCCCAACCCTCACGCCATAGCCGTCTGTGCCCGGTTGGCCCTGCCGGTTCTGGCTTGGACACAGCGACATAAGTGGCGGAGACCTTAGTAACGGGCCACAGACGAGCGAGGATGGCCGTCAACAGGTAGATCGCAGCGAAGTAGCAGACAAAGATCACGGGGAAGAGATGCAGCAGGTTGAGCGTTTGAGCTACGACAGCCACGAACCCGATACTTACGGTGGAGAAGCAGGTGGCAATTATGTAAGCCTCGCGCCGGGTGTAGTACCCTTCCTGCATCAGTCTTCGGGTCAGATAGAGGCCGACTGAGTAGCTACCCACCCAAGATGTGAGACTGTCGAGCGCCGCTCGTCCCGGTAACCGGAATAGCGGTCTCATAACCGGCCGCATTACAGTTCCGACGAACTCGATGAAACCATATTGCACCAACAAGACCAGTAGTGCCGCGCCGACGGGAATGATCACCGCCACAGAGACGGCCAGAGTGTCCCACATCAAGTTACCCACCCCTTGTTGCAGCAGTATGTCAGGACCAAGCCGGAACAGGTACATGAATGCCAGCGGTACGCCGGCAATCCGCAGTACCACAAGGCTGCTGCTGGTGACATACGGACGTGACCAAGGTGGTCGGGGCTGCGATGCCTTGGCAACGAGGGAGCCGACCGCACCGACGACGATCAGGGTGACGCAATAGACCGCCACAATCACTCGCGCATGCTGGGTCAGCCAGCCGACGGCGAGATCGAAGGGGACCGTCACTTTGTTTCCCGACCGAATTGGAAGCATGAAGAACGAAAGGCCAAGTACTGCCGATGTGATGAAACGTCGGATCGCGCGGCGGCGCCGGTGGGGGTCGTTCATGGGAGAGTTGAACTACTACCCTCCACAACCTGAGCGCCCTGGGGCCAGTGGCCATCTAGGAACAGGTCCACGGCAGCCAGAACGGCGGCACGGCTCTCGGCCCAGGTGAGATGCCCCACACCTGGCAGAGCCAGCAGTCGCGCGTTGGGCAGGATGGCCACCCATTCCCGCCCGCCCCCGAGTGGCGCGATACGGTCTGCGTCGCCGTGGATGGTCAGGGTCGGTGTCTCTGACTTGCCTACGCGCGGTCGCCAGTCCCATTCGGGGAGCTTGTCCAGAACGTGCTGCAGTGTGACGCTGAAGTTCTGAGGCCACTCGTTGCGCAGGTTACAGGGCATCGCAATGCTGTCGGTGGCTGCGGCGCTGCCCACATACATTATCAGGTAGGCGTCCCAATACGCTTCACAATACCCCACCGGATCGGAGGCCAGCGATCCGGAGGACTCCATTTCACGAAGACGCCTGATCTTGGCAGTGTCAATCAACGCGCTTGGCGGCGGTCGCTCCATGTAAGGAGCGCTGCTGCGGGGTGGCATGGGTCCCATCTGGATCGTCCGACTCACCCGCTCCGGATGTTCCGCGGCGTACAGCGCGACCACGGCGCCGAGGTAGGAAAATCCGATCAAGCTGATACGGCTGATGCGGAAATGCCGGCGCACTGCCTCGAGATCGTCGATGTCGTGATCGAGTCCCAGTTTGGACCCGTCGAGGACTCGCGATGATCGTCCCCGGCCCCTCATATCGTAGAAGATCAGGGTGCGGCCCGCGGCCAGGGGATTGAGGTCGTCGGCCAAGTACATGCCGGCCGGTATCAGAACTGTGTCGGGCCCGTCGCCTACAGTGCTGTAGTGCAGCCTGACCGAATCGTCGATGTCTATGTAGCCACGAGGGGAGAGCCGCCGTTCACCCGCGCATGCTGCAAGCAACAGCACGACTGCGGTCACCGTCGGTCGGAATCGGTACACGGTCTCTGTGTGTACTAAGGTGCGGCGAAGTTCGGGTCGGCGCGCTGCTCAGCCACCGGCCCGGACCACTCGGTTGCGTCCCTGTTGTTTGGCCTGCTGCAGCGCCGCCTCCGCCTCGCTCACCAGCCGATCGGGCTCCAGACCCTGAGTCGGCACCATCGCAGCAGCACCGGCGCTCACGGTGAACATTCTGTTCGGTTCAGCATCAGCGTGTGGAATCTCCAGTTCTGCCACCGTATTGCGAATCCGCTCGCACATCGCAGCTGCCTGCTCGCTGTCGAGTCCTCCGTCCATGAGCAGTGCAAACTCCTGACCGTCATATCGCGCGGCGAGGTCACCCACCCTGCGGCAATGCTCCGCGACAATCGCTGCCAGATGACGCAGCCGGTCGTCGCCGACATGGTGGCCATAGGTCGCGTTGTAGGCCTTGAAATGATCTACATCGATCAGACCCAACGCCACTGACACGCCGGCTCGGTGAGCCCGTTTCCATTCATCGATCAAGCGCTCGTCGAACACGCGGCGTGTGGCCAGGCCGGTGAGGCCGTCGAGTCGATCCTCCCTTCTTCTTTGTTCGGTCACGTCGCGCGCGATGGCGTAGAGCAGTCCGGTCTCAGGATCCGGAAACGACGTCCACGCCAGATCTCTGTAAGTGCCGTCTTTGCAGCGGTATCGGTTCTCAAACCGGAGCGTCGGTGTTCCAGATGCAAGGCTGCCGATCTCGGCGCGAGTCCCGGGTCGGTCGTCCGGGTGTACGAAGTCGACGAACGGCCGATCCAGTAACTCGGCGGCGCTGTATCCGAGCGTCTGTTCGAAGGCGGGGTTCACCCGCTTGAAGTAGCCGTCCACGCCAGCTATGCAGCACATGTCGAGAGCGTGTTCGAAGAAGTTGTCGAGATCCAAATGCGCCATCTCGCCTGTGGCCGGGGTCTGGATGCGGACGCCGCAGCCAGGGCAGTAAGCAGCTCCAGAGGGGAGATCTGTGCTGCAGTGATGACACTTCTCAAGCGGCGAATTCATGGGCATGGCTCCGGACTGAGGCGTTGCGCCGGGGTCACGCGGCGTCGACTCGGCGGCAGATACTCGTACTGATAACCCACATGGGCGGACATGTGCCGGTCCGCGCGAGGTTGATGGAACGCATCACTCTTATTCTGTGGCCTGGGACCCTGCTCCGCCAGTCAGCACCAGCCGGATACGGTGCTAATCCTCCAGCTTGAGGGCGGCCTCGCGCACTGAGTTGCAGTGAATCCGTACGGTGTCGTCGTGCCGCATGGCGTATCCGCCGGCGAGTGTCAGCGCCACCGGCACTCCTGAGCTCCCACAAGTGTCAAAGACTAGCCTATCCCGTAGCCGTAGCCCCTCGATCGTGAGGCTGAGCCCACCGAGCTGGTCCTGCTGGTACGGATCGGCCCCGGCGAGGTAAAAGACCAATTCGGGGCGATGCCTTTGGATGACCTCCGGCAGGTGTCTGCCCAGTAGAGACAGATACTGCTCATCTCCGGTACCGTCCGCTAGGCCGAGATCGAGGTCACTGGGCGGCTTCCAGGCTGGGTAGTTGCGTTCCTGATGCATGGAGAACGTGAACACGGCCGGCTCGTTGTCGAATATGGCCGCCGTCCCGTTGCCGTGGTGGACGTCGCAGTCGATCACGGCTGCACGGTTTATGGCTCCTTCGTGCTGTAGGGCGCGAATCGCGATCGCGACGTCGTTGATGAGGCAGAACCCTTCACCGTGATCCGGGAATGCGTGGTGGAAACCGCCGCCCAGGTGTGCGGCGATTCCAAGTTCCAATGCCCGCTTGGCCGTGGCGATGGATCCGCCGGCGCAGAGCCACATCGCCTCCCGGAGCTCGGTTGAGAACGGTACCTCCAGTACCATTTCCTCGTAGCGCGAGAGGTCTCCAGTCTTGATCTTCCTGATGAAGTCCTCGGTGTGCACGAGGCCGACCTGCGTGTCGCTGGCCGGCTCGGCCGTCACGAAGTTGGCCGGCTCGAGTACGTGTTCGTCCAGTAGGTGGTTGCGGATCAAGCCGTACTTCTGCGTGGGAAAGACGTGCGGACCGATGTCGACCTGGTAGGCCGGGTGCCAGATGACCGCGAGACGGGTTGCCATGAGATTCCCTTATTTGATCGGATTGGGCGCTCGTTGTGGCGGCAGCCCGGTATCCGGGCGGACCCGTGTCTCCGGGCGGTCACGTTCACCCGACAGATCCGTCAGTCGCTGTACCGCTTGCTGGACTCTACACTCTACAATTTCGATGTTGTGCCGTGAATGGGACATGAAGCCCGTGTGAAATGGATGCCCTGCCGTTCTGCCGTGCTTCCCGCTAGCTTGCCACCATGCGTATCCATAGTGGCGAGCGGTCCGGGCACCGCGGACAACGAGGAGACCGTACGGGTACCGATATCAAGAGAAAGCCCAACTTCGCCAGTGCGTGGCATGAAGCGCGACAGATCATCTGGGCTCATCGCTCGCGCCTAACCCTTGGCCTGCTCCTCATGCTGATCAGCAGGCTCGCAGGGCTAGTGTTGCCCGCCAGCTCAAAGTTCCTGATCGACGACGTAATCGTGAACGCCCGCGAGGATCTCTTGCTCCCGCTGGCACTGGTAGTGGGGATAGCCACACTGGTCCAGGCCAGCACGGGATTTGCGCTGTCACAGGTGTTGGGCGTCGCGGCCCAGCGTGCCATCACCGAGATGCGAAAGACCGTGCAGGAGCACGTGTCACGGCTACCGATCAACTACTTCGACTCGACCAAGACGGGAGTGTTGATCTCTCGGGTCATGACTGACGCCGAGGGGATCCGCAATCTCGTGGGAACCGGCTTGGTGCAGCTGACGGGTGGGCTGTTTACCGCCTCCATCGCGCTCTGTGTGTTGTTCTACCTCAACTGGCGTCTCACGTCGATAACCATTCTCATTTTGGCCGTTTTCGGCGCTGCGATGGCCTTCGCTTTCACGCGCCTGCGTCCTCTCTTCCGCGAGCGTGGCAAAATCAACGCCGAGGTCACGGGTAGGCTGGGTGAGACGTTAGGCGGTATCCGCATCGTCAAGGCGTACACCGCCGAGAAACGTGAGGCGTATGTATTCGCCAAGGGTGTACATCGTCTCTTCCGCAACGTCGCGAAAGGTGTGACGGGTGTATCAGGGATCTCCTCGTTCTCGACGCTGGTTGTGGGCATGATCGGTGTGGTCATGATAGTAGTCGGTGCACGATCGATCATCTCTGATGCCATGACGTTGGGTGATTTCGTCACCTATGTTCTATTCGTTGGACTCCTGGCCTCGCCGCTCATCCAGATCGCGTCGATCGGCACGCAGATAAGTGAGGCCTTCGCGGGCCTTGACCGGATCAGAGAGATCCGCGGCATGGCGACGGAGGATGAGGAGGATGCTCGTCGGGATTCCATGCCCGATCTCAAGGGGCGCTTCGTTTTTCAGGAGGTGAGCTTCGAATACGATCCCGGAGTCGAGGTGCTGAGAAATATCAGCTTTGACTCCGAGGTCGGCACCAGCACTGCCCTGGTCGGCTCGAGCGGCTCTGGCAAGAGCACTCTGATCAGTCTCGTGGCAGCATTCAACCGACCCAAGGCCGGCAGGATCTTCGTAGACGGTCACGATCTCTCCGATCTCAGGCTCAGGGACTACCGGGCCAACATCGGGGTCGTACTGCAGGAGAACTTCTTGTTCGACGGCACGATCGCGGAGAACATCCGGTTCGGTGCGCCGCGGGCCACGGACGAGCAGGTGAAGGAGGTCGGTTCGATCGCCCACTGCGACGAGTTCGTCGATCGGTTCGAAAACGGCTACGATACCGTCGTGGGTGAGCGAGGTGTGAAGCTGTCCGGCGGACAGCGACAGCGCATAGCCATCGCCCGCGCGATCTTGGCAAATCCCCGCATTCTGATTCTGGACGAGGCAACATCGAGCTTGGATAGCGAGAGCGAGGCTCAGATTCAGGCGGGACTAGCAGCTCTGCGCGAAGGTCGAACGACTTTCGTGATAGCTCACAGACTGTCGACGATCCAGACTGCGGACCAGATCTTGGTGCTCGAACAGGGTGAGATCGTCGAGCGCGGTACGCACGATGAGCTATTGGCCAACGGTGGCCGCTATCGGGACCTCTACGAGCGGCAGTATCGGATCGAGCTGAATCGTTTCATCAATCCAGGAGAGGACTTCATCCCAGACCTACCTGGTACCGCTGCGAACGAGGTCTCTGCGCGCGATGACAGGTCTGCGGTTTGAACCTGAGGGTCTGCATCTGACGATCGTCAACCGGTCTCCCACCAGGCGACCACTCCTCGGTAGCCGCATTCCCGGCATTCGACATGAGCGGGATGTCCGAAGAGCCTGATACGCGACCCGGAGTAAGGGCAGACGGCGTATCTTTTCCCGAGGTCGGCTGCGGTCCCTTCAGCGGGATTCTGGGCGTTGATAGCGCGGTAGACCACGGTGAAGCGATACGGTCGTTCGGTTCGGATCTCGACGAGATCGCGCTGTACGGTTACGGTGCCTCCGGCGACGTCGAGGTCGACGGTACTCGACTTGTCGTCTTTCTTGATGGGATACCAGGCGCCGCTCCGCAATCTGGGGGCACCCGCAATGGCCCAGAGCCGGGCCCATGCTTGGGTCCTGGTCATTCGTGCGTCCTCCCTTGAGGGCATCACTACCCGCGTTCGGCACTTAGGATGGAAGCGTAAAGTCCTTCCCATTGCAGCGATTTTCTGTGATCTGGGTCGCAGCACCGGTTCGTGAAGACGCTGTGCCCGCCGAACGGACCGCTCGCCGGAGGCCGACGCGATACTCCCGGGCTGCCTGCGGGGTTATAGTCAATGAGGCCGTCCCGCGGGACCAAGTCGAGGGCTGCGCCGCAGGTGTCTCGTCATACCCTGTGCCGCCATTACGAAACCCCGAGCACTTATCGTGAGGTGAGATTCATTGCCACGCTGAATTCGAACTGTGTGCTCTGGTCGACTGTTGCACTGGTATTCGGGTGTGGCGGTCCCTCCGTGGATTGGCACGAGGCGGACGGCTATCGCTGGCGGGGGTTGATTGCGCCAGGTAAGGGCGACCCGGGTTTCACGCAGTTGGATCCGTCGAGGACCGGCATCGATTTCTCCAACTTCGTAACAGAGGACCAGCTGCTCCAGAACCGGCACCTCGGTCAGGGATCGGGTGTGGCCCTGGGCGACGTGGACGGGGACGGTCTGGTGGATGTCTACCTGGGCCGAATCGAAGGACCCAACGCCCTTTATCGGAACTTGGGTGACTGGCGTTTCGAGGAGATCGCCGAAACCGCGGGCGTTGCCGCTGCCGACCGGTTTACTACGGGAGTCACCTTCGCTGATGTTGACGGGGATCGGGATCTTGATCTACTCGTAGCAGCACTGGGCGGACCTAACTCGTTGTTCCTCAATAATGGCACTGGTGCGTTCACCGAGATGTCGGACGAGGCGGGGCTGGATTCGGGCTTTGGCAGCACGACCATGACCTTGGCCGATGTCGAGGGTGACGGGGATCTCGATCTCTATGTCGCAAACTACCGAGTGCTTCGCGTCGAGGATGTGTATCCGCCGGTGGAGAGGACTTTTGAACGCACTCTGCAACAGGAAGGTGAGCGCTGGGAGGTAGTGCCCAGATTCCGGGAGTACTATCGCGCCTATGTGCGTGAAGACTTCAATATGCTGGTCCGAGTGCAGCGGGCCGAGCCGGATCTGTTCTACCTCAATGATGGTAAGGGCAGGTTCGAGCGCATTCCCCTTACCTCGGGGCGGTTCCTGGATGAGGATGGCAACCCGCTCGCTAGCGAGCCGGAGCTGTTCAATCTGTCAGCCCGGTTCTATGACATGGATGGGGACGGGGATCAAGATCTGTACGTTTGTGCCGACTTCGAGGACCCCGATCAGATTTGGATCAATGACGGGAAAGGTTCGTTCCGGGCGGCCCCACGCCTGGCGTTGAGGACCACCAGCAATTCGGCCATGGCGGTCGACTTCGCCGACATCGATCGCGACGGGGACGTAGACTTCTTCGAATCGGACATGATGGCCCGGGACCCGCGCCGGCGTAAGACGCAGAAGCCGTCACACACTCCCCTTCCCAAACTCGTCGGGAAGATCGACGATCGGCCGCAGATGATGCGCAACACGCTGTTCTTGAACCGTGGTGACGATACTTACGCGCAGATCGCCGAATTCGCGGGCGTCGAGGCTGCAGGGTGGTCGTGGTCGACCTTCTTTCTCGATGTAGACCTCGATGGCTACGAGGACATTCTGTTGTTGACGGGCCACATCTGGGATGTGATGGATTTCGATATCCAGAACAGAACCTCTGGCGGGATGTCACGGGTCGATTGGCGCAGAGAGCGCTTCCTCTTTCCTAGGCTGGAACTGCCCAACGTGATCTTCCGCAACAATGGCGATCTCACGTTCGATGAGGTGGGAAGAGAGTGGGGGTTTGCTGACGAAGACGATGTCTCTCACGGTCCTGCGGTGGCGGACCTGGACGGCGACGGCGATCTGGATGTAGTCGCCAACCGGTTGGGTCTTCCTGCAGGAGTGTACCGCAACGATGCCAGCGGATCCCGAGTCGCAGTGCGTTTGATAGGAGATGCTCCGAACACGGCTGGGGTGGGTTCAAAGATCCGGGTCCGTGGCGGTGCCGTGCCGGAGCAGGAAAAAGAGGTGACGGTTGGCGGGATGTACCTGTCTGGCTCTGACCCCATGTATTCGTTTGCCACCGGGGATGCGGAAGCCGTCACGATCGTGGTGGATTGGAAAGGTGGAGGAAGGACCGTGCTCCGCGACGTGGAGCCGAACCGCCTGTACGAGATCAACCAGGGCTCAGAGCGTGCCGCAGCGGAGGGCGGGGGAGAACGGCAGCCGACCTCTAGGGCAACACTGTTCACCGACATTTCCGGTGAACTCGACCACGTTCACTCTGACTCGCAGTTCAACGACCTGGACCGCCAGCCGCTACTGCAGAACACGCTGAGCCTGCTGGGTCCGGGGATCAGCTGGTATGACGTCGATTTGGACACCGATGAGGACCTGCTGATAACGTCGGGTCGCGGTGGGCAACTAGCCTATTTCCGCAATGACCGCGGCACATTGCGAAGGTCGGAGATCGCTGGAGGGGTGATCCCGCATGATCAGACAGCCGTAATCGGTATGCCCAACGGCAGGGGTGGTACCGCTCTGCTTGTCGGCCAGTCGAACTACGAATCTCAAGACCTCCGACTGATATCGGAGATTGCGTCCGTTCTCAAATTCGATATCGACGAGGGCGATGGACCGGCGGCCGGGCCGAATGTCGTGGTTACCGAAGCGGTCGCCGGTTCCAACAGTAGCACGGGCGCGCTCGCGATGTCGGATTACGATGCCGACGGAGACCTCGATCTCTTCGTCGGTGGACGCGTGATCCCGGGTTCCTACCCGCTACCGGCTTCTTCGCGGCTGTTGCTGAACGATGCTGGGCGGTTCGCGGTGGACCGCACGAATGGATCGGCGCTCGCGGATGTCGGTCTGGTCTCGGCCGCCACGTTTTCTGACGTGGATGTCGATGGTGATCCCGATTTGCTGGTAGCCTTGGAGTGGGGAGGTGTGAAGCTCCTGCGCAACGATCGAGGGCGGTTCTCCGATGTCACCGATACGGTACTCTCTCGGTTCCGCAGCCGGTGGAACGGGATCGCGACCGGTGATTTCAACGAGGATGGGAGACCGGATATCGTCGCGACGAGTTGGGGGCGCAACACGAAGTACCGGATTGACGAACGTCATCCTCTCCTTCTGTACTATGCCGACTTCGACCGCAACGGTTCGTTGGACTTGATCGAGGCGCAGTTTCAAGAAGAACGACAGGGTTTGTTCCCCCTGGAGTCGTTCTCACGAATAAAAGCGGCGATGCCGCGAGTACAGCAACGGATACCGACGTATATGGCATACGCGGACGCGACATTGGAGGAGTTGTTGGGTCCGCAACTGGAGTTGGACGAGCGCCTCGCGATCATCACGTTCGACCACATGTTGTTCCTCAGTAACGGCGAGTCCTACGACGCCATTCCTCTTCCTGCCGAGGCACAATTCGCTCCCAGCTTCTACGCCGGCGTAGCCGATTTCGACGGCGACGGGCACGAGGACTTGTTCCTGACGCAGAACTTCTTCCCGACCCAGCTGGAGACGCCGCGCTACGATGCGGGTCGCGGTCTACTGTTATTGGGGGACGGCAGCGGGAGTCTAGAGCCCGTGGCGGGCCAGTCCTCCGGCATTGAGGTTTATGGCGATCAGCGGGGCGCAGCATTCGCCGACTACGATGGCGATGGGCGGACGGACTTGGTGGTGTCGCAGAACGGAGCCGAAACCAAACTATACCGCAACGCTCGGGCCGAACCCGGGATACGCGTGCGGCTCGTGGGAGACGGTCGGAATCCGCACGCGTATGGTGCCACGGTTCGTTTGGTGTATCAGAACGGAAGAGGCCCGGCTCGCGAGATCCAAGCCGGCAGTGGCTACTGGTCTCAGAATGGTGCGGTCCAAGTCCTGGGTCTCGGGGGGCCGGTGACCGCGGTATGGGTGAAATGGCCCGACGGTTCGGAAGTGGAAGTACCGGTTGAACCGGGTCAGCGGGAAGTGGTGGTGAGGTCGAGGGAGTAGTGGGGATAGTGCAGAGTACAGGAAGCGGGACGTAGACCGACGGGTCCGCCGGGTGGACGGGACCGCCAGGGCGGCGGGACACTCGCGGTGACCCCTCAGAACGCAAATAGCCTCGTGACCTTGGCGGTGATCACTCGATCCAGCAACGTGTCCAGTGCCAGATTGCGTCGCTCGGTGTAAACGAGAAAGATGTCGCTCAACGGCGCGTGAATCAAATTGAGTCGCACGTTGGTGATCAGTTCGTCGGTGGAGTTGTTGTATTGAACGAATGCGCTGGCGAAGAGCTGGGTCGAGTAGGCGTACCTGATGCGGGCACCGAAAAGATCTGCCGCGAAGGAACTGTCGGCTAGGGTTATGTCGTTGTGTTGCACCGAAAAATCGAGCGACACGTGATGGTTGGGCCGCAGAACTGCAGTTCCGGAGATTGAGGCGATATCTCCGTCGTAGAATCCACCGCGTGCGAGCCTCACAATGCCTGATAGCCAGCGAGCTCCGCTCGAAGCGTAGCTCAGTGCTGCGTCACTGAACCGATAGTCGCCCGGTGCCAGCTCGACTCCGGCTATGACCTCGGCATCTGAGAGCCTTTCGAACCTGTTGTTGTAATCCAGACTGAGCGTGCTACCGTCCATGAATGTGGTTGTTGCTCCACCGGTTATGGTGCGCGTTTCAAGCGACCAGCTCAGATCGGAGATCACGGTGGCGTCGACATAAGGATTCACCTCGATGATGCCGGGGATCTTCGGTTGTGGATGTGCTCCGATAGTGGCAAACGCCTGGCGCATTCCAAGGCGGCGGACAAACCCGACTGCGGGGTTGAACGATTCTCCCACATGCTTCACGAATCCGGAGACGTCCCAGACGGGATCACGCCAGGCCAGCTGCAACCAGGCTGCTTTCTTGTCTCCCGGAGTGTTGGGCTGATCGGTGCCGGCAACGTACGAGTTCACGATGAGGTTTTGTAGCAGCCGCAGGTTCGCGTCAAAGCCCCAACTCCTGTTGTACACGCCGGTCGCTCCGGGATCGGTAACTTGGCGGTTGATGAACATCGCGCCAACGTCACTACTGCCGAAGATCGAGCGACGGACGCGAGCGACGGCGAAGTTCTCGGCCGGTCCCAGGTCGCTCGATCGTGTCTGTACGTCGAGCAGTCCGATCTCCAATCCCCCGAGTCGGCCGGACAGCCTGCCGCCCACCAGAATGTCCACGGGCCGGCGGTCTTCTGACAGACCGATCCGCCGCGAGTGGAACAGTGTGAAATCTTGTAGCGAGGACCCGGTGCGGTAGTTTCGCTCTGTCACATCGCCGAGTGTGAAGACACCGGCATTCTCCATGAAGAAGTCACGCTTCTCCGGGAAGAACAGTGAGAAGCGCGTGAGGTTCACTTGCTCTTGGTCCACCTCGACCTGCGAGAAGTCCGTGAACATCGTCATGTCCAGGGTCAGCCGAGGCGTCACACCGTACTTGATGTCCATTCCGCCGCCCAGGTCATTGCCGTAGTCGTCGATGCGCAGCTCTCCCACCTGGCGATTAGCCGATAGGTAGGGTTTGACGGTGAGGTTGCGTCCCTGCCGGAGGTTGCTCAAACCGGTCAGACTTCCTGCTCGAGACATCTTGTGCACACGGTATTGGCGGTCGATCGGAGCCCAATACGCGTCCTCATTCTTGCGCCGCACTCGCCGCAGGAAGTTCACGCCCCAGGTCATGTCCTGATCGCTGCGCGCGAATCGCAGGGTGGTCAGCGGTATAGCGATTTCGACGGTCCAGCCGTAATCGTGGATCTGGGTCTTGCGATGGATGATTCCCTCCCACGCCCGGTTTGTGTAGCGACTATCGTTGAATACTTGTGCGTCGAAGAGAGCGCCTCCGGGATTCACAGCGAAGAGAAGAGCATTCTGTTTATCCCAGTAAGTGTCCAATGCAACGCCCAACAAGTCCGAGTCATGGGTCTCGAAGTCCTGTTCCAAACCGGAGATCGTGATCTTATCTACCTCCGAGTCGTACATGGTGGCGCCGATGTAGAGGTTACGCTCGTCGTACAAGACTCGGACTACGGTCTTTTCTGAGGCAGCGTATCCGACTCGCGGAAGATTGAGCACGAATCCGGTGGCCGAGTCAGCCATCTGCCACGCGGGTTCGTCGAGGAAGCCATCGATGGTCACTGGCTGCGTAGTCGCTACTGCGCGCAGTGCCGGCCGCGGTGCCGTGTTCGGATCGATGGGTTCGACCGACGAGGCCGCGTGTTCGCCGTCAGACGCCCGCACGTCGACCTGCGCCAAGGTAGTGCCAGCAGAGGCTAGACAAAGAGCGCCTGCACCGGCAGCGAGAACAATGAATCTGTGATGGATCGGTCCCGTCCTGTTTGCATGCAGGAGCAAGATAAGCTACTGAGACAATGAGCGCGCCTGGTCCTGGATTCGGTCCGGGACTACTTTTCGGCACCCCTGACCCTGCGGAGCGATCGAGGAGATCCCGATGTACGAGCCGATCCAACAGACCACGGTAATCACCAGACGTCCACTGCGGGCGCCTGCCGGTCTGAGCTTGATAGTGGCGCTATCAGCGATTCCGAGCACCTCGCTCCTGGCGCAGACCCTGAGTCAGGAGAAACAGTTCGCATTGGCTGCAGTTGGTGGACTGTCGGCGGAGATCCACCGCATGTCTCAGACCCTGTGGGACTACTCCGAGACTGCGATGCTCGAGCACCGGTCCGCCGAGTTCCTGGCCGGTCTGCTCGAAGCCGACGGGTTCGCGGTCGAACGCGGCGTGGCGGGGATGCCTACTGCGTTTGTAGCCTCTTACGGATCCGGCGGACCGATCATCGGTGTCCTGGCCGAGTACGATGCCTTGCCGGGTGTGGGAAACGCCCCGGTGCCACACCGACAACTCCGAGCTGACGGTGTGACCGCGGGTCAAGGCTGCGGCCACAACTTGTTCGGCGCAGCTTCGGTGGCGACAGCGATGGTCCTCAAGCGAGTGATGGACGAGTACGGCTTGAGAGGTACAGTGCGGCTCTATGGGACACCAGCAGAAGAGACGGTCGTGGGCAAGGCGTACATGGCCAAAGCGGGTTTGTTCGACGATCTGGATGCAGCACTGGAGTGGCACCCGGGACTCGAGAACGCCGTCAATAACGAGCGTTCTCGAGCGCTCAATAATTTCACTGTTGAGTTCTTCGGTCAGGCGGCACATGCGTCGGCCGATCCGTGGAACGGCCGGAGCGCCTTGGACGCGGTGGAGCTGATGAATCATGGTGTGAATCTGATGCGTGAGCACGTCAAGGAGAGTACACGTATACACTACGTGATTCCGTCCGCTGGTGAGGCTCCCAATGTGGTGCCCGAGTATGCGAAGGTATGGTATTACGTGCGCGATGCGGACCGAGCTGCAGTAGAGCGGTACTACGGTTGGATTCTCAAGATCGCCGAGGGCGCCGCACTTGCCACGCGCACGACGCACAAGGTGAGCTTGATAACGGGCGTTCACGCGCTGTTGTTCAATCGGCCGCTGCAGGAGTCGATGCAGCAGAACCTGGAGGCGGTCGGTGCTCCCGACTTTACCGATGTAGATCAGGAGTTCGCGCGCGAGCTACAACGGGCGCTAGAGCTGGACGAGACCGGATTGAGTATTGCGATCAAGCCGTTAGCGGAGGAGCCGTTGCCGGTGAGCGGAGGCTCGACCGACGTCGCGGAGGTGAGCCACATTGCGCCAACGGTAGGGCTCACTGTGACGACCGCCGCAGAGGGTGTACCGTGGCACAGCTGGGCGACGTCAGCCTCACATGGTACCGATGGCTCGGTGCGCGGGGCGCTAGTAGCTGCCAAGGTGCTTGCCCTCACCGGGGTGGACATGCTTATCGATGAGTCGTTGCTCGAACGGGCCCGAGCCTTCTTCGCTGATGCTACGGAAGGGAAGCCGTACGTGTCACCGATACCCTTAGATCAGGCTCCGCCGCTGCCGGAGGGGGGAGTCAGATAGCCGACGCAGGGTAAATGGAACGCCGCCGTTTCTCGTTGCCTCGGCACCGCTACTAGTATCCCGCCGCATGCCCGTCCTTTCTGGACTCGGATGCGCCGAAGTAGACTGCGTTTCTCATGTCGTACCCGATCGCCTGGTAACCCCCGTACCCGCCCAGGGTGTGCTCAACCACGTGTCCCCGCGCAATAAGCACTCGGATCACTTCATCCGCAAATCCGGATTCCAGATTGAGGATCCCACCGTCCGTCATCACTTCTCCCGTTGGTTGAGACGAGCCCGTGTGTCTCATCCGCGGTGCGTCACCGGCTTCCTGCAGGTTCATCCCGAAGTCGATGATGTTCACGAGGATCTGTACATGTCCCTGCGGTTGCATGGCTCCTCCCATCACACCAAAACTCATATAGGGCTCGCCATCCTTGGTCACAAACCCCGGTATGATGGTATGGAACGGGCGCTTGCCGGGTTCGTAGCTGTTGAAGTGTCCCCCATTGAGATTGAACAGCTCTCCTCGGTCCTGTAACACGAAGCCGAGGCCGTCGGGTGTCATGCCCGATCCCATCCCGCGGTAATTGCTTTGTATAAGTGAGACCATGTTGCCGTCGTGGTCCGCCGTCGTGAGGTAAACGGTTTCACCGGTCTCAAGTGCGGGATCGCCGGAAGGATACTCGCGTGCAGCACGCTCCATGTCGATCAGGGCACGCCGTTGTGCCGCGTACTCCTCGGAAATGAGCCACTCGACGGGAATCTCGTTGAAGGCCGGATCGGCGTAGAACTTGGCCCTGTCTTCAAACGCCAGCTTCTTGGCTTCGGTGAGAACGTGGAGGTACTCGGCACTCCCAAAGCCCATTGCTCCGATGTCAAAGCCCTTGAGGATGTTGAGCATCTGGAGTGCCGCGATTCCCTGAGAGTTGGGGGGTAGCTCCCACACGGTGTAACCGCGGTAGTCGCCGGATACCGGATCGACCCACTCCGACCGATGGGCGGCCAGATCTTCGTAAGAGAGAAAGCCACCCATGCGCCTCATAAAAGCATCGATGGTGTGGGCGATCTCGCCCTCGTAGAACGCATCGCGGCCGCCGCTAGCGATCTTCTCCAGGGTGCTGGCGAGAGCGGGATTCGTGAAGACCTCACCTTTGCCGGGTGCGCGGCCGTTGGGCATGTAGACTTCGGCGAACCCCGGCCATTCTTCGAGGGTCTCCACATCTTTGCGCCAGTATTCGCCGATCACCTCGGTCACTGGGAACCCTTTGCGCGCATATTCAATGGCGGGAGCCAGGATCCGCTCCATCGAGAGGCGGCCAAACTCAGCATGCAGCTCGAACCAGCCGTCCACCGCTCCGGGAACCGTGACCGGCAATGGACCGTGAGCCGGGATCTGCGTGAGGCCGCGCCGCTGGAACTCGTCTATGGTGAGTGACATCGGTGAGCGACCGCTGGCATTGAGGCCGTGGAGTTGTCGGGAGGTTGCCTCCCAAACGATTACGGACAGGTCACCGCCCAAGCCGCTACCGGTGGGCTCGACCAGACCGAGAACGGCGTTGGCAGCGATGGCGGCGTCAATTGCGTTGCCACCTGCTTTCATGATGTCCAGGGCCACTTCGGTTGCCAACGGCTGGCTCGTAGCAGCCATGCCGTTGCGAGCAATCGCCTCCGAGCGTGTGGCGAACGGCCTACCAGTGGGTCGATGTTGTGCGTGCATCTCTACAAGCAGAATGAGTATGGCAGCAACTGCCGTCATTCTCTTGGTGGTCTCCGGCCTCGGGCGGGCTCAAGCCTAGTCTTCCTGAACGGTCGGGTACTCTCTCGTGTCGTGGGCTCCGCCGTACTCTAGCTCGACCTCTCGCAGACCGTTGGGTGTACCGATGACGGTCAGGCGATCGTCTTCACGCAACACGGTGCCACCGCGGGGAACCAGGGTCTCACCGTACCTACGAATCAACGCAATTAGGTTACCCTCTGGAAGGTGGATGTCTCGCAAGGATTTTCCGATCAATGACTCGGATCTGGTGCCGGCGCGCAGGCGCAGCGAGAGGAAGCGATCATCCCGTAGCAACGTCTCCTTGAGGTCCTGCTCGTCGTCATCATTGACCCACTCGTCCATGAAATCGTCGTCCTCGATCCGACCCGCGAGCTGAGCGAGGATCCGGAGATGTTGTCCGGCATCACCCTCTCCGCTCACCAAGAAAAAAACCGCACGAATGGGGGTTTCGCTTGCCTGGCGGCCCAGTTCACTGTCGGTGGCACCAACGTCCAGGTCAGCGCCGCAACGTAACAGCACCAGCTCCGATGACACCATTTCGGGGAGCCGCATATGAAGCAGCAGTGCTCCGTGCGAGACCGGCGCAACGCCACTATCTATTGCTCTGTTGAATCCTTCGCTCAACTGGGCTGCATCGGCTGGGACCCTTTGCTGGAGCAACGTCGATGCGTCGCGGACGACGTTCGTCAATGCGCTCGGTGTCTGTAAATCGATGACGAACGCACGGGCTACTATTTCATCAAACGGGTCGGCTGCCCGGGCGCCCTTCTCCTTCATGATGTCACGCAGCTCGCGGTCGAGTCCTGCGAAGCGGCGTCGGCCCAGCCGTTCGAAAACGTGGTAGATGGCTCCATCCCGGGCCATATGGCCGCGTGCATAGTACGTGTACCAGCCAATGCCCACCGCAACCACGCTCATCGTGAAGAGTGAAGGGAGCCAGCCCATTTCGGCCACCAACACCAGAGGGGCCAAGATCCCCGCTAGCTGAGTCCACGGATAGAGCGGCGATCTGAATCCCGGATCATAGCTTTCGATCCGGCTCTCTCGCATCACGATGACCGCGATATTAAGCAGCCCGAATAGGGTCAGCTGAAGTGCACTGGCCAGTTCAGCTACGACACGGATATCGAGAAACAGGAGAAACAGGATCAGAATCGAGCAAGTGAGAATGATGGCGAAGACCGGCGTACGGAATCGTCCCAAAGTGGCTAGCTGGCGCGGAATGAGATTGTCACGGGCCATCGCCAGCGGATATCTAGATGCCGTTAAGACGCCAGAGTTCGACATGGATGCAAACGCGGCGATTGCAGCCAGGACCAAGAGGAACTCACCGAACCGCGGCGGCAGCCACCCGAACATGTGGCGCGCAGTCTCGGCGACAGGTACCAGGCTGGGTCGGCCGAGCTCGCCAGTTCCGAGAACCGCCACCATGATGGCAACTCCGATCACGTAAATGGCGATCACCGTCGTCAGTGAGAGTGACATGCCCAGCGGAATGTTGCGTTCCGGGTTCTTCACCTCTTCGGCGAGCGTGGCGACTTTGGTCAAACCGACATACGAGACGAACACCAGTCCTACGGTCTCGAGCAAGCCATCGACGCCATGCGGAAGGAAAGGAGTGAAACGTGTCCGCTGCAGCTCACCGATTCCTTGGGATCCGATGTTGGCGAGCCCGTCGATGATGAACAGAGTGAGAATCCCGAGCAGGGTGAAGACCAGCCATCGTAGCAATCCGGTCGACTGCCTGGCACCCAAGATGTTGAGGATGCAGAAGAGCACCGTGAACGCGATTGCGATCGGCTGGAATGGCACGTCGAAGAACAGCGTCAGATATATTCCGATCCCGATCAGTGCGAACGCACTCTTCAACATCAAGGCAAGCCACGTGCCGAGGCCACCGATCGTACCCATCAAGGGACCCAGCGTTCTGTCCAGATAGTAGTAGGCACCTCCTGCGCGCGGCATGGCGGTTGCCAGTTCGGCTTGGCTCAATAGTGCTGGCAGAATCAGCATTCCGGAGATCAGATATGCCAGCACAACCGAAGGTCCAGTCTCGGCAGCCGCAATACCGGGCAGCAGGAAGAACCCGGAACTGAACATCGCGCCAGTGCTGATCAGATAGACGTCCAGCAACGAGAGTTGCTTGGAAAGACGCTCGGACTTCAGCAGGCTCACGGTCAGCTTTCTGGTTGCTGGTATGTGTGTTTCAGTTCCATCACAAGACCCGCTAGCCGCCGGAAGAAGTGGTTACGGATCGCCCCTCGTCTGGTGACTCGTCTTCTTCACGTTCCCATGGTATCCAATCGATACCGAGGACGTGTTGCTGGATCCACTTGATCTCCTCGATGTCCCTGGTTCTTTGGTGTCGTGGTTCGCGAAAGCCGTGCGGCTCACGCGGGAACTTGATGTACCGCGTGACTTTGCCCTGATCCTTCAGTGCCGTGAAGAACATCATGCTCTGGGGTTCAGTGTCAGTACGGTCGTTGATGCCATGCAGTAACAAGGTGGGCGTCTCGACGTTTGCCACATGCGTCAATGCCGACATCTGACGGTAGGCTTCGGGGTTCTCCCATGGAGTTCCCCCGATGTACCACAGTCTCACGTCATGGTTGAATCCGGGCCCGTACTCGGAGGTCCAATCGGATACCATAGCTCCCAATGAGGCCGCTTTGAATCGGTTGGTCTGAGTGATCGTCCAACCACCGAGTATCCCACCGTAGCTCCAGCCGCGAATTCCCATCTTGTCCGGATCGACGTATCCTGCCTCGATCACATGATCCACGCCGGTCATCAAATCCCAGTAGTCTCCGCCGCCGATGTCGTTCATGTTGCCCTGCAACAAGTCGTCGGTGTAACCACTGCTGCCGCGCACGTTGGGCAGCAGCTGCGCATAGCCCAAACCGGCCCACACGTGGTAACTGGACCGGAAGCCATTGGTGAACACACCGGCAGGGCCACCGTGCACGTGCAATAGAAGAGGCAGCTTGGTCCCCGTCTGATAGTCCGCTGGAAGAATCAGAATCCCCTCTATCTCGGTCCCATCCCTACTCGTCCATTTGATCACCTCGGCGCGAGCGAGCGCCAAATCGGCCTCCATCCAGGGATTGGCCTCCGTCAACCGAATTGGATCGAACTGTTCCGTAGAAGACACGTAGAGGTCCGGTGGTGTGTCGATGTCGTGAAAGGAGTAGACCATGCGTTCACGGTCCCACGAGTAGGAACTGACGCTGAGCGACCCGACAACGTCTGTCAACCGCTCTACGGATCCATCCGCGAGGTCCAATCTGAACAGGTTGGAATTGGTGCCCTGGAGACCCGTGAATAGGATGCCGGTGCCCTCCGGCGTCCACACGGGATTGGATATCCGACCTGCGAACTGCCCCGATACCAGGCGCGATTCTCGTGTGTCCGGATTCATAATCCATATCTTGCTTTGGCGCAGCTCCCAAGTGTCAGCGCTCGGCGCGGTGTACATGAATCGGGTTCCGTCAGGTGCCCACTCGAGCCCACCCTCGGGCGCCCCGTTCTCGGTGAGTCGCGTCTGCGTCGAGTCCTGCAAATCGTACAGGAATATCTCGGATAGGTACTGTTGATTGCGACGGTTCTCATAGCGGGCCGTGAACGCGATTCGTTTCCCGTCGGGTGAGACAGCGAAGCTGCCGATACGGAAGTCGTGTGCGGTTAGCCGGACTTCCTGTTTCGATTCCAGCTCGAAGCGCCATAAGTTGTTCCAACTGCCCTGCTGCTGCCCGTTGGGTCCTTCATCGACAAAGATCGCATCGTACCCGTCCTCGTGCCGTTTCTCTTCTTCTTTACTGCGCGGCTCCGTGGCGACGAAGAAGATCGCTCTTGAATCGCCCGACCAGACGTATGAACCGACACTGGTCTCATGTTTCGTGAGCTGCACTGCCTCGCCACCGGTCGTTCGCATCAGAAAGAGTTGTTGTTTCTCGTCCACTGACCGTCTGAACGACAGGTGCTTGCCGTCCGGGGAGAATGCAAACGAGCTACCGCCGGCGTCGCCGATGTACTGAAACGGCTGTCCGCCGTCGGCAGGCACCATGTAGTACGTACTCTTGCGTTCGTTCTCTCCCCAGTCGAGCTCTGATTTGGAGTACAACACCCACTGACCGTCGGGTGACATCAGAGCTCCGCTCAGTCCCACCATGTTGAGACCGTCATCGGTGGTCAGGGCGCGGGGTACGCTGTCCTGGGCATAGACGGACGAGGCTACACAGAAGAGGAGCGCGGTCAGTAGATGCGGTTCCCGCATATGGACTCCGTCGTATGTATGGATGAGGGTGAAGGTCGTTCTCTTCAGGGATGCATCCACAAACTTACTGTTTCACCGCCGGTAGGCCAGAGGGCCGCTGAACGTGTGCAAATCAATGACGACCAGTGACTCGCAGACGCTCATCTCACTTGTTTCTTGCCACACCAGGGGCAGACGCTCCAATATTCGTGCAAGATGCCCCAGCCGCAACGATCGCATTTGTGTTTGGAATCGAGGATCTTCCACTTGCGCCTCACCTTGCGTCCGCACCACGGGCAGTACCGCATGAATGGCATTAGTTCCCTACGACCGCACGACGCGTTAGAACAGCGGGCGGTGTACCGCACGTCGCTGTAGGAACGGGTCGACATGGGTCCAATGGCGGGTCCGTGACACCAGGCGCAGAATCGCCAGTCGAGCTTGACGCCTCGGCCACATCTACTACACCGGCGTGGACATGAAACGGCGCCGCGATGTACCCTGCGCCGGGAACCGCACCAAGGGCAGTATTGCATTGTCTCCGATACGGGACCCTGACAGCGACCGCACGCAAATCTAGCTGCGAGCGCGCTGCCGTACGAGCGGCGGAAGTCTCTCAACTTCACAGCCTTCCAGTCGGCCGGTGCGCGGGTAGACTTGCGTCTGCGCCCGGCATTCCGGGAGGGTCGTTTCCTGGTGCGGCGAAACCGAGCCAGCATTTGGATGGCGTCCTTGTAGCGCTTGCGCTCGTCTATCTGGAGAGCCCGTTGTGTGAACGCCAGAAAGTCGGCGTGTACCCTTTGCGTGATACGTCTGAATCCGGGGGGCGGCCACTCGTACGGCCATTCAGGTAGCTGGCCGGCGAACATGCGGTAGAAGACGAGTCCGAGCGAGAAGACGTCAGATCGGAACGAGGGCTTGCCCAGTGCTTGCTCGGGGGCAACGTAGCCCAGCGTCCCCGTTCCCTTCGCACTCAGCAATTTCGTATGCTGCACGACCTTGGCGATGCCGAAGTCAGCGAGCCGTATCTTACCCCCGGGGAACAGGATGAAGTTGTCGGGCTTTATGTCGCAATGGATTATCCGGTGCTGGTGCGCATAGGCGAGGGCCTCCAGCATCTGTTCGGCGTAATCAAGTGCCACTGTAGTCGACAGTCGCCGGTTCAGTCGCTGCTCGAGCGTGCCCTCGCCGAGTGGGTATACGATGACGAACTGACGGCCGATGAAGCTGGCGTTCTTGATCTGGAGAATGTTGGGATGGTCGAGCCTGGCCGTGAGACGCACCTCTTTGCGAAACGCCCCCAGCACCTCCTTGGTGACCAGCCGCTTGTGTGGGATCTTCAGGGCAACAGGAATGCCCTGAATCGTGTCGTTAGCGCGATATACCGTGGCGAAGCCACCCTCGCCCAGGCGAGAGACTATGCGGTACTTGCCCAGGACCTGACGTGCCTTCACACCCACCCTTTGGCCCGGAACTCCCGCAACACATCCGTGAAACGTTCCATCTCTTCGGGCAAACCGAACGATAGCCGATTGTAGGTCAGCATCGGAGGGAACGGTCGACCCACCCAGATGTCGTACTCCCGCATCCGTTCTCTATAGGTTCTCAGATCTCCATTGACGCGGTGCATGACGAAGTTCGTCTGAGTGGGTAAGTACTCCAGTTCCAGTTCCTCGAGACAGCCATACACTATCTGTTTGGCGCGCGTATTCGCATCCAGGCTGCGGGTAACAAGTCCGCCGTCCTGCAGTGAGGCGAGACCAGCCCTGAGAGCCAGCTCGTTCGCGTTGACCTGGCACATGAAACTTCGGATGTGTGCGGCTGTGTCCGGGTGGGCGATACCATATCCCAGACGCATGCCGGCCATACCGTAGATCTTGGAGAATGTTCTCGCAATCACGACGTTGGGACGCTGCTCGATCCATTTGATCGCCGACCAGTAACCACCGTCGTCTACGTACTCGAAGTAAGCCTCATCGATCATGAACCGGACATTCTCGGGAGCATCCTCGATCCAGGCGTCCACCTGGCTGCACGCTGTGAGCGTACCGGTGGGGTTGTTGGGATTGCAGATGTACACGAGTACGGGATCCCAGGAACGGGTCGCCAGATCCCGCATCCGGTCGATGTCGTGAGCCATATTCGCGTCGAGCGGGACCCTCTCCACATGGTATAGCTCGGGTGTGCCGTAGTCGAAGACGTCTTCGAAGGTGGGGTCGGCGGTCACCAGAGTACCTCTACGAGCGGCGCAGGCCTGGACCATGACCTGCAGCACCTCTGTGGATCCGCACCCGAGTACGATGCTCTCGGGTGGGACCCCGTGCTTGGTGGCGAGCGCCGCCACCAGCTCACGTCGTTTCGCACCGGGATAACGATTGGCTTCGGGTATGCCGTCGATCACTGCGCGCCGTGCTGCAGGCGCAAGGCCCAGAGCGTTCTCGTTGGAGCTGAGTCGTAGGGGTCCGTCGGCCCCCGTTGAGTTGAAGCCCGCCGGGCTTGCCGTGGGGCCGAATCCGGTGGCTCCCGCGATTCCGGCGGCCATACCAGTCTGTAAGAATGCTCTCCGTTCCATGGTGTTGCTCCGATATGCCAGAAGGCTCAGATCTAGCTGGGCCAAAGATGTGGGTTATCGCACGGATTAGCGAGCGCTCTGCCGCGGGTCCCCATCCGGCGGGCGGTGCGGCGTCACCACGCCAAACCGGGGAGCCGGAGGCTGACAGCGGACCTGTGGCAGTGTAATATCAGGTCCGCGTGCTCTGGAACACCTGGTCGGTGGTTCAGGCTCCCGGTCGTGCATGACCGCCGTACCGCAGGGGAGTGCGTGTGATAGGCCGCAGCATAGTGGCAAGATGTGAACGATTCCAGTGGATGGCAATGCCGGATCCGCGCAGGGACAGACGTCGCTACAGCGACAGAGAGATGGCTCTGATACTACGGCGGGCCGCCGAGTTGCAGACCCGGGGTGCAGATGCTGCCACGCAGGAGCAGAGTCACACCATTGCGGAACTCGAACAGTTGGCTGCTGAAGTAGGCATAGATCCCCGCTATGTAGTGGAGGCTGCCCAGGCAGTGGATGCCGAGCCGATGGCGAAATCAGCGCCTGTCTTGGGAGCACCGACCAGCTATCAGGTCGGCCGGATCATCGTGGGAGACGTCAGCGAAACCGAGTTTGCCGATGTGCTCGATGCGATCCGCCAGACCACGGGGCAGCGAGGTGAAGTAAGCCGCGTGCTGGGGTCACTGGAGTGGAAATCCGGGGGAATAAGAGGGGAATCGTTCGTTACGATATCGCCACGGCAAGGCAAGACGGCAATCAGGATCGGAGGGCAATACGGGCGAGGAGCCACGCTGGTATACGGTCTCGTGGGGGGTATCGGTGCGGCGTTGTTGGTGGGGGTCAGTGTGTCCACCGGAAGTCCAATTGACTTCGGTACACTGGCTGCGGTGGGTGCGGGCTCATACCTAGCGGCCCGAACGGCCTGGCAAGTGGTCGCGGAAAGGGCGGAACGCAAGCTGCGCAAGGTCTTGGAGGAGGTGACGCTCGGCGTACTGCGGGTCGTAGGACGACCGCGCTCTGATCGGAGCGATTGAGCTCCTGACCACTGCATCCAGACCCACTGCCGCAGGGAGCCTGCCATGTTGCCGTTTTGGACCCACTCCGGTGAGGGAACCGGCCCATGACGAGCCGCTGTGAATGGTGTCTCGGCAGTGAACTCATGATTGTCTATCACGATGAGGAATGGGGCGTTCCGGTGCACGATGATCGCAAGCTGTTTGAGTTCATGGTGTTGGACGCCTTCCAGGCAGGTCTGAGTTGGGCGACCATCCTCAATAAGAGAGAGAACTTCAGGCGGGCGTTCGATGGCTTTGAGCCTGCCCGGGTCGCGTGCTACACCAAGCGCAAGATCGAGCGATTGCTTACCGACCAGGGGATCGTCCGGAATCGGCTCAAGGTCGAATCAACGGTGACGAACGCTGCGTGTTTTCTGAAAGTCCAGGAGGAATTCGGCTCGTTCGACGTGTTCATCTGGCAGTTCGTAGGCGGGGTGTCGCGGCAGAATCGCTGGAGGTCGTTGCGACAGCTGCCGGCCAAGACGCAACAATCGGATGCCATGAGCAGAGTGCTGAAGCAACGGGGCTTTCGGTTCGTGGGCTCGACTATATGCTATGCGTTCATGCAAGCTGCCGGTATGGTGAATGATCATGTCGTCGGGTGCTTCCGACATGCAGAAGTTGCGCGGCTGGCCTGAGTAGTAGCGGTGAGCGATATTGTCCGGCATCTGCCTTGGCATGCCCCCGAAAGGTTTGGCAACGCCCGTGGAAAACTCAGAGAGACGACGTGAGTGACGTGTTCGGCAAGCACCGCTTGTTGCCCGTAGATTGGCTGGTGGCGGCGTACAACCTGGTTTTTGCCATGATCTGGCTCACACAGATGAGCCGAGTATGGTTTGCCTCGCTGCTCGCCGGAGCGCATTTGGCAGGCCTCGTGTTGTTGTGGCTGTTGACGCGCGCGCCCCAGAGTCTCTCCGAGCCGATGCGCACGGTCCGCGAGATCTACCCCCTGCTGTTTCTGGCAGTCTTTTGGCCGGAGCTGGACATCCTGAGACCAGTACTTGCACTGGAGAGTGGTGACGCCCCGATAGCCGCGCTCGATCTGTTCGTGTTCAGAGTGGCACTTCACGAAATCTGGCTGCCGAACATGTCGGCTGTCTGGTTCAGTGAATTGATGTATTTCTCGTACGAGTGCTATTACCTGCTCGTCTTTCTGCCGCCCATCGTACTGCTATTCCAAAAGCGGCACTCTGCGTTGCGTGACACGACGTTTCGGCTGGTATTGGTATACTCGATTTGCTTCGTCACGTATGCTGTCTTTCCGGTCGACGGCCCGCACTTTCTGCAGGAGCCCTATCACGGTCCGCACACTTCCGGGTTCTTCTACGGCATCAACCAGATGTTACAGGCCTCGGGGGACTCACTGGGGTGCTCGTTCCCCAGCTCGCATGTGGCTGCGGCGGTCAGCGCTGCCTACGTCGGCTGGATGTACTTTCCTCGTTGGGTTGCAGTAGTCATGTCGCTCGAGGCTTTTGGGGTCACGCTATCCACCACCTACACGCAGAACCACTACGCCATCGATTCACTGGCCGGACTGGCGCTGGCGTTGGTGGTTCAGCTGTGGCTGGTGCCTGTGCTGTATCGGAGGTTCGGACTGGTAGCGGATTCGGCCGGTGGGCAGGTCTTGCAGCAGAGATGAAGTAATCCACCCCGTCCTGTACACCCACCCCGGTAGACGCCACATTACGGGGCTCGCACAACCAACTCAGGGAGCTCAATGATGCCAGAAGCCGACATATCCGAGGCGCACAAGAACTACCACCTCGGTGTCCCGCAGAAAGGCGATGTCTTTTTTCTCAAGGGATCGAACTGCTACGATTGGGGATTCAAGAACCGACTGGCCCGGATTTTCAATCCGGAGTCCGGCAATGCCGTGATGCTGGCGTTTGACCACGGGTATTTCCAAGGTCCCACGACCGGCCTGGAGCGTATCGATGTATCGATATTGCCGCTTGCGGCGCATGCTGATGCGCTGATGCTGACCCGAGGTATTCTCCGCTCGATTATTCCTCCCACGCTCCGCAACTCAATCGTGATGCGATCGAGCGGAGGTCCCAGTATCCTCAAGGAACTCTCAGATGAACGCATTGCTGTGGACGTGGAGGACGCGGTCAGAATGAACGTCGCTGCAATGGCGGTGCAGGTGTTCATTGGCGGAGAGAATGAGACGCAGACAGTCCACAATATGACGCGGCTCGTTGATGCCGGGACTCGTTACGGGATCCCGGTCCTCGGCGTGACGGCGGTGGGCAAGGAACTCACGCGCGATGCGCGGTACATCGGCTTGGCAACGCGAATCTGCGCCGAGTTGGGTGCCGCCGTCGTCAAGACGTATTTCGTACCCGGTTTCGAGACCGTCACAGCAGCCTGTCCCGTGCCCATCGTGATCGCTGGAGGTAAGAAGCTTCCCGAACTCGACGCACTGCAGATGGCCCGCGATGCAATCGATCAGGGCGCAAGCGGTGTCGATATGGGGCGCAACATATTTCAGTCCGAGGCACCGACTGCAATGATCAGAGCGGTACGGGGAGTGGTGCACGATGGTATGGAAGCTGCTACGGCGCACGAGCTCTATGAGACGCTCAAAGCCGAGCGTGAGGGGTCGTCAGCTAACTGATGGACCATGAAGAACAAGTGGGATGACGGCGCTGCTGACGCGTTGATCGCCACGGTAGATGGGCAGCAGTTGGCCGATCTATCGCACCGCATTTACTCGGCACGACTCATCGGGTCCGAGTCGGATCTGGTCCTTCATGGCGGCGGAAATGTCTCCGTCAAAGTGTCTCTGTCCGATGTGTTTGGAGCGGCCCAGCGGGTTACCTACGTGAAGGCCTCGGGTGAGGATATGCGTGCAATCGGGCAGAAGGGATTCGTAGCGCTCGATCAGGACTACCTCGCACGATTGGCTACGGTGCGATCTCTGGATGACGAGGTGATGAAGCGGGAACTAGCGCTACATCTGGTTCGTCCCCACGGCGGATTGCCGTCAATCGAAGCTCTGATGCATGTGTTTCTCCCGCCGAAATACATCGATCATACCCATCCGGCCGCGGTTCTCGCACTCACCAATCGTAGAGATGGGGAACGCTCAATCGTCGAGGCGCTGGGCACGGGGATCGCCACAGTACCGTATGTGAAGCCGGGCTTCGCTCTGGCTAGAGCTGCGGCCTGCGCGTTTGCGAGTCACGCACAGTGCGAGGGCCTGGTGCTGCTGCACCACGGCTTGATCACCTGGGGTGCCACCGCGCGTGAGGCGTACGATAAAACGATTGAGCTAGTTAACCGCGCCGAGCAATACTTGAATGCAAAGAAAGCCGGCCGCCCTCCAGTTAGGCGCACTGCTGTCAGTTCTGGCGAGGCGGCCGCGCGCTATCGGGCGGTCGCGCCCATCCTGCGAGGGAGCTTGGTCATCCGCGAAGATGACTCGGGCCTTTCCGCCCGGCGCAATGTCTTGCGGCCGCTTCTAGCGGAAGACGTGCTCGAGTTCCTGGAATCTGACCGCGGCAGGGAACTCGCTCTTGCGCCACCACTCACCCCGGACAACCTGATTCGAACTGGGGCCTTCCCTCTCTGGGTTGACAGCGTCGACTGGGCCGACGCTGGGGGGCTGAGACGCGCACTTTACGCTGCGATAGACCGGTTCTCCCGGGAGTATGCCGACTACCTGCGACGCCATGCCGGTGACGGCGGCGAGTCAGCGCATACGCTTCCCAGGACCGTGATGCTACCGGGCTTGGGCATCGTATGCGTAGGGCGCGACGTCGAGGAAGCCGAAATTGCTCGAGCTGTAGTGGCTCAGACCATAGCGGTCAAAGCCACGATCCTCGAAACCGGCGGAACCTACGAGGGTTTGATCGAAGAGCATCTCTACGCAATGGAACACGATGCGTTTCAACAGGCTAAGCTACGCCGTGAAGTCGGTTTGTTGCCACCTGGCACGGTTGCGCTCGTAACCGGTTCCGCAGGTGCGATCGGTGCGGGCATCTGTGAGGCCTTGCTCGAAGGAGGAGCGCACGTAGCAGCGACGGATCTGCCCGGAGCCGGGCTAGAGAGTCTGGTGGCAGATCTCAGTGACGTGCACGGCGATCGAGTCGCAGCCGTGCCCCTCGATGTCACTAGTGAAACCAGCGTAAGCGAGGGTTTTGGCACCGTGATCGATACCTGGGGAGGGATCGATCTGCTCGTGATAAACGCCGGTCTGGCTCATGTGTCACCCTTGGCCAGCATGGAACTGAGCGATTTCCGACGCTTGGAGGCGGTGAATGTCGAAGGCACACTGCTCGTGCTTCGCGCCGCGGCCGAGCTGTTCGCGAGACAGGGTACTGGTGGTGACGTGGTGCTGGTGTCCACCAAGAACGTTTTTGCCCCTGGAGCGGGATTCGGGGCGTATAGCGCCACGAAGGCGGCGTGCCATCAACTGGCTCGCATTGCCAGTCTCGAGCTCGCCGAGTTGGACGTGCGTGTCAACATGGTGGCACCTGACGCCGTGTTCTCGCACGGGCGGCGCAAATCGGGGCTCTGGGCCGAGGTCGGGCCCGCGCGGATGCAAGCACGGGGTCTCGACGAGAAAGGCCTTGAAGAGTACTACCGTGCTCGGAACCTACTGAAGGTGCGAGTCTCGGCCGGTGATGTTGCTCGGGCGGTGTTGTTCTTCGCCACACGTCAGACTCCCACCACCGGAGCCACCATCCCGGTGGACGGAGGGTTGCCGGATTCGACGCCGCGATGAGCGGCGACGAACATCGACTTGTGGACGGTGGACGGTGAGCAGCGAAGTCGTGCAACATGCTGCCCGCCGTCCACCGCTTACTCGTTACGACCCACTAGATCTCAAACACGATGTGAAGTGCCTCTAGCTCCAGCGGATCTTCCTGCTTTATGACACCTTCACCCGCGGTGTATACGGTATTGGTCGATAGCACGTCCGCCACCGCTTGTAGCGATGGGAGCCGGTGAGTATCGCCTTCCTCAAACTTGATCACGGTAGCGTCGGTAACGTGCACCACAGTTCCATTGGAGAGAGTAACTGACCCAGCGTCCGGGTCGACAGCTGTGATCTCACCTTCGAAGCCTTCCGCTGGTGGTGGCACGAGCTTGAACACTGCGCAGACCGCCCGAATCGTGAGAGGCTCCTCACCTTCCACCACACCCTCGCCCCATGCGACCACTGTCTCACCTGCGTTCAGTGCTTCGGCCACTGCACCGACGGAGGTGAGGTAACGGTCATCTTCGGGGTTTTGCTTGATTTCGGTATCGTCGGCAATGCGGACTACTATGCCGTTTTCCAGCGTCACAGTACCGGCCATCTCATCGACCGATGCGACCGCTCCCTCGTAGTCCTCCATCGCAGGATCTGCGATCTCGAACACAACGTGCATGGCAGCGATGGTGAGCGGCTCACGACCTTCGACTGCACCGTAGCCGGCCGACACGACTTGCCTGCCAGCTTCGAGTGTGGCTGCGACATCCTCCAACGAGCCCAACCGGTGCTCATCACCGGTCTCGTATGCGAACTTGGTGTCGTCGACGATTCTGACCACCGTGCCATCGGCGAGCTGGAATGTGCCGGCGGTGGTATTGACCGAGTTCACCTTGCCCTCGAACTCCTTCTTCTCGAGATCGTCCCGCTCGGCATGCAGTGTGGTGATGCCGTCGCTCATGCGGAGCTCGATCCTCCGGCTGAGCGTATGGACCCAGCCGTCGGGTGGAGGGCTGTCGTTGATCAATAGGTTGTCCAGGTCGATGTTGATGTCGATTTTCGGAGCGTGCTCGGCGCTGATCAACGAGATTCTGAGTGCGGCGAATGTGGAGTCATTGGGATCTTGCGGCAGGTCACGCGGCGCACGTTCGGCTTTGATCGTGGCAGTTTCATCCAATGCCAGAAGCTCGGTCACATGACCGACAAATTGCTCGCGCCCCCATTCGGTGTCGCCTTTCCTGAAGGTCGTTTCCTCGCTGAAACCGACTCTCATATTTGCCAGCTCGAGCATCAGATAGCCCTCTTCAGGATACAGTTCCGCGACTCGACCCACGATCTCTTCCTCGTCTTCCAAAGCGGCCTCGCCCCGAACTTCGACCTCATGTGCCACGAGACCGTCGGTTGAGAATGCAGTGATCTCGGTGGAGAGCACGATTTCAACACGTGCACTGCCTTCCTGGACCAACTGCTCGAACTCCGGTAGTGTCACTTCACTGAAGAACTGGTACTGGTCGGACTCGTTTGGCCCGGTGCCCGGAAGGATGTCGCACGCCGCGACCGTTGCGGCGAGTCCGAGCAACCCGGCAAGAGATGCTACTTTCCTGACATTACCGCCGTTCATGGGAATCCCTTCGAGAAGGTTGGCCCTGGTCACCTGCGCATGTACCGCGCTGCACGTGGGAAGGCCGATATCCCGCGCCTCGGGCCTAGTCTGGGAGGTGCCAAGATGGTGGAGGGACGTTGCTCACGCGGTGACAGTGGCGACGCGGCGCACGTGAGCGTGGTCACGCGATTCCGGGTTACTGTAGCGAAAGGTGGCCCCAGTATGGAGTTACGGGTGCCACAGCGGCAGCCGGGGATCTGGCTCGAATCCTCTAGTGAACTAGGGCCCGCCGGGCCATTTCTCCTCGACTACTCGGTCAATCGGTTGTTGCGCGCTGCTCATCCTGAAGGCTTCCCTGGTATTGAGGCTGAAGCGATCGCCCGGGGCAAGGAAATAGAACAAGCCTCCCGAATCGAGGCGCCTGTTGTGGTCGTAGATGGCTACGTAACCCTGACCCATCACTTCGAAGCGGTCACCTTGAACCACTATCGCCGTGTTCTCATCGATTCCGATCCCGATTAGCTCAGGGTGGGCCTCAATGATCTCTATCAGGTCGAATTGGCGGTTGCGTCGGAGCAGATGTTGGTCTATGGCGCTGTTCTTGAGGAAGCCCAGCCCCACTTCATGGTCGCCCATCATGATAGTGTTGGTCCTAGTATCGCCCCGTGCGAGATACGACCCCTGTATGGTCGCGCCCGCCGAGGAGCCGCCTATCACCCCGCCGCGAGCGAGTAGCGCCCACAGCTCTTCATGCACTTTGGTGTCGAGGTAGGCATCTGCCAGCCGCCACTGTCGGCCGCCGGAGAACCACACGCCCCGGGCCTCCGTGATGGGCCGGACGAACTCTTCGGTGTTGGCGATTGCTGGGTCGTTTGTGTGTAAGACTTTCAAGCTGGTCGCACCTGCGGCTTTGAACTGCCGCAATCCGCTCCAGAACTGGTCATAGTCGTCTCGGCCCCCAGCGGTCGGAATCACGACGATGGGTGCATCGGTCCCGCCTGCGAGGTCGAGAAACCGCTCCACGATGGTCGGATCGCGCATGGCACCGCCCACTATCACGAGGGCCCCGTTGGGAGGTCCAACCTCCTGCGCGACCGCGCTTGCGGCAGCCAGGGTAGCCAGCAAGAGGGCACTTGCAATCACTGAGTTTCTCACGGCATGTTCTCCTTCAGCTATCGGCAACAATCCTGTATCGGACCAGGTCGAAGGATACGGGCTGGGTAGGATGGTCGCCAGCGGATAGCGCGGCGGCATTCACAGAGCACCCTTCACCCCATGGAATACGACATCATCACATTCGACTGTTATGGCACGCTGATCGACTGGGAGACGGGTATCAGCGAGGCGATCGCGGGCGCTGCGCGAGCCTCCGGTGTTGCTCTGGACCGTGGCGCCATCATTCAAGCCTACCACGAGGTGGAACCCGAGGCAGAGGCGGCGCAATACCGGCCGTATAGAGAGGTGCTGCGAGATACGGCGCTCGGAGTCGCGCGGCGTCTGGGCTGGAAGCTGGCAGGCGAGCAGGCGGGGTTTCTAGCCGATAGCCTCGCTGGTTGGCCACTATTCGACGACACCAATCCGGCCCTGCTGCGGCTGCGCGAACAGGGCTGCCAGCTGGGAATCCTGTCGAATGTCGACGACGATCTATTACAGGGAACCCTAATGCATTTCCAAGTCGAGTTCGACCTGTTGATCACGGCTGAACATGTCGAATCGTACAAACCGGCGCACCGACATTTCTTGCAGGCACGGGAGGTCATCGGACGCTCCCGCTGGCTCCATGCAGCGCAGAGCTATTTCCACGACGTGGTGCCCGCTTGCGAGCTGGGAATACCCGTTGCGTGGGTGAACCGGAAGTCCGAGCAACCCACCGGTGCGGCGCGGGCTGATGTCGTGGTCCGAGACTTGGATGGACTCGACCAGTGGCTGTCACGGTCAATATCTTCCTGAGCAAGGAATCGACCTCGTCGGGGGACTCCGGGACCAATGGACGAAGGTACGCTGCACACGTTCAGGAGCTTGGCTCAAGAGGTGCGGGCCGGCTTCGAGAAGATGAAGGAGGCCTCGGGCGAACTCCGGGTGGTCCACGGCTACCTGGAGTCCAAGGACATGGTGGAGGCGTACCGCTCGCTGTGTCTGCCCGTGAGACGTGCCTACAACGAGTCCGATCGGATCAGCTTTCGCAAGGTTTGTGCAGTGCTACAGCTATCCGCCGAACCAGACGTAGTGGACGGATTGTCACAAGCGGTCGATCGGTATGAGAAGGTCCTGACCGATCTCAACTCGACTACGACGCTGAATGACCGCCAGTTATCGCATCGTGAGGTTTTTGACGCGTGGCTTGATGCGTCGATTTTCGGAGACTTCGCCGGCAAGGATAAGAAGTACAGGGCGCTGCTCGATGAATGCGGCAAAGCTGTCGAGGGGATCGCTGTTCGAATTACCGAGTTGATCGCCAATCAGGTGCTCGAGCTAGACGATGTCGTGGCCGATGCCCTCGGCGAGGAACGAAGGTCCTGATCTTTTGACCACTCCTTCAAAGGGGACACACACGTGACCCACCGCAGATCATTCCTCAGGCACCTCGGGGGACTCGTGGGAGCGCCCGCTTTCGGGACGTTGTGGAAGGTCCGCGAGGCGTTTGCCCGGGAGCTGCAGGACGTCGCTTTGCAGCAACCCGATCCCGCGTCCTTCGCGGCACTCAGAGACAGGTACATGCTCAGCCCCGGGGTGACGTACTTCAACCATGGCTCGATTGGGACCATTCCGCGATCGGTTCACGATGCGCAGGTGGCGTACCTTCGCGTTTGCGAGTCGAATCCGTGGTTGTACATGTGGGGTGGGGAATGGGAGGAACCCCGCGAGCGGGTAAGGGAGAAGGCCGCCCTGATACTGGGCTGCGATCCTGTTGAAGTGTCATTCACGCACAACACGACGGAAGGGTTCAATACGCTGGCCAGAGGGCTGTCGCTCGGCCCCGGCGATGAAGTGTTGTTCGGTTCCCTGAATCACGCAGGTGCGAGTCTGTGTTGGCACCATAACGCGCCCGTAAAGGGATTCACGGTCCGGCAGTTCGACTTCCCGTTGCTGGACATTCCCGGAATCACGGTGCCAGAGATTCTCGACGTCTACGATGCGAACATCTCCGACCGCACTCGCGTCCTAGTCCTACCACATATCGACAACGTGGTCGGTCTGTTGCATCCGGTCAAGGAGATCACGCAACTGGCGCGTAGCAGAGGGGTCGACATAATTGCGGTCGACGGGGCGCAATCAGTCGGCATGCTCGAGGTCAACATGCACGATCTGGACGTCGACGTGTACTGCACCAGCCCGCACAAGTGGCTCCAGTCACCGAAAGGGCTGGGTCTCATGTACGTGAAGCGGGACCTGCTCGATGGGATCTCTCCGATGTGGGTGACTTGGGGTCAACAACGCTGGAACGGAACGGCGCGTGTGTTTGAGGACTACGGGACCCGCAATCTGGCTGAGGTGATCACTCTGGGAGACGCAATCGATTTCCAGCTGAGTCTGGGCGCGGAGGCCAAAGCAAGGCGATACCGTGAGTTGTGGGGGGCGTTCCGCGCGGCCGCAACCCAGACCGACCGCGTGATCTGGCGATCGCCTGAGAGTTGGTCCATGGGGTCTTCATTGTACGCGCTGGAGATTCGCGGGAAACCGAGCACCGACGTGTTCGAATCGATGTACAGCGACCACGGGTTCGTGTTCCGAGCCTTCAGGACGCCCCAGTTGAACACGGTGAGGATATCGCCCAACGTGTTCAACACGGAGGAGGAAATCGAGAGGTTCTTCGCCTTAGTGGAGACGCTCTAGCCCTACCGGACCTCAGCGCTTCTTCCGCTTCTTGCGGTTGCCGCTGAGCCGGGGATCCGGTCCGGTGTCGCACCAGGGGCCCGGTGGTCGAACGGGCTTCGGATCCTTGGGAAGATCCGGAGTGCAAGGCGGCCGCTGGGGACGCCTCCTGGGCAAGAAGATCCCGCCAGTAGTAAAGATGTCGGACAGTCGTAGCATTAAACACACACCTCCTGTATGAAATCTACGCATATCGCAGGCATTTTGTTCTACTCCTACCGCCGGCGAACAACATTGCCAAGATAGTGCTGCGTCCGGTCATTTCTCCGGGGAGCGGAATACGACCCTGCCGTTCACTATGGTGAACAGGATCGATCCACCCAACAGGCTTCCAGGATCCGATTCTCCAACGCTCAGCGGATCGAGATCCGTCACTGTGATGTCGCCCCACTTTCCCGGCGCCAATGTCCCGGTCTCGTTCTCCTCAAACGCGGCATAGGCTCCCCAGACCGTGTATCCTCGCACGGCCTCCTCCGGCGTCATCCGCTGCTCGGCATACCAGCCTCCCTCGGGTTGCAGTTCCTTGTCTCTGCGGGTTACGGCGGCGTGTAGTCCGTAGAAGATATCGTGATCCGAGCCGGCCAAGTCGGAGTTGAAAGCCAACCGGGCACCTGACGCGCGTAGCGTGCGCCAGGCGTACGCGTGACGCACGCGCTCCGGTCCCAGGCGATCCTCGGCCCACGTCTTGTCCTCCACAGCATGCGGCGGCTGCATCGAAGCGATGATCCGCAGTTCCGTGAAACGGTCGACGTCGTCCGGGTGAACAACCTGAGCGTGTGCAATCCGGTGCCGCTGGTCGAGTGAAGCCGGATTGCTGGCCACGATGCGTTCGAAGAAATCGAGTGTCTCGCGATTGCCGGCGTCTCCGATGGCGTGGATGGCGACCTGGAAGCCGGCCGCGATCATGTCGGTGACGATGGCCTCGTTGAAGCCGTATTGATCGCCGCTCACGCCGCGATGTCCGGCCTGGTCCGAGTAATCATCCAGCAGGCGGGCACCCCGGGAGCCGAGTGCGCCGTCGTAGAATGCCTTGACCGCACGTGTCGTGAGCATGCTCTGTGTGGTTCGCCGTGGACCGCGGTCGAGCCAATCGCGCAGCAGGTCTTCGTCGCGCGCCGCAAGCATAGCGTACACCCGAATCGGTAGGCGGCCAGCGCCGTCGAGGGTCTCGAAAGCCTGCATCAGTTCGCGGTCGGCGCCAGCCTCGTGCACCGAGACATAGCCCGATGCTGCCATCTCCTCGAGACCCACGATTACCCTGGTCTGGAGCCGCTCCGGTGTCAGCGGCGGCAAGGCGGACTCTAGCAGTTGGGTGGCCCGGTTGAGCAATACACCGGTCGGATTCCCCGCGCGATCTCTGACGATCTCACCGCCGGTCGGAGGCTCCGTGTCCGCGGTTATCCCGGCCCGCTCGAAGGCGAGCCGGTTGCCCCAAACGGCGAATCCGTGCAATCCGCTCAAGTACACCGGGTTGTTGGGGACTCGATCGCTCAACAGGCTCATATCAGGGTAGCGATCGGCCCACGCGCCCTCATCCCAGCCCCAACCGATTATCCAGTCACCGGGTCCCGTCTGTCGCGCTCTCTGGGCAACTTGCTCCACGACCTCCAACTCGGTCTCGACACCCATGAGGTTAACCCGCTCCAGGTTCGCACCGAGGCCCGCGATGTGGACGTGTGAATCGATGAGGCCGGGGATCGCGGTGGCGCCATCCAGATCGATCACTTCGGTGGCGGAGCCGCGGTATTTCATTGCTTCGTCGGAGGCGCCGACAAACAAGATCACGCCATCCCGCACGGCGATTGCCTCTGCGTCAGGATGCCAGCCGGTCTCATCGTGTGGCGCGTTGGCCGCGGGTGTGCCGTCGCGAGCCGGTTCATCCCACGTGAACGTGTACACTTTGCCGTTCACTAGGATGAGGTCTGCGGTTCGGATGATCTCGCAGCCGAGCAGCAAGCTACAAATGAGAGCAAGCGACCCGCTCAGCGTCAGATTGCGCCACAGGTTGATGGACATGGCTTGTCCGCTCCGGCAATTGGTTGTGTTGGGATCGTCTCAGCCGTAATAGGCGTGCGGTGTGCCAACGACGCAAGGCGCGCCTTCAGAGGTTGGGCTTGTGGCTCACCTGCCGCAGGAACTCGTCGAGTTTGCCATACCTCTCATCCATCAGACTTTGCAGGTCGGGATCCTCCGGATCGGGAAGGTCCTCAGCATAGGATTGAAACGACTGGCACTGGCTTGTATGTGCGAGTATGGCCTTTCCGCTCTCGGTGTCGCCTTCACTGCTCACCCCCTGGATCGGTTTGACAGGCTCATAGTTACGGGCAGCGGTTCGGAACATCTCAAAAGCGCTCTGAGATTGGTTGCGCTTCCAAGCTATGTAGCCCTTGAAGAAGTATGCAGGTACACTGCGGTAGTTAGTGGCTGTCACCGCATCCAGGTAATAGAGCGCAGTGTCAGTTTGGCTCTCGACCAGCGCCAGTTGGCCCAGCCTGAGGAGCGACCCGGTTTCCTCGCTGTTGATTTCCAGAGCCCGCGAGAACGCTGCTCTTGCCCGCGTGAGATCGAAGAACGCGTCCTGCTCGAAGCAGAAGTAGAGGTCGCCGAGGCGTTGAAACACCCTGCTGCGGGGAGGGTCGATCGAGGCCAGCTCTAGCCATGCGCGTTCCGCCTCGCGGAACTCACCTAGTTCGAACCGGACATTGCCCAGATAGTAGAGTGCATCTCTGTGCTCGCTGTTGAGTGCCAGTGCCCGAGTGTACTCTGCCGCCGCCTCACGCAACTGCCCGGCGACCCGGTGTTGCGTTGCAGCGCGGTAGTGCTGCCAGAACTGTTGGATGCTATCGCGCTGAGGTTGCGCGAGTGCGTTGGTGCCTGCCGGGTCGTTCACTCCCGCGGGCCGACCCTTCGAGAGAGTGATTATGGTGAGTACCAGTGCCAGCGCGGCCGACGCGACGGCTATCGCACGCTTCACTCACCGCCTCCAGCTTCTTTCACCTTCAGCACTTGCCTGGCCGGCACATCGGTGAGGATCATCTGCCTGCCTCCGGGCCAGGTGATCTCCAGAGTGTCTGCGGCGGGGTGTTTGCCCAATCCGAAGTGCTGGATGATGCTGTGCTGCGACAGGTAGGAGCCTTGGGTGCCCACTTCTCTTATCTGCACTTCCGTACCGGTTACCAGGCGGATTCGCGCGCCCAAAGCTTGCTTGTTGCGCTGACTACCCTCCACCCGTACCTCGAGCCACGAATTGCCGGTGTCTCCGTCATTGCGCAGCAGTACCGCTGGACCACCATTGTTGACGACGAAGATATCCATGTCACCGTCGTTGTCGTAGTCCGCCACTGCCCCCCCACGTCCCACCAGTTCCCTGGAAAAGTGGTCTCCGCTGACAATTGACACGTCGTAGAAACCGTCGTCTGGACCGCGGTTCCAGAACAACTGGTCCCGCATTCCCTTCAGCAGGTGGGGGTTTTCATCCTGTTGGAACGTGCTTCCGTTGACCACGAAGAGATCGAGTCTGCCATCATTGTCATAGTCCACAAACGACGTTCCAAACGCGATGTAGCGCAACGCAATCTGGCCCAGCCCGTAGCGATCGGCTTCATCCATGAAGCGGATGTCCTTCTCGTGGTCGCCGTCGAGCTTGGCGAGCTGACTGCGCAGATTGCTGTACAGCGCGTTCTCCTGCGCGATCCAGTGCGTGACGACCATGTCCAGATCCGCGTCACCATCCCAATCCCCGAAAGCGATACCCATGGCGCCACGGTAGTCTGCCACGAGTGCATTCCGGCTGATCTCTTCGAAGGTCCCATTGCCAAGGTTGCGATAAAGGGTGTTGTCAGAGACGTCATTGGCCACGTACAGATCGGGCCAGCCATCGAGATCGAAGTCGGTCCAGCTCGCAGCCAGGCTCCGGCCCAGCGTGTCGAGAACGCCTGCCTGAGATGCGATCTCGGTGAAGGTCCCATCACGGTTGTTGCGGTACAGGAGATTGCGCGATGGCTTGAAAGACGAGGGATTGATCGCTGCCGGCACTTCCGTTTGATACTGCAGAGCGGATGCGCCGGTGGACTCGCTGTATTCGTAGTCGACGTATCCCGTAACGTACAGATCCGGGAACCCATCTCTGTCGAAGTCTCCCCAGGCGATGGCAGTCCAGAATCCAGATTCGCCGGCCAGGCCCGAAGTCGCAGTTACGTTGCTGAATGTGCCGTCGCCGTCGTTACGGTAGAACGCATTCTCTCCCCAAGCGGTAACGAACAGATCCAGCATGCCGTCATTGTTGTAGTCACCCCAAGCAGCCCCCATACCTGACCCGTGAAAATCCAACCCGGACACCGCCGTTACATCGGTGAAGGTACCGTTGCCGTTGTTGTGGTAGAGAACCGACCTAGCCGGCGAAGCAGCTACCTGTTCCGCTGTGAGTGTCACTGGTCCGGCATCGTTCACAACGAAGAGATCCTGCCACCCATCACCATCGTAGTCACCCCAAGCCGCTCCGGAGCCATAATCCTCCGGTAGCTGTGTAGTGCGTCGGCCGTGAAAATGGGTGAACCGAATTCCGGCTTCAGTCGTAACGTCCGTGAAGGTCACCCGAGGAAAATCTGGAGGCAGCGTGCGTGCGAGGTCGGCAGTCAGCCCCTCGACCGATCCGCCAGGTCGATACGTGGGCTCTGGTCTGGCTGCGACCAATATTACGGCGGCCATGGCCACGACGAATGCGGAAGCCAACCCCGCTGTGACCAGTAGCCTGCGTTTGCGGCGAGGAATACCGTGCAGCATGCCTATTGGGTCCCGGTTGCGGTGGTCACATGAATCGAGCCCGCGTCCTGCGACAGCATGCTGATGGGTGCCGTCACACCGGAATCCTCGCCGAATAGAATGTCGAGCAAGTCCTGGTTCACCTTCCGGTATAGCAACCTGGCGTTCACGTGGAGCTCGGTAGTCCCGAAAGGCGCCGCGAAGCTGAATTCGGCCCTATCCTGCATTCCAGGAAACAGTGACCTGCGGTAACGCACTCCCACCAACTCCCAGAGATTGTGCCGGTCGATCGTGTTGTTGTACTGATCGACGGCCTCGGCCTTGAATACGAATGAACCTTCTTCGATGTGTTGAGTCTGGTCACGAGTACCGGATTGATACACGACGTTCTCATCCTGATCCGTCACTACGACCTCGACCCACGACTGGATGATATCGATAGGGCCGGTCGGAAAGTCGTGGCCGGGTTTGTTGTTGGTCATCACCGCCTGAATCGTGATCTGCTCGCCTGGCGCAGCGGTGGCGGGCATGATCAGCTCGAGCGGCACGGCGGGGCCCGGCTGCCATTTGTGAGCAATCTCCGGTATTGCGATCTCTCCACGCAGCCACGCTTCAGTCAACTCCACGTGCTGCTCGGCGCCGGGCAGCTTGAGGGCGAGAGGCATGAACTGATTGGCGGCGAGGAATCTGTGGCTCCTGTGCTTGCTGTCCCTCGGAGTGCGATTGTAGTCGAGCGCGTCTCCGCTGGCCGGATCCTGCGAATCGGTCAGCGGCATGTGACACTCGCGGCACTCGATTGTCTGCTCGGGATCGCCCGGATGATTCCAGCGACTTTCGCGCCAGTTGTCATACTGGTTTTGCAGCTGCACCCAGCCGACGTTGTTGATTTCCTCGTCGATGAACTGTTTGTGACAGGCGGCGCAAAACTCGGGACTCTTGAAGAGTTTATGCTGCAGGCTCTCGATGTGATACCGGGGGTAGGCCCGGATCAAGAAATCGCTCATGAACTTGGCGGCGGTTACTTCGGTTAATTCGAACATGTACCGCCCAGGCTGCGTCATGGTGTAATTGGCGTTTCCCTTGACGTCGGTTTCCTTGATCGCATGGCAGGCGATGCATGACACGCCTTCGTTATAGCCCGTAAGATTGGTGAGATCCTCAGTGAAGATGTTCTTGGTACCCGAAAAGAGCGAGATGGGATCGTGACAGCCACCGCAGTAACGGGTCGACTCCGGGCCGTTCTGTTCACCCATTATCGCCTGGACCTTCTGGAATGCTACATCCATGGCAGCGTAACGGTGGGCTGAGACCTGCCACTCTTTCAGGATTTCCTCGTGACAGCCCGACGTGCCACAGGACTCGGAGCCACCGAGGGAGCGACTATCGAATGCACCACCAGTGCTGGTCTGGGCGAGGCTCGGAGCGAACGGTCGGTCGTCACCCCAAGGTGTCTCATAATCTGCAGGAAACTGGTTCACAAAAGCAGTAGGCTCGTAGGCGTATACCGCCAGTGCCACCATCACGAACGGCAATACTGCTGCCACCAACGTGCCCCAGCCGAATCGCTTCTCCGCTGCCCTCACGCCCGCGGTCTCGAGCTGCCTGCCCTTGCGGTTGCGAACCACGATAGTCAGAACGTGCGGTACAACGGAGGCAATGAGGGCGAACGTAGCTACAATGTGCACCAAGTCCCAGGCATAGCTGATCCTCGCCGCAAAGAGCGCCTGGACGGTCAGCACCAATCCCGATATCGTGACCAGCAATGTGGCAACGAGAGAAAAGTAGCCGGTGAGCTTGTAGTTGTTCATCTTGGTGCCACGGTAGATCAGCCAGTGTCTGATCTGATACCAGGCAAACGGCAGCACGAAGACGAGACCAACCAGCGTATGCATCACTACGTTCACTTGGTTGGTCACACTGAACGGCAACAGCCAGATGAAGAGTCCGGTCAGTGTCTCGAACACCAGTAGGCCACTTACGACGATCAACAGAACATGCCGCCACTCGTCGGCCTTGGAAATGGATGCGGTAGGACTGGTCATGGCTATGATTCCTCACTTGAACTGAATCGCGTGGATCTCACGGGGCCGGTTCGCCTGTGATCACGCAAGTGCTGCTATCACGAACTCGCGGCTCAGGTACGGTCGCTACGGTCCACACGTAGGACGGACCTGGCAGTTACAGGGCTGTTCACAAGGCCACTGCTACAGACGGCGGATACGGGACCTGCGTTCGGAATCGCTCTAATACCAACCCGGCATGGCTCGTGGGTGCCCGCCGGGGAAGGAGTAAGCATCACCAGCCCTGTCTTAAAACTTAATGAATCTTAGATGAAGCTGAAGGTCTGCGAAGATGTGCGCGGCCTGAGCCAAACACGGAAGCGATGATCTGATATTGCGTTACAAGTCGCGGGCTCGTAGTGCGTAAGTGCCGCACTGCAAAGCCGATTGAGGGAGTGCCCCGGGCCTTCACATTTCCCCTTTTTGTGCGGGTTTTCTTTGGGTGGTCCTTCTTGGGACTGCAGGCGACCCGGCGGTCCCGGACCCTGGGAGTAGCCGCCGTCCGCGCTATCTTGCGCCGAGCAGCGCCCCCTCGTGATATTGCTTAGCTTGTTTCGGAAGGTGATTGCGGCGGTATCGTCTAGGGGACTAGGACGCAGCCCTCTCAAGGCTGAAACACGGGTTCGAATCCCGTTACCGCTATGTTGTTGCTTCCCAGAAATGCATCACGCCGGGCATCAGCCCCCATCGTCTAGCGGTCAGGACACCACTCTTTCAAGGTGGTGACAGGGGTTCGACTCCCCTTGGGGGCACTGTTCGCGCCGCCACCGCCCCCACACTGGTTTGGTGCCGCGTGTTGGGGCGGTGGGACGGATCACCTCACAGCTACACCAGCTGCCGGCGGGGCTCCATCTTTGCAAGCCGGTGCAGGTTCTTGCCGAACCTCACTACCAGAGTCGCCAGCATCCCCACGACCAGAAGCACGGCGATGCCGTTACCGAGCAGGTTGACGATCGATACCGGAAGCTGCTGAGCCTGTGGCACCAACACGAGCAGCGTGTTGACGCCGATGAGTATGATGCGAGCTTCCGTCGGTCCCACGATACCGTACGCCAGCTTGAAGACTCCGAACACGTGAGACTCGAGATACACGTTGATCGATAGCGTGAGGTAGAGCACCACGAGGAGCATGGCGATCGGAAAGCTGACGAACGGCGACAGCCCGATGCCGACGCCTATCACAGCCGTGGAGAATGCGTCCACTATGTGATCCAGGTAGTACCCGTATCGGGGGCGCTCGGCTTTGCGTACCCGCGCCAGGGTGCCGTCCAAGCTGTCACCAAACCAGTTCACGATCAGCATGGCGCTCGCGGCCCAGAGCCAACGCACGTCGAAGCCGGATATCGCATACGCCGCCCCGGCTCCGAGCGATGCTGTCACGCCCAGTGCGGTCAAGTGATTCGAGGTCACGACGCGTGGCAGGCGGGCCGCCATCCAGCGGAGTACACTTCGTTCTGGACCTGCCAGCAGGAATGTCAGTTCTCTTTTCGCCGTTGCCATGGTATCAGCCTCGTCAAGGGAACTAATATCAGTAGTGTGAATGCCGCGGCCAGTATCCAGGTCGGGACGTCGACCACGACGCCGAACCAGGCCAGAAGCAGGTAGCGGGGAAACCGACCGACGGCTACGGCCGCTATGTATCGTCCAAGGGGATATCCTCCTGCGAATGCCATTGCCTTGAATGGCCAGGCAGGCAGGGGCGTCATCCCCGATAGCGCGATTATCGCAAACGGCGCTCGTCCGAACCCCCGGCGCATCTTGCCCAGCAGACCGGTATTCAGAGGTCGGCTCGCAGAGACCCGATCGAGGACTGGCACGAACACCCTGTGATCGACCAGCGAGGCAGCCACGGTGCCGGCCGTGGCAACCGCCGCAGTCAGCCACACGCCAACCTGGGCACCGTACCAGATGACGACCGGCTCATGCGGTACGACCGCTAGCGCGACGTTTGAAGCGAACGCGTACAAGAACAGGATCAGCATGACGAAACGTCTCACGTGGGGCTCAAGACGCAGTCAAGTCAATATTTGGTGGGGAGATACGATGGGGGAGCCTGCTCCCCGTCTACAAGACTCCTACCGCCGAGATGCCTACCCACACGCTCCTGCCGGCACTGTCGACGCCGCTGGAGTGGGTGCGATAGAGTCGATCCGCGATGTTGTCGAGTCCGGCAGTCACGACGAAACGTGACGTGACCTCCGCACCGGCACTCAATCCGTGGACCGTGTACCCGTTGGTGCCGCACAACTCCGGTTGATCTTGCATGCTCTCCGGGCAGATGCGGGGATCGGTTTGATCGCGCAGTCCGAGTCGGTCCTGTGGCACCGCCCAATGAAAGCCGTACTCAACCCAGATGCGTTGGCTCTTGTTGGCCCACCTCAGACCCAGCGACCCTGCCAATGGTGGGATCTTGGACATCGGGGTTTCAGTGCCAGTGGCGTCTTCCTGATCTCCTTGCGTGTAGAGAACCGTGGCCCTTCCGTTGAACGGGCCGATACGCACAACGCCTTCGGCCTCGAAACCCAACATCCGCGCGGTCCCGACATTCTGCCCGGTATAGATTCGCTCACCCTCGAACAGCGTGTCTCCCTGGAAGGTCCCGGGGACTCGGTCGATAAAATCTCGGATGCGGGTGTAATAGACCGTCAGGTCGACAGCGCCGCCGGTGCCAGAATAGCGCACACCCACTTCGGTGCTGACGGACTTCTCGGGCCTGGCTCTTGTGTTGGGGAGGACGATGCCGTTGGGAATCGGGCCCACGTTGGTGAGATCATATAGGTTGGGCGACCGAAAGCCTTCGGCCAGTCGAAAGGCGATGCTCCACTCCTGAATTGGGAGGAAGACCACGCCCAACTGACCTGTCAGGTGCGTGCTGGAATTCTCGACCTCGCCGCCCAGTTCAGTGCCCACATTGGCTCGGTTGCTGAACGCCCCCCACCTGGCTCCGAGAGACAGGTGCAGACGGTCCAGAACCTCCATGTCCGCCGCCAGGAACAGCCCCAACCTGCTAGCAGTAGCCCCGTCTGGGAAACGACCGCTGGGTATCGTGCCAGTGTTCGTGTTACGGACCAGCTCCTCCGATTCGCCTGTGGTCAGGTCGGTGACGCTGCCATAGCTCTTGAGCACGTCCTGATAGAAGTCACCACCCCAGGTGAGCTGGAGGGGGCTTTCCGCGAGGGCCAACAGGCTCGATCCGACTATAGCGAGTCCTGGAGTGAACACGTCATCCCGCCAGTGCGTGAGGCTGGAATCGGGAACCCCCGGCTCGAGCAGCTTGATCCGGTTGCGTCCTTCTCTTTGAACGGTCAGGCTCGCCGTCGTCTCCACGCTGGTGACGGCACCGGCATCGGGCTTGAATAGGTAGCGTACGTATCCCAGCTGCCGGGTCTGGGGTTCAAAGGTGTGTTGCCAATCGCGGCCGGGTGCGGGTGCACGGAAGTCGACGTAGCGGTCGTACCGGGGCACGTCGCTCATCTCGTAATGTTGCGCCTTGACGTCGAAGACGTGCCGCTTTTCCGGAGACCACCGGAAGTCGGCGTCCAGCCCGGCAACGTCGAAACCGGTGGGGTCCTGCGGATCGAGACCGCCTCCCGGTCGCAGGTCGCCGGCGGTGCCCAACGAGCCACCAACGCCGAACCTCCAAGTGGAGCCGTTGGCTCCGGCTGAGAACCGACCCCGGTAGCTCGAGTTGGCGCTCATGGCTCGTCCGCTGACACGAACGCTGCGCTTTCCGGCGGCAGGGTGCGCATTGGTGATGACATTCACCACGCCGCCCTGGGCGTCCGAGCCATACAGTACCGATGCCGGCCCGCGGATCACCTCGATCCGCTCAATGGTCTCAGGATCGATGGTTGCGAGATATTGACCCGGGCCGTCACGGTACGTGCCGTTGTTCAAAGGGATTCCGTCTACCAGATAGAGCACCTGGTTCCCGACGAGCCCGCGCAGGACAACGGCACCTTGGCCGGCCGATGTCTGCTGTACGTGTACCCCGGGCATTTCTTGCAGGAGATCCGTTGCGATCGTGCCACGGCTGATCGCGTTCATCTTGGGCTCGATATGCGAAATGGCCAGCGGCTGATCGAGTGCTCTGGTTTCTCCCGTTCGGGTTGCCGACACCACGATTTCTCGCATCCTGATTATGGTATCGACCCTCGATGTGTCCTGCGGAACCAGAGCCGGGGAGGCCGCGGCCAAACCGATGGCTAGAAGGCAGTTCATGGTTGGACAATGTAGCTAGATAGGTTGCTTCCGGGGGGTGAACTGGCCGCCCGGTGGGGATCGGTGCCCCGGAGGCGGCGCCCGGCGCCGGACCGCTTCAAGTGAGGGCACAGCTGCGTGCCGCGGTCCTCGGGAACCACCCGCTTCGGTTCACTTGGGTACTCCCACTCCAGTTGCAACATTATGCCGTTGCATGCTACACTGAGTAGCCTGCAGTGTTCCACAAAGATCCCTGCTCCATCGGTATACCGGCGCGCTACACAAGCGCCGCAGTTGTGTTGCCCGGGGTATGCCTGGTGCGTGCTGCGCCTGTTCCTCGCGCGCTTCCCTCCAGAGTCCTGCTGGCTGCTGTGTTGCTCGTTCGCACGGGGCAACCAGGGTGTCCCTGTGCGCATGGGTCGCTCAGGGCGGTAAGCCGGTGTGCCGCTTGACTCTTTTCGACCGGTGATTCAAATTTTGAATTGTCGTTCAAACTCCTGCCAAGGAGTACGGCTGATGCCGGATGGGGACACACAGGTGAAGTCGTCGCCACGGGTCCGCGAGAGACGGGAGCGGCGGCGCGCGGAGATCCTCCATGCAGCGCTGCGTGCTTTCCGTGACAAGGGATATCACGCCACCACCCTGGACGACATCGCCGAGCACCTGGGTCTTCGTAAGACCGCTCTCTATCACTATTTCCCCGACAAGGAAGCCATTCTCTACGAGTGCCATTGCGAATCGTTGTCGGAGCTGGAGCGTCTGATGCGGGACGCCCGGAAGCGGTTCGACAGCGATGCCGAGCGGTTGGCGCACGTGATCCGCGAGCACGTGCGGGTCATGACCGAGACGCTCGAAGGATCGCCACTCGCGTTCGAGGTGACTGCTTTGTCTGCCGAGCGTCAGGCAGAGATTATTGCGGCACGCGACCGCTACGAGCGAGGGGTACGGCGCATCATCGAGAGCGGAATCAAGACTGGCGAGTTTCGTCGGGTGAACTCCAAAATTGCGGTGTTTGCCATTCTGGGCTCGATCAACTGGATAGCGCGGTGGTACCGGCCGGAGGGATCGATTCATACTCCCGAGCTGGGTTCTGAGTTCGCCGATCATTTGGTGGGTGGTCTGACATGTGAGGCTCGCGGTCGATGAGGATGCGGGTTGTGGCATTGCGAACCAAGTCCGGAGTCCAGCCCCTATTCAACAAGGAGGGTGCACAATGAAAGCCGTGCAACTGGTTGCGGTGGGAGCACCCGTGGAGATCAAAGACGTAGCCGAGCCGGAGCCCGATGACACTCAAGTCGTGGTCAAGGTTGCTGGCTGTGGTGTGTGCCACACTGACATCGGGTTCTGGAAGGATGGTGTTCCTACCAAGAAGCAGCTGCCACTCACCCTGGGACACGAGGTCAGCGGAACTGTCGTTGCGGCCGGTGCCGACCACCGGGAACTGCTCGATCGGGAGGTGATCGTTCCCGCAGTGATCCCTTGCGATGAGTGCGAGTTGTGTTTTTCGGGCCGCGGTAATATCTGTCGTGCTCAATTGATGCCCGGCAATGACATCGACGGTGGCTTCGCCGAGCATATCTTGGTGCCGGGTAGGGGGCTGTGTGCTGTCGAAGAGCGCGGCGGGTACGAGCTACACCAATTGTCCGTTATCGCTGACGCAGTGACCACACCGTATCAGGCGATCGTGCGGAGCGGGTTGCAGGCGGGCGATCTAGCGATCGTAGTTGGTGTCGGTGGGGTCGGCACTTATTGTGTGCAGATCGCTGCGGCGTTTGGTGCGAAGGTGGTCGCGATTGACGTCGATGACGCCAAGCTCAAGGCGGTAGCCAACCACGGGGCCGGTCTGACCATCAACTCAGGTCAGACGGACTTCAAGTCGCTCAAGCAACAGATCAAGGCGCAGGCAAAGGACTGGAGCTGCGCCGCCCACAGCTGGAAGATTTTCGAGTGCTCCGGGCAGGCCGGTGGTCAGGAGACCGCATACGGCTTGCTCACTTTCGCAGCGACCCTGATAGTGGTTGGCTTCACGTTGGCTAGGACGGAGTTACGCCTGAGCAATCTCATGGCGTTCGACGCCACCGTGCAGGGCACTTGGGGTTGCAAACCGGAGCTCTATCCCGAGGCTCTCAAGTTGGTCATCGATGAAGAGATCACCTTGAAGCCGTTCGTTCAACAATTCCCGATGAGTCAGGGACCCGATGTGATGCAAAGGGTTGCCGATCACAAGATCGACAGGCGTGCCATTCTGGTCCCCGACTGGAAGTAGTCGTGCAGTGCACGGGTAGGATAACCGGAAATTTGCGAGGAAACCGCGATGCTCAATAGCCATACTCTCGTTGACGATTACGAGTTCAAGGAGATCATCTATGAACTCCGGCCGGCTAGAGATCCAGCAGGTGAGGAAGTCCAGGGCCTTCACAACGCGTGGATAACGCTTAACAACCCCAAGCAGCACAACAGCTACACGACGGATGCGGTGAAGGAAGTGATTCTGGCATTTCGCCAGGCAAGTATGGATCGAAGTGTGGTGTGCTGCGTGTTCACGGCGGTGGGTGATAAAGCTTTCTGTACCGGCGGCAACACGAAGGAGTACGCCGAGTATTACGCGGGCAATCCGCAAGAGTACAAGCAATACATGCGGCTGTTCAATGACATGATCGATTCCATATTGCGGTGCGACAAGCCTGTGATCAATCGCGTGAACGGAATGCGGATCGCCGGCGGGCAGGAGATCGGTATGGCCTGCGATTTCAGCGTCGCAGCCGACACCGCTCGTTTCGGGCAGGCAGGTCCGAAACACGGTTCCGCCCCTGACGGAGGGTCCACGGATTTTCTGCCGTTGTACGTGGGATTCTCTCGTGCCATGGAGAGCGGTATTCTGTGCGAGATGTGGAGCGCCCACAAAGCATTGTTCATCGGCCTGCTCAATCAGGTCGTGCCGGTATTGAAAGTCGATGGAAAGTGGATTCCGAACCCGATGGTGGTCACAGGCCGGTTCGTAGATGAATTCGGGAATATCGTGTACGGAGACTTCAAGACAGGTGCGGACAAACAGGCTGCGAAGGAACTGCTCGCGAAGGCCGAAACCGACCTGAGCAAGCTCGACGAAGCGGTGGAAGCCCTGTGCACCAAAATCTTGATGCTGATGCCAGACTGCGTCTCCAAGACGGTGAACGGTCTGCGCAAGCACAAACAGTGGCATTGGGACAACACGAATGTCACAAATCGCGAATGGCTGGCACTGAACATGATGACGGAGGCCAAAGCAGGGTTCCGCGCGTTCAATGAAGGTCCCAAGGACAAACGCGAGGTTGATTTCATCAAGCTGCGCCAGATGCTGGCCGAGGGTCATCCGTGGGATGACGAACTACTGCGGGCGATATCGCCACAGTACCAGTAGGGCAGCGAACGGCGGCCGCAAGGTGAAGTCGCACGACGAAAGTAGTTGGTGACGGCCCGCCCGGGCGCGAGACATCAGAGGGAGAAGGCTAGCATGGACCTAGGTTTGCGAGGGAAGAGCGCCATCGTCACTGGTGGCAGCATCGGTATAGGCTCCGCCATAGCTGTCGGCTTGGCCGAGGAGGGCTGTAATGTGGCGCTCAACTACAGGCGCCACGACACAGAGGCCAAGGAAGTAGTGAGCGAGGTCAAGCGGCATGGCTGCAGTGGGCTAGCTATCAAGGCCGATGTCGCCAGCTACACAGACGCCCAAAACATGGTTCAGACGGTAGTCCAAGAGTTCGGCGGCCTCGACATCATGGTCTGCAATGCGGGAATCAACTGGGATGGCGTGATCTGGAAGATGAGTGAGGAGCAGTGGGATACCGTCATCAACGTGAATCTCAAAGGGTACTTCAACTACAACAAAGCTGCCGCATTGGTTTTCAAGGATCAGAAGAGTGGCAAGATCGTGAACATCTCATCGATCAACGGTCTGCGGGGAAAGTTCGCGCAGACGAATTATGCCGCGTCCAAGGGCGGCGAGATCGCCATGAGCAAGTCGCTGGCGCGCGAGCTCGGCAAGTTCAATGTCAATGTGAACGTGGTAGCACCGGGCATGGTCATGACCGAAATGGCTCATGGAATTCCACCCGAGTTCCTCACTAAAGCGATGGATGAAACGGCAGTGGGTCGGTTTGCCACACCTGAGGAATGTGCCGACGTCGTGGTATTTCTGTGTTCCGACAGGGCGCGGCACATCACGGGCGAGGTGATCAAGGTGGACGGCGGACAATACATGTAGACAAGGCAAAATCGCTATGACAAGAGTTGGGATAGTCGGCATCGGACACGGCGTGTTCGGACGGCGCAGCGATGCCACCGTGCAGGAGTTGGCGTTCGAGGCATTCAGGGCGGCGATGGAAGATGCAGGCCTGGAGCGGAAGGAGATCGATGCTTCTGTGATCGGCTCGGTACCGGAATACCACAAGCAGCGCTCATTGGCCGGTGTGGTTCAGGAGTATCTGGGACTCACTCCCAAGCCGACGTGGCTCACCGAAGTCGCTTGTGCATCCGGGAGCGCAGCGATGCGTACCGCATGGATGGCCATCAAGGCAGGCGTGCACGAGACGGTGCTGGTAATGGGGTGTCAAAAGATGACCGAGCTGTCCACGCCCGAGATCCTGGCACTCATGGGTCGAGTGGGTGAGGTGCAGTGGGAATCGGGTTTCGGTACGACGTTCCCAGCCTACTACGCCATGTTCGCGAAGCGCCACATGCACGAGTTTGGAACGACCCGCGACCAGCTGTTGGATGTGGCGGTCAAGAACCACTACTACGGAGCATTGAATCCCAATGCGCTGTTCCGCAAGGAGATCACACCCGAGAAGGCCAGGGCCTCGGAAGATGTAGCCACCCCATTTCAAGTGTACGACTGCTGCGCCAACGCAGACGGAGCGGCATGTGTGATCCTGGCGAACGAAGAGAAGGCAAGAGCGATTTCCCAGAAACCCGTCTGGCTGGACGGCATGGCCTGCGCAACTGCGAGCATGTCGGTCTTGCGGCGGCCGAACTTGGTTGGCCTGCCCAGCGCGGAAGAGGCGGCGCGGGAGGCGTACCGGATGGCGGGCGTTGGGCCGGACGACGTCAAGGTGGCCGATGTACACGACTGTTTCACAATCGCCGAAATCATGGCCTACGAGGACCTCGGCTTCTGTAAAAGAGGAGAAGGCGGGCCCTTTGTGACCGACCGACAGACCTACGTTGGGGGAAAGGTGGCAGTGAACGTAGATGGTGGACTGAAGGCAAAGGGACATCCCATCGGCGCAACAGGTCTATCGATGACCTACGAAATCGCCAAGCAGCTGCGTGGGGAGGCCGCTGATAGGCAAGTGCCCGATGCCGACATTGGACTCACGCACAACGTCGGTGGGATCGGGCAATACTGCTTCGTCCAGGTTATGAAGAGGGACTGATCAATGTTCAAGTGGTTCGGTAAGGTCAATTACACGCCGTACACGAAGGTGACCGACTTCGCCCGTCATCTGAAGGATGGGCGCCTGATGGGCACTCGTTGTAACAGCTGCAATAATACTACGTTTCCGCCGCGTGCCGATTGCGAGCAATGTATGAGCGGCGACTTCACCTTCGTGGAAATGAGCGGCAAGGCGAAGCTGCACACGTTCACGAAGATCGTCGCGGCACCGACCGGATTCGAGGATGTGGCCCCATACATCGTCGGTGTAGTCGATTTGGCAGAAGGCGGCAGAGCACTGGCCTGGTTCGGCGAGACGGTGAACGAAGCTGACATCGAGATCGGGATGGATCTGCAGATCGTGCCGCGCATCTTCGAAGAGCTGGAAGACATCAAGGTGTACTACAGCCTCGAACAACCGGGGACGACCTGGTCGCAGGTCGATACGATGTGAGTCCAGGGTACAGGATACAGAAGAGCGGGGAGCACGAAGCTTGGACCGCCCGGGTTTTGGCCGCCACGACCGCCGGGGGGTGTGACCGCCGGGAAGCCCGGAGGCCGGGAGAAAGTCTATGACAACTGACATGGCAATAAACGACGGCATCGGCGAGATAGTCCTCAACAACCCGCCGCTCAATATTCTGACTCGGGAAGTTATGCAGCAGTTGCGGAACCACCTGGCAACCCTGGGGCGGGAGCAATCACTGAGGGTGTTGATCGTGCGGGCCGAGGGAAAGCACTTCTCGGCGGGAGCAGATGTGGGTGAACACATGCCGCCCGATTACGAAGCAATGATTCCCGAGTTCATCGAAACGATTGCGGCGCTCTATGCATTTCCGGTGCCCGTGATCGCAGCGGTACAGGGACGTTGTCTTGGCGGAGGATTCGAGCTGATCCAGCCGGCGGACTTTGTGGTGGCTAGCGAGGGATCCCAGTTGGGTCAGCCGGAAATAATGCTGGGTGTGATCCCACCGGCGGCGTGTGCGATCCTGCCGCACAGCTGCTTCCCCAGCACTGCCGCCGAGATCGTTTTCACGGGCGACTCCTTTGATGCTCAGAGGGCGGCGCAACTCGGTCTCGTGTGGAAGGTGGTCGCGGACGGGGCTGTCCAGACCGAGGCGGCTGCACTTGCCAAACGCATCGCGCGGCACAGCGCAGCTGCACTGAGGGTGGCCAAGAAGGCGCTGCGGCAGGGCGCGGATGCTGGGCGTATCGCGGCCCTTAACGAGGCAGGTAGGATCTATGTCGATGAACTGATGAAGACGGATGACGCGCTGGCAGGGCTCGAAGCGTTCATGGAGAAGCGAAACGCGGAGTGGACGCATCGATGAGCAGGGACGCTGTATTCACGGAGCGGCATGATCAACCGCTGGAAGAGATTCTCTAGCAGTGCGGAAACGCGCTTGAACTGAGCAATCCGTTCGCCGGCTTTTGCGGCGGCGTATTTCTCTTTCACGAAGACGCAGCAGGTGACGTATGAGATATGCGGAGACAGGTTTCAACCTGGAAGTAGATCTGACGAGGGGGAACATCGAGCGGGTGGCGACCGACCCTCGGCTGACCGAGCTTCATCTGGGAGGGCTCGGGACCAACGCCAGGATCATGTGGGACAGGGTCGGCCCC
>Ga0209536_100000576_pt1 | contig 59214 bp, 51 predicted proteins | sample DeeMarSeWOR28_12_FD_187461 | JGI IMG/M metagenome (GOLD analysis project Ga0209536, IMG submission 187461) | Marine sediment microbial communities from White Oak River estuary, North Carolina - WOR-2-8_12 (SPAdes) (version 2) | ecosystem: Environmental > Aquatic > Marine > Intertidal zone >...
ATGATATCCTGAAAGCTGAAAAACTTGTGGTTCAGGAAGGTGCCTTGACAAAAATTAATGAGGTATTTGCAGAATGAAAAAACTTAAAATTCTAATTAGACCACTGTATACTGAGAAAATTGCAAAACTGCAAGATGAAGAAAATAAATACGCTTTCGAGGTCAACCGAAGTGCCAATAAAATTGAGATTTGTAAAGAAATTGAAAGTCGTTTCGAGGTCAAGGTGACAAAAGTACAGACGATGAACGTCCGAGGAAAAATGCGCCAACAAATGACAAGAGCGGGCCGTTTTTATGGACGACGTCCGGACTGGAAAAAGGCAGTTGTAACGCTGGCAGAAGGTGATAAGATAGATCTGTTCGAGAACGCTTAATCCAAAGGATTTGAGGATAAAATGGGAATAAAATCATTTAAGCCGATCACTCCGGGGCAACGATTTAAAACAGTCAGTGATTTTGCCCAGGTGACAAAATCTGAGCCGGAAAAGAAACTGACACGTGGGTTGAAAAAGAGTGGTGGCAGGAATAATCAGGGTAACCTGACATCCAGACATCGCGGTGGCGGTAATAAAAGAAAATATAGAGAGATAGATTTCAAAAGAAATAAAAGAAATATTCCGGCAAGAGTGGCTGCTATTGAATACGATCCAAACAGAACGGCACGTATTGCACTCTTATTCTATGCGGATGGAGAGAAAAAATATATTCTCGCTCCTGATGGATTAAAAGTTAACGATAAGGTCGAATCCGGAGAGAATGTCAAACTGCAGCCGGGTAATGCCTTGCCACTCGAAAAGATACCTGTTGGCGTATCGGTTCACAATATCGAGCTCCGTGAAAATAAAGGCGGACAATTGGCAAGAAGTGCAGGTACTGCTGTTCAATTGATGGCAAAAGAAGGTAAGTGGGCAATGTTAAAACTGCCTTCCGGAGAAGTGAGAAGAGTTCCGTTAAAATGTTATGCGACCCTCGGACAGGTTTCCAATGTGGACCATTTTAACATCTCATTAGGTAAGGCCGGTCGCTCCAGATGGCTGGGCCGTCGTCCTCACGTGAGAGGTGTCGCGATGAATCCAATCGATCACCCAATGGGCGGTGGAGAAGGAAAATCGTCCGGCGGCAGACACCCGGTTTCACCCTGGGGTCAGCTGGCAAAAGGTCTTAAGACCCGTAAGAAAAAGAAGCCATCAAATGTATTAATTGTCAAAAAACGGAAGTAGGGAGTAAGAATGGCACGCTCAGTTAAGAAAGGCCCTTTTATAGATGGTAGCCTTGTTAAAAAGATCGAAGCGATGAACGCTGAAAATAAGAAGGTGGTAGTCAAGACCTGGTCTCGTCGGTCTACCATTCCACCTGATTTTGTAGGACATACCATTGCTGTTCATAATGGCATTAAATTTATACCCATCTATATCAGTGAAAATATGGTAGGGCATAAATTGGGTGAATTTTCACCGACGAGGACATTCCGTGGACATGGTGGTAAATTAGCTGAGAGATTAAGTCGAATTAAGTAAGTGAATGGAGAGAATCATGCAAGCACGGGCGCGAGCAAAATATATTAGAGTATCACCACGCAAGATCAGTCGTGTTCTTGATCTGGTCAAAGGTCTTTCGGTGAACGAAGCTTTAAGCAAATTGCACTTTACTCAAAAAAGCGCGACGGCACCGATAGAGAAGGCGATTCAATCCGCCGTGGCTAATCTTGGAAATATCGAAGAAGGTCAGCGACTAAATCTCGATGAGATTTATATCACCGAAGCTTCCGTGGATCATGGTCCGACTCTAAAACGATTCCGGCCAATGTCAATGGGCAGGGCAGGAAGAATAAGAAAACGCACCTCTCATTTAACAATAGTAGTAGAAGACAGCAAATAGGAGTTTGATTTGGGTCAAAAAACACATCCAATAGGATTGCGATTAGGAATCATCAAAACCTGGAACAGTAACTGGTTTGATGAAAAAAATTTCTCGGACAAATTGCAGGAAGATCTGAAAATTCGCAAATATGTCCGAAGCCGTTTGGAGAATGCGGCTGTATCAAAAATTACAATCGAACGAACGGCCAAGAAGATAATTTTAACGGTTCATACAGCGCGCCCCGGTATCGTCATCGGGAAGAGGGGATCAGAAGTAGATAAGCTGCGTGAAGAACTTAAAACGATTTCAGGAAAAGATGTGCAGATCAATATCTCTGAAATTAAACGTCCTGAACTAGATGCTTATTTAGTTGCGCAGAATATAGCTAAACAATTAGAAGGGAAAATCAGTTTTCGCCGGGCGATGAAAAAATCGATAACCTCTACTATGCGTTTAGGCGCCCAGGGGATTAAAATTGTCTGTTCCGGCAGACTCGGTGGTGCTGAAATGGCCCGCAAGGAAGAGTATAAACAAGGTCGGATTCCTCTTCATACGCTTCGAGCGGACATAGATTATGCAACTTATACTTCACATACGACCTATGGGTGTATCGGAGTGAAGGTCTGGATCTGCAATGGCGAAGTAATTGGTAAATTATAAGACGGGAGCTGTAAATCATGTTAATGCCTAAACGAGTTAAATACAGAAAAAAACAACGCGGTCGTATGAAGGGCAATGCCCAAAAAGGAAATTATATTGCCTTTGGGCGTTTTGGATTAAAATCTCTGGGTTCCGCTTGGATTACCAGCCGTCAAATTGAGGCTGCCCGTGTTGCGATGACCCGATATATTAAAAGGGGCGGAAAAGTCTGGATCAGGTTGTTTCCGGATAAACCGGTCACCCAAAAACCGGCTGAAACCCGTATGGGTAAAGGAAAAGGTGCACCTGAATACTGGGTGGCAGTTGTAAAACCCGGTCGAATTATGTTTGAGATTGAAGGGGTTGAAGAGGAAGTGGCGAAAGAGGCGATGCGTTTGGCTTCCCATAAATTGTCAGTAAAAACTAAATTTGTCGTGCGTGAGAGATAAAAGGGTGTTTCAATGAAAAGTAGAGATGAATTATTTAATCTGAACCCTGATGAACTCGAGACAAAACTGGTTGAGTTACAGGGAGAAATGGAGAATCTTCAGCTGCAGAAGGCTACACATCAGATTACAAATCCGTTAAGGATTAGAGTCGTTAGAAAAGATATTGCTCGTGTTAAAACCCTGATTAATGAGCACAAAAAGGGTATCCGAAATATAAATGTCAAAGAAAAGTAATGGAAGCAAAATGAAAGAAATCCGAGGGAACAGAAAGATAAGAGTCGGGGAAGTCGTCAGTGATAAAATGGATAAGACAATTACCGTAGCTGTAAAACGTCGTGTCAAGCATCCGGTATACGGTAAGTATATCTCAAGAACTACAAAATTCATGGCTCAAGATGATAAAAATGAATGTCGTGAAGGGGATACCGTTAAAGTAATGGAAACCAGACCATTAAGTAGAAACAAACGCTGGCGCCTGGTTGAGATTGTCGAGAAGAGGAAGTAACTAAATCTATCGAAGGATTAACAAATGATACAGGAATATACCAAATTGGCGGTTGCAGATAACTCTGGCGCAAAAAGTGTGCAATGCATCCGATTGCTTGGTGGATCTAAGAAAAAATATGGCTCAGTCGGTGATATTATTGTTGTTTCTGTAAAAAACGCGATTCCTGGCGGTGCTGTAAAAAAGGGAGAAGTGTCACGGGCAGTTATTGTGAGAACAGCAAAAGAAATTCGCAGAGACGATGGCTCTTATATCCGATTTGATGAAAATGCAGCTGTATTGATCGATAATCAAAATGAACCAAGGGGAACCCGTATTTTTGGACCAGTTGCGCGGGAATTACGGGAAAAAGAGTTTATGAAAATAGTTTCTTTGGCACCCGAAGTTTTATAAATCAGGAAGGTTAGAATGCGCGTCGTAAAAAATGACATGGTAAAAATTCTGTCAGGAAAATATAGTGGTAAGACAGGAAAGGTTTTAAAAGTATTTCCTGATAAAAATCGTCTTATCGTAGAAGGTGTTAATATTATAAAAAAACATACAAAGCCTTCACAAAAAAATCCTCAGGGTGGTATCATTGAAAAGGAATCATCTATTCATATTTCAAATGTGATGGTGATTGATCCCAAAACAAATGAGCCAACCCGGGTTGGATTTAAGTTCCTGGAAGATGGAACTAAAGTTCGAATTAGTAAAAAAAGTGGCGAAATGCTTCGAAGTTAAGGTAAAAGAGGTTATTAATGGCTGAATATGTACCAAGGACTCAAGTCAAGTACCATGAAGAAATCGTACCCTATTTGATGAAAAAATTTGGGTATAAAAACATCAATCAGGTACCAAAATTGACTAAGATCTCATTAAATATGGGCGTAGGGGAGGCAAAGCAGGATCCTAAACTTTTAGAGAATGCGATGAACGACCTGACAATTATTTCAGGTCAAAAACCGGCCAAAACAAGAGCTAAAAAGGCGATATCTAATTTTAAATTACGTACAGGTATGGATATTGGATGTCGAATCACTTTGCGTCGTAAAAAAATGTATGAATTTTTAGATCGTTTTATCTCGATAGCCGTACCCCGCATCAGGGATTTTAGAGGACTCTCTGACAATTCCTTCGATGGTAGAGGAAACTATTCTGTCGGTATTAAAGAGCAGATTATCTTTCCGGAAATTAATGTGGATAAGATTGACAGAATACGAGGGCTGGATGTAACCATTGTTACAAGCGCGAATACGGATGAAGAAGCCTATGAGTTGTTAAAATCATTTGGCATGCCGTTCAGAAAACAAGCAATAACTGATTGAGGTGCAGCGTGGCTAAAAAAAGTCTGATTATAAAAGCAAATAGAAAAAAAAGGTTTGGTGTCCGGGATTATCATCGATGCAGGCGATGCGGAAGACCTCGTGGATATATTCGTAAATTCGGTCTTTGTCGTATCTGTTTCAGAGAATTAGCCTTGATGGGTGAAATACCCGGTGTCACAAAAGCAAGCTGGTAGAAAAAAAGGAGTCGAAAAAGAATGTCTGTTAGCGATCCAATTGCAGATTATTTGACAATCATAAGAAATGGTAGCAGTGCGGGATTTAAATATGTTGATGTACCCGCCTCAAAAATAAAACGTCAAATCACCCGTGTTTTGTATAAGCAGGGATTTGTAAAACGGTTTATTCTAATTGAAGATGACAGACAAGGTCTGTTGCGTATTTGGCTTAAATATGATGCAGAAGGTAAGCCAATTATTAATAAAATAAAAAGGATCAGCACGCCGGGCAGAAGAGAGTATGTCGATGTCGCTAATCTCCCCAGAGTACGCAATAACCTTGGTGTCGCAATTTTAACTACGCCAAAAGGTGTCATGACTTCGCAGGAAGCGGCACGCACAAACGTTGGTGGCGAAGTATTGTGCTATGTATGGTAATCATAGGCAAAAGGAGATAAAGAATTGTCACGGATAGGAAAATTACCGATATCAATACCTGAGCAGGTTGAGGTGAATTTAAAAGACCATCATCTGACCTGTAAAGGTCCAAAAGGTGAATTAAGTCGTCAGCTGAGTCCGCAAATGGAGGTAAAGGTTGAGAATAATGAAATTATCGTAAACAGACCCAGCGAAAGTAAAGATCATAGATCGCTGCACGGTTTAACCCGTTCACTGATTGCTAATATGGTAGAAGGAGTATCCACAGGATTTAGCCGCAAACTGGAGATCATTGGCATTGGATATAAAGCGGAAATGAAGGGAAAAAATCTGGTTTTATCACTAGGATATTCTCATCCGATTGTGATGAGTTTTCCTGAAACCGTTAAAACCACTGTTCCAAACCCTAATGAAATTCTTGTCGAGGGCGCGGATAAGGAATTGGTTGGTATGATAGCGGCGAAAATAAGAAGCTTTAGAAAACCAGAGCCGTATAAGGGCAAAGGTGTGCGCTATTCAGGCGAGTATGTAAGAAGAAAAGCCGGAAAAACTGGCGCAGCCTAGTTGAAACAGTAAGGAAATTTGTCAGATGCAAAAATCAAAATCAAACATGCACGGAACAAAAGAAAAACCACGATTGGTTGTCTTCAGAAGTTTGAAATATATCTATGGACAGCTGATAGATGATGACCAAAACAAGATCTTGATATCCGCTTCCAACGTCGGAAAAAAACTTCCTAAAAATATCAAGGATGCAAAGACAAAAATGGAAGCGAGTAAAGAAGTCGGGAAAACACTGGGAACTTTAGCAGTCAACAATAAAATTAAAGAAGTGATATTTGACCGCAATGGCTATCTATATCACGGACGTATCAAAGCCTTTGCTGATGGTGCCCGAGAAGGTGGATTAAAATTCTAAACATAGGAGTGTAAGTCAGGTGGAAAAAATTAATCCTGCTGAATTAGATCTAAAAGAAAAAGTTGTTCACATTAATCGTGTTGCAAAGGTGGTAAAAGGTGGTAGGCGATTTTCTTTTAATGCCATTGTTGTCGTTGGTGACGGTAGCGGCCATGTGGGCGTCGGCCTGGGAAAGGCCAGAGAAGTTACGGGAGCCATTGCAAAAGGAACGGAACAAGCTAAGAAAAATGTGTTTCGGGTACCACTGATCAGTGGGACAATACCCCACCCGATTGTATCGAAATATGGTGCCGGTCGCGTCATGTTGAAACCAGCCTCTCCAGGTACAGGTGTTATTGCCGGTGGGCCTGTACGGGCGATCTGTGAAGCAGTCGGTATTCAGGACATCTTGACAAAATCGCTTGGATCATCAAATCCACATAATGTTGTAAAAGCAACTTTTAATGCCTTGACTTCACTGATGGATGCTCATACACAGGCTAAAAAAAGAGGCATATCTGTCCCCGAGTTATTAAACGGAGAAATTAGCTAGAATAGGGTATAAACGATGGCGCAAAAAAAATATTCTAAAATAAAAATCACCCAGGTTCGCAGTACGATTCATAGACCGGAGGGGCAAAAAAGAACAATTAGAGCACTCGGATTACGTCGCATGAACCATTCGGTAACTCATGAAGCTACCCCGCAAATTCTGGGAATGACCAATAAAGTCAAACATCTGGTTCAAGTAGAAGAAGTGAAGTAGAGGATAGAATGGATTTAAGCAATTTAAAGCACGCAAAAGGTGCCCGTAAAAATAGAAAACGTGTCGGTCGCGGTGAGGGATCTGGACTCGGTGTTACAGCAGGCCGCGGTAATAAGGGCTATGGTTCACGTTCTGGTTCGAAAAAACGCAGCTGGTTTGAAGGCGGTCAAATGCCTCTGCAAAGACGTTTACCTAAATTTGGTTTCACAAATATCAATAAAAAAGAGTATCAGGTCGTCAATGTTCAAGATTTGGAAAAGCTAAAGAAAAAAGATGATGTTACACCTGATGTATTGTATGAAAATGGTTTGATTCGTAAAAAAAGCGTCCCTGTTAAACTTCTCGGTAACGGTGACCTGAAATCAAAAGTAACGATTAAAGTTCATGCTGTCAGTAAAACTGCGCAGGAAAAAATTGAAAAACAGGGAGGCAGCGTAACTCTATCATGATATTCAATACCATACGAAACGTATTTAAGATTTCAGAACTCAGAAAAAGGATTTTATTTACCTTAATGATTTTGGGTATTGAAAGAATCGGTACTCTTGTTGTTACTCCGGGTATTGATACAGCTGTCCTCGCTGAAGGATTTCGTCAGCTACAAGGAACACTTTTTGGATTGTACGACCTGTTTGCCGGTGGTGCTTTTGGACGCGCCGCTGTTTTCGGTCTGGGTATCATGCCCTATATCAGTGCCTCGATCATTATACAATTACTTGGCTCTGTCATTCCTTTCTTCCAGAAACTTCAGAGAGAAGGAGAAGAGGGCCGTAAAAAAATTACGCAGTACACACGCTATGGAACGCTATTGATCTCGGCCATGCAGGCTTATGGAGTGGCCATCTTTCTGCAGAATATTCAACTGGCCAATGGATTGCGAGCCGTCCCCGACCCAGGCATCGGATTTATTGTCACTACCATGCTGTCTATGTCTACCGGAACAATGATAATTATGTGGCTTGGGGAGCAAATCGATGACAGGGGTATCGGAAATGGGATATCTTTAATCATTTTTATTGGAATTATTGCAAGTTTACCCAGCGCGCTCATTGAAGAGTATACACAATTTTCAAGCGGCCAGCGCGGATTATTATCCGAGTTATTATTGCTGGCACTTGCATTTGGAATTATATCGGTGATTGTTCTGATTACTCAGGGGACAAGACGAATCCCAATTCAGTATGCCAAGAGAGTGATCGGAAGAAAAGTCTATGGCGGTGTAAATACACATTTCCCGATGCGTGTAAATACGGCAGGCGTTATGCCGATCATCTTTGCACAGGCGATTATGTTTGTTCCGAGTACGGTTATTACATTTTTTCCCGAGAGTGAATTCATGGACGGTGTCCAACGATTATTTTCATATGATTCATGGTTTTACTGGATCCTTTATGGCGTCATGGTTGTATTCTTTACATATTTTTATACAGCCATCGCTCTCAATCCTGTGGATGTAGCAGATAATTTGAAGAAACAAGGTGGTTTTATTCCAGGTGTACGACCCGGTAAGAAAACCTCTGAATATCTTGATAATATATTGACAAGGATAACTTTGCCGGGATCTATTTTTCTGGCGATTGTGGCCATTATACCGGCATTTTTGGCGAAATATCTTAAAATTCCGTATAGTCTGGCCTCTTTCTTTGGCGGAACAGGATTACTTATCATTGTCGGTGTAGCCTTGGATTTCTTGCAACAGGTTGAATCACATCTGTTTATGCGTCACTATGATGGTTTTATGAAATCGGGAAAAATCAGAGGGCGGAGAGGCTAAAAGAATTGTATGATCTACATCAAAAGTCCTGATGAAATTGAACGAATCAGAGAGTGTAACCGGATCGTATCGGATTGTCTGCAATATATAAAAGAATTTGTAAAGCCCGGGATCACAACCGGTGAGATTGATAAAGAGATTGAAAATTTTATTCTGAGAAAAAAAGCCAAACCGGCTTTTAAAGGTCTATACGGATTTCCAGCGAGTGCTTGTATTTCCGTTCAGGAAGAGGTCGTTCACGGTATCCCTTCATTCAAGCGAAAATTGCAGGAAGGGGAAATTGTTGGTGTAGATGTTGGCGTTGAATTAGGTGGTTTTTACGGTGATGCCGCTCATACATTTAAAGTTGGGTCGGTTGATCAACGAACTGAGAAGTTATTGGTGGTTGCTGAAGAAAGTCTTTATAAAGGTATTGAAAAAATGACGGCCGATAATACGGTCGGAGACATAGGAAGCGCCATACAGGAACATGTTGAAAAACATAATTTTAGTGTGGTTAAGGATCTCGTCGGGCATGGTGTTGGCAGGAAGCCGCATGAAGATCCTCAGGTCCCCAATTATGGACGGCCGGGAACTGGAGTAAAATTGAGAACCGGTATGGTCCTGGCGTTGGAACCGATGGTAAATATGGGCAGTTACCAGGTTTTTTTTGCCGATGATGAGTGGACGGTTAAAACAACTGACGGTCTCCCATCGGCACATTTTGAACATTCGGTCGCAGTTACAGATAATGGGCCTGATATCTTGTCAAAATAGAATATGGAGAAAAGTTGGCAAAAGAAGAAGCCATAAAAATTGACGGTGTTATTAAAGAAACATTACCCAATGCCACATTTATCGTGGAACTGGATAATGGTCATGAGGTTTTAGCTCATATATCCGGTAAAATGAGGATGCATTTTATAAAGATTTTACCCGGAGACAAGGTAAGCCTGGAGCTATCTCCATATGATTTAACACGCGGTCGCATTATTTATCGATATAAGTAAAAATTTGTGAATACACAAGGAACAAGAAATGAAAGTTCAAGCATCAGTAAAAAAGATTTGTGATGGGTGCAAGATTATCCGCCGTCGGGGTGTGGTAAGAGTCATTTGCAGTAAAAATCCAAAACACAAACAACGACAGGGCTAGAAAGAGGAGGCGATCTTGGCACGTATAGCAGGAGTAGATTTACCTAAGAATAAACGAGTCGTAATCGGATTGACCTATATATACGGGATCGGTAAAGCAAGTGCGCAAAAAATATGTTCAGAAGCTAAAGTTGATGAAAATATCCGCGTCAGCAATCTTTCAGATGAACAGGTAAAAGCAATACGAACGATTATTCAAAATACCCATAAGGTTGAAGGTGCGTTGAAAGCTGAAGTCAATATGAACATCAAACGGTTGATGGATATCAGCAGTTACCGAGGATACCGACATCGTCGTGGTTTACCTTGTCATGGTCAGAGAACCAAGACGAATGCCAGAACCCGAAAAGGACGAAAACGCTTGATCACATCTAAAAAGTAAGCAAATAATTGTAGTACATCTTTAAGATATACCGCAATTCATGAAAGCAGGAGGAAGATTTTGGCTGCACCAAAAGCGAGAAGAAGAACTAAGAAAAAAGAAAAAGTAGAAGCACATGGTAGGGCTCATATAAAGGCCACCTTTAATAATACAATCATCACATTAACGGATTCCTATGGAAATACGATTTCCTGGGCATCAGCAGGTCGGTCCGGATTCAAAGGATCTCGTAAAAATACGCCGTTTGCAGCTCAGATTGCTGCAGAAGGTGCTGCAAAAGAAGCTATAGATCTCGGATTAATGCGTGTGGATGTTGAAGTAAAAGGACCAGGTGCAGGACGTGAGGCTGCAATCCGTTCACTTCAGGCAGCAGGTCTGGATATCCTTTCCATAAAGGATGTGACACCGATACCTCACAATGGATGTCGTCCACCAAAAAGACGACGTGTGTAAATATTAATTTGGAGTGATTTGAATGGCACGTTATACAGGACCCGTATGTAAATTATGCAGAAGAGAAGGTGAAAAACTCTTTTTGAAGGGCAGCAGATGTGTTGCAGTTAAATGCTCATTTGAAAAGAAAAGCTATGCACCAGGACAGCATGGCGTCTCCCAACGAGTTAAACTATCCGAATATGGAATTCAGCTTCGGGAGAAACAAAAAGTCCGCCGAATATATGGAATATTAGAAAATCAGTTTCGTAATTATTTTGAGAAAGCTGACCGCTTAAAAGGTGTCACTGGGGAAAACCTTCTGCGACTCCTGGAAAGTCGTCTGGATAACACGATCTATCGTCTGGGTTTTGCTCAGTCCAGAAAACAAGCCCGTCAGTTGGTAAGACATCGACATTTTACAGTTAATGGACGGTTGGTTGATATACCTTCCTACCTGCTCAAACCTGGTGATATTGTATCAGTCAAAGACAAAAGCAAAAAGCTGTCAGTACTTCATGATTCCATGCGCAAAGTACGAGACGAAGATATGTATCCCTGGTTGAAACTGGAAAAGGCACAAATTCAGGGAACATTTGTCGACTTTCCGAACCGGACTGATATTCCTGTACAAGTTCAGGAAAATCTAATAGTCGAATTGTACTCAAAGTAAACTAAATTTATAAAAATAAAAGAGATAGGAAAATTAATGAGCTGGACCAATTTTCAGATGCCGGACCGAATCGAATTAGATGAACAGAATTATACAAATACATTCGGTCGCTTCTATGTATACCCACTTGAAAAGGGCTTTGGTGTTACTATTGGTAATATGTTTCGCAGAGTATTGTTATCTTCGCTGCATGGTGCAGCAATTACTGCGATTCGTATTGATGGTATTCAGCATGAATTTTCAACCATTCCCGGCGTTTATGAAGATGTCGCGGAAATAATTTTAAACCTTAAACAGGTTCGTTTGAAACTTCTCAATAAAAAAGTAGAAAAAGTAAATGTACCGATTCAGGGGGCCGGAAAATTGACTGCGGGTGATATCCAGAAACACACTTCTGAATTTGAAGTTTTAAATCCAGATTTAGTCCTTGCGACACTGAATGATGAAGCTAATTTTGAAATGGAACTGCGGATCGGTAAGGGTAGGGGCTATGTTCCCGCCGAAGAGAATAAAATTTTGGATCAACCGATTGGATTAATACCCATCGATGCGATATATTCTCCGGTGCTCAATGTTAAATATCTGATTGAAAATACAAGGGTTGGACAAAGAACCGATTTTGAAAAACTGATCCTGGAAATTGAGACTGATGGCAGTATTACACCGGATGATGCGCTCACCTATAGTGGAAAAATTCTGAAAGACCACATACAATTATTTATCAATTTCGACATCGAGCCTGAAGAAGAGGAAACCAGCGAAATCGATGAGGAAATGTTGAGAATTAAAAAACTTCTCAAGATGAGCGTTGATGAATTAGAATTATCAGTTAGATCGCATAACTGCCTGAAAGCGGCTAATATTAAAACGATAGGTGATCTTGTACACCGGGATGAGCAGGAAATGCTCAGGTTTCGAAATTTCGGACGTAAGTCTCTGACAGAGCTTAATAAGATATTGGAAGAACGCGGTCTTCATTTTGGAATGAATATTGAAAAATATCTAAAAAGTGATGAAAAGTAAGACTGCTTTTTAAAAAGAGGAATATCATGCGACACAGAATAAAAGGGCGGAAATTAAATAGAACAGCCAGCCACAAAAAAGCGTTGATCCGTAACCTGGCAAATCAGTTGTTTGAACACAAGGAAATCAGAACAACAATAGCAAAGGCCAAAGAAGCACGGATTACTATTGAACGATTGATTACCTATGCAAAAAAGGGTGATACCCATCACCGCAGGCTGGCATTTAGTTTTTTACGTCAGAAAGATTCGATTAAAACATTATTTGATGAAATTGCTCCTGCTTATACAGAACGTCAGGGAGGATATACACGGGTAATTAAGTTGGGTCGCCGGCATGGTGACGGGGCGCCGATGGCGCTTCTTCAACTCGTAGGTTTCGAAACACTCGCCGATACCAGTAAACCTGAAAAGAAGAAAAAAAGCAGGCAAAAAGATGAGAAACCGGTCAAAACTGATGTACAGGTCGCAGAAGCATCTGAATCTGAAGTAAAAGAACCGGCGGTGGATGAAACAAAAAAAGTTGAAGAAGAAGTCACTCAAGAGGTTGAAGAAAAGTCTGAAAAAGAAACGGAAAAAGTAAAAGCGGCCGTATCTGAAGAAGAAGTAAAACCAGGCGAAGAATCAAAATCAGCAGAAGAGGAAAAACCTGTGGAAGAGCCTCAGGCAGTCGAAGAAGAATCTGCTGTAGAGGAAAAGTCGGATGAGACAAAGGCTGAAGATGCTGATTCTGATGAGGAAAAGAAGGAAAAATAATAAAAAAAAGTGGTGCTTCGAACCACTTTTTTATGCAATACTACTTTTGAAAAGGGTAACCAATTAAGGTTACCCTTTTTTTTTGATCATTTTTGCATTATCTGAAATTGTTTGTACGGGTACGGCATGCCATGCTCCTATTGCAATATAACATTGGGTTTTATATATTTTATGGATTAATTAAAAATAAACAGGATATTATGCGTCTTTTTTTTGTAGTCCTGTTGTGCCTGATTCCTCATTTTTTAACAGGGAATTCTTACCAGAAGGAACGTTTTGGTCTTTGGGTGGTTCGATATGCTGTTACAACAAAAGCTGATATCGATAAAGTATTAACAACGGCAATCGAACTGAATATTACGGATATCTTCTTTCAAGTCCGGGCTCTCGGTCATACATATTATAACAGTCAATGGGAAAAAAAGGCAGATAATATCAAAGGCGATTTTGACCCTCTGGATTATGCCATTAAACAGTCCGGATCTTTTGGTATTCGTATCCACGCCTGGGTGAACATGTTTTATGTTTGGGCCGGAGATCGATTTCCTTCTGATAAAAATCATATCGTTAACAGGCGTTCAGACTTTATACTTAGAAATGGTGGATTCCCAGATTATAATAGTCTGAAAAACGAAGGCCATGAAGGATTTTTTTTAGATCCAAAAGTGGCAGATGTTCAAGATGATTTGCTCGAGATCCTAAAAGAACTTGCCATGAATTATGATTTAGATGGCATTCATCTCGATTATTACCGTTATCCGAGTTTGGCCTACTCATTTACACCGGCAAGTCGGACCTTATACATGTTGGAGAACATCTATGATCCGTGGCAAGTTTATCAATCCTCACAAACTTACACCGAATATAGGGGCTATGAAGTATTTCTTTATGCGGATAGAACTTACAGAAACTCACTGGCAGGTGTGCTTAGCGGATACTTGGAAAGAATATCAAAAATCGTGAAATCGATACAGCCTGATTTAAAGGTATCTGTTGCTGTAAAGCCGGATCCGGTGGAAGCTAAACATCGTTATTTTCAGGACTGGTTGAACTGGATTCAAAGGGATGTCTGCGACTTTGTTGTACTAATGAATTATCGCACAGACTGGCTTGAATTCAAGGCGGTCCTCAAACAATTAACTGATCAGAACTTAAAAGAAAAGATAATGATCGGGATCTCAACTTACAATCAAAACGTCGAGGCGGTGCTTAAACGTCTGGAAGCAGTAAGAAAAGGGAATTTTTCCGGTTTTTCAATTTTTTCTTATAATTATTTGGATGAAAACAGAACCTATTTTCTAAGTCTGCGGCGTCAAATATTTGCCTGGAGATAACATGAGCAAAATAATCAGGGCACCACGTGGTACATCAATCAGCTGCAAAGGTTGGCACCAAGAGGCGGCGATGAGGATGATAATGAATAACCTGGATCCGGAAGTTGCAGAAAAACCAGAGGAGCTGGTGGTATACGGGGGATCCGGAAAAGCGGCAAGAAACTGGGAATCTTATGAGGCAATCATCAATGCGCTAAAAAATCTGGAAAGTGATGAGACATTGTTGGTGCAATCAGGCAAACCCATAGGAATCGCAAGAACTTTTATCCATGCTCCCAGAGTCCTCATTGCCAATTCTAATATCGTCCCTGCCTGGGCAACCTGGGAGAAATTCAGAGAGCTGGAGAAAAAAGGCCTGATTATGTTCGGACAAATGACTGCCGGGAGCTGGATTTATATAGGTACTCAGGGTATTCTGCAAGGCACTTATGAAACATTTGCGGCGATTGCTGAAGACTATCCAGACAAAGATCTCTCAGGAAAATTAGTACTTACGGCCGGATTGGGTGGAATGGGTGGCGCACAACCGCTTTCTGTGACGATGAATGGCGGTGTTGCTCTGGTCGTGGAAGTTGATAAAAATAGAATAGAAAGACGAATAAAACTCAATTATTTAGATAAATGGACCGATAATGTAGATGAAGCCCTTAAAATGTGTGAGGGTGCTGTTGAAAAAAAAGAAGCACTCTCTGTCGGTCTTCTCGGTAATGCGGCCACGATTTTTCCGGAACTCGTGGAAAGAAATGTTATTCCGGATATTGTTACGGATCAGACATCGGCACACGATGAATTGAACGGGTATGTTCCTTATCAGGTGAGTTACGAGGAAGCGCTCGATTTGCGGAAAAATCAGCCGAAAAAATATATAGAGCTCTCTTACAAATCAATGGCGAGACATTGCCAGGCGATGTTGAATTTTCAAAAAGAGGGCGCAGTGGTGTTTGATTATGGAAATAATCTGAGAGCACAGGCACAAAAGGAAGGAGTGAAAAATGCTTTCGATTATCCAGGGTTCGTCCCTGCCTATATCAGACCCCTGTTTTGTGAAGGAAAAGGTCCGTTTCGTTGGGTTGCTCTTTCCGGAGATGAAAAGGATATTTACAGAACTGATGAGTTGATTAACGAGTTGTTTCCGGAAAATAGATCTCTTAACAGATGGATAAAATTGGCCCATGAAAAGGTCTCTTTTCAGGGATTACCTGCCAGAATTTGCTGGCTAGGTCTCGGAGAACGAGCGAAATTTGGTAAAGCGTTAAATGAATTGGTGAGAAAGGCTGAAATAACCGCGCCAATTGTTATTGGCCGTGATCACCTGGATACCGGAAGTGTTGCTTCACCAAACAGAGAAACAGAGAATATGAAAGACGGAAGTGATGTGATAAGTGATTGGCCCTTACTCAATGGATTTCTAAATGTGGCCTCCGGTGCCTCATGGGTATCGTTTCACCATGGTGGAGGTGTCGGTATTGGATACTCTCAACACGCCGGTCTGGTGATTGTAGCAGATGGTTCCGAGGAAATGGACTCGAGACTGGATCGGGTTTTGACAAATGATCCTTTGATGGGAATCTTCAGACATGTAGACGCTGGTTATGAAGAAGCCAACAAATGCGCGATTGAAAATAATGTTAAAATTCCTTTATCACAGTCAGAATAGAAGAGATAAATGGGTGAAATTGTAGCTGTCGTCAGTCAAAAAGGTGGTGTCGGTAAAACAACTACCTCTGTTAATCTGGGAGCAAGTCTGGCTATCCTTGATCAGAGAACATTACTTATCGATATGGATCCGCAGGGTAGTGTTGCAGCCAGTTTTCAGCTGAATGAAACCCAAATCGAAAATGGAATGTATCAGATTTTTCGCGATAATATTCCGCTGACAGATGCCATTATAGATATTGGTCTGGAAGATTTGCATATTGTACCTTCTAATGTGTTTGAAGAAGAGGAGGAAATTGAATTTTTCCGACACGGAATGGATTATAATCTCCTGAAAAAAGTGTTAACCCCTTTTAAAGAAGTATATGATTATATCGTTATAGATTGTCCCCCGAGTCTTGGGAGTCTTACTATAAATGCAATCACAGCAGCAGATTCAATATTGATTCCTGTACAATGCGAGTATTACTCTCTAAAGGCATTGGGAAAATTTATACGAACTGTAAAAAAACTAAGTCAAAAATATAATCCTGATCTTGATTTTAAGGGATTTTTAATTACCATGTTTGATAAAAGGATAAAAAAAAGTCAAGAAATATCTGAAGAACTCCGATATAGTTTTAAGGACACGGTATTAGAAACCGTAATTCCAAGAAATTCAAAGATTTCCGAGGCGCCAAGCAAAGGCAAGCCAGTGGCCCTTTTTGATATCGCTTCTGCCGGAGCAGTCGGATATCTGCGGCTGGCAGAGGAGATATTGATATCGGGATCAAACAATCGATAAAACTGAAGGGGAAGATCGTGGAACAATATTATAAAAAAGTCGACAATATTGATGATAGGGTAAAAGAAGCAAGCATGCCTTATATGCAATGGAAGGTTTTATTTCTTGTCGGCGAGAATACTAACGCTGAAGAAATATCTTCTCTTTTAAAGGAGGATAAATCCTCAGTGGAAGAAATCTTAGCCTCTCTGGAATCGAAAGCACTTATTGAGAAAGTTGAAGAAGTGAAGGCGGAAACTTCAGTAGATGATCAGCCGCAGGAAGAAACTGCACCTTCGATTGGTGATGAACTTCTCATAGAAGAAGAAGAGGTGATTTCTCAGGTGGACGAGAAGTTGGAATCGGCTACGGATAAGCCTCAAGAGGAAAAAGTCACCGAAGAACCGGAATCTGCCGGAGAGCCCGAAACGGTTATTCCGGATTTGGAGGAAACGCTCACTGAGCCAAAAGAAGAACCAACACCGGAACCGGAATCGAAAGAGGAAGAGTCATTTTCTCTTGAGCCTGATATGGTTGATGAAGGTGAAATTACACCGGAAGAGAAGGAAGATACGGCTACAGCGGATCTTCCCCCTGAAACTGAAAGTACTGTTTTGGAGGAAGATGAATTTGAATTAAAACTTGACGAGCCGGAAACTGCTGCTGTCGAAGAAGCTCCTGCAGAAGAAGAACCTGCAACAGCGGCAACCCCTGATGAAGAAATAATTTCAGACGGGACCAAAAAGACAGTAATGGTTATCGATGATAGTATCGTCATAAGAAAGATGATTGAAATTGCCCTTGAAGAGGAAGATTTTAATATTGTTACGGCAATCAGCGGTAAAGAAGGTCTGGAAGCGATTGAAAAAGAAAATCCACACATCGTCATACTCGATATGATGTTACCGGATATGAACGGAATAGAGGTTTTAAAGACTATTAAAGCCGAAAGAAAATTACCAGTCATAATGTTATCAGGTAAAGACTCTCCTCAGCTGATAGAAACGGCAAAAGAAGTTGGTGTTGATGACTTTTTACCAAAACCATTCAGAGATGAGGAACTTGTTGAGAAAGTTAAAACACTGGTTGAGGTGTAAGATCATTGAATTCTGTAACGAAAGAAAAGTATACCCGGTATTCTGTTTTCAGCGTTTCCGGAAAACTGTTCGGTTTGGAAATGTCGGCAGTGAGGGAAGTATTATCCTCTCCTAAAGTAACCTTATTGCCAAATGTACCGTCTCACGTTCTTGGTGTATATAATCTGAGAGGAAATATTCTCTCCCTCGTTGATATCCGGAAGATTCTTGGTCTTAATTCTTCTACTGATCAAAAATTCGATGTGGTGATGTTAGTAGAATCATCAAAATCTCTTATCAGTTTTGTCGTTGAAAAAGTCTTGGATTTTGTGAACGTTGAAAACTCAAAGATAAAAGAACCTTCAAAAGATATCTCAGCACGTCTGGCTTATTTTGTTCGTGGCATCTATGACTCTGGTACAATCGGTCAAATTTACTTATTAGAAACTGAAAACTTCCTAAATTCAAATGTACTCTTCATTCAGGATAGCTGATAGAGGTATAAAAAAATGCCGGGAACGACGACGCTTATATTACGTAAAATAATTCTTATTTTTTTCCCCCTCCTGATTATAGGTTTATTTGCCCTGGCTACCTGGGATTATTTCCTGGCCAAAAGCATTGTCCAGGAAGCAATTAGTGAAAAACTAATATCTCTCGTTTCAACCGGTTCCCTTCAGATAGACGGAGATAGTTTTGACCTCATCAGACAACCTGCAGATTTTAATTCTGAACCCTATTTGAAAATAGCAGGGGTTTTACAAAATATACGGAATGCCAATAAACTTCAAACTGATGCTGTGAAAACCCTCAGGCGAAAAGGAAATATTACAAATTTTGTCGTGACATCTAATAATCAAAATGTAATAAACAGGGAGTTTAATCTCTGGAAAGAAATGAATCCAGCACTCAATAAGGGTTATGTCGAACTGAAATCACCTTATGAAAGAGGTGATAAATTATTAATGAGTGGGTTTGCACCGATAAAGAACACTGCCTCGGAGATTGTTGGATTATTGCAGATTGATATGGATGTCTCAGATAAATATCCTCCGTTTACTCGCTTTTTATTGATCCCTGTGGTTCTTAGTGTCATACTTATTATTCTTGGAATAATTATACTAAAGTTTGTTTTAAATCCACTGCAAAAAAGTATCGATAATATATCCGAACATTTTAATAAAATTGCTGGTGGTGAAGTTACTGCTAAATATGTTGAATTTGATGTTGGATATTTATCTGAAATCTCCACCAGAATCGATAAATTACAAGCCGGCCTACAAAGAAGACTTGCTTCAGATGAAAACAAAGAGAAATTACAGCGCCAAATTAAAGAGCTATTAAGGATTGTCAGTGCCGCTGCAGATGGTGATTTTACAGTAAACGCTCAGGTTACAGCCGATACGCTTGGAGCACTGGCAGATTCATTTAATCTGATGGTATCGGATCTAAGCGAGCTCGTCCATGATGTTAAAAAAAGTGCTGAGCATGTCGCCTTGTCAACCCAGGGTATCCTGGAAAAGACCACAGAAATGGCAATTGGTGCAGACAATCAGGCAAAAGAAATTGTGCAAATCAGTACGCTGGCAAAAAATATGGCGGGGGTAGCGGAAAATACAAACGACAGTGCGCAGCGAGCAGCAGAAGCGGCACGACATGCGAAAGAAGTAGCAGAGCGTGGGGGGGCAATCGTTGAGCAATCCATAGAAGGTATGCACCGGATAAGGGAAACGGTTACTGATACATCTGAAAGAGTAAAAATACTTGGAGATAACTCTATAAGAATTGGTGAGATTACAGAATTCATCAGTGATATTGCAAATCGAACCAATCTTCTTGCTCTAAATGCCACAATTGAGGCTGCGAGAGCCGGAGAAGCAGGTAAAGGATTTACGGTTGTAGCGGATGAAATAAGAAATCTTGCTGAACGTTCGAGTCATGCTGCGAATGAAATTACGAAGCTAATTGAAGACATTCAGAACGGAACATCTGAGACAGTGATTGCAATGGAACTGGGAAATACGGAGGTTGCCGAGGGTACAAAAAAGGTCGATGCCGCCGGTTCGGCTTTACGTGAAATACTTGGCGCCGTAGATATTTCTACCACATCAGTAGCTGAAATTAGTAAAGCGACAGAAAAGCAATTGAAATCAAGTGAAGATATTGTGAAAGTCATGGAAGGAATCGCTTCGATTGCGCATCAAACAGCAGATGGCGCAAAACAATCAGAAATTGAAATTACCAGATTAGAATCTCTGTCAAAATCTCTGAACAGTGCTGTTTCTAAATTTAAATTGTCCCAATAGATATAGAGGGAAATAATGTCAAAAAGAGATAGAATAAGTTTTAGCGAATTTTATATCTATGAATTTTTTGATCATGTGCGTGAAAAAACCCGTGATACGTACAATCAGGAAAATTATCGTGTCATAGATGAGCTTTTCACTTTGCTCAGTAGGCAAGATGAAATCACCGAAGGGATTGGTAAACTTGCACAAGAACAGGCCTCCGGCGAATTGTCAATTTTCCTTTTTGACATTTTTGATCGTGCTCAAGACTACCCTCCCACAGAACTCGTAGATGCTTTACCGGAAATAGCGGAAGATTTTGTGAGTGGTCTCTCGCTTATGCTTGAGGAGTCAGAAACCATTCAATCAATAAAGCTTGTCAATACTAACCTGAAGGATACGACTGCGGAATTGGTTGAAACAGAAGAAATAAAAGAAAAGACCGAGCCTGAACCTGTTCCGATTCCAGAAACACCTATAAAAGAAGAGACGGATGAAGAAACGCACAGTTTCACGGAATATATTGAGCAGACCTTTATATCTGAATTAAAAAATGCTCTGCTCGTCCAATCCAGCGAGGAAGACACTGAACTCTATCTGAATTTCACAAAGTTACTTCTTGATAATCTGGATAAATCGATCGAGGGTGAGAAACCTGAACGAGTAGAAGAATTAATCACGCATTTGAAATCTGTTTATCCCTGGAGGATTGGCCAATCTTACTCTCCTTCTCAATTGATGACTGAATTTCAGGAAAAAATAGATTCTTATGCTTCACAAATTATGGAATTGGATAATGATTATCTTCAGAGTTCGGTTGAAGAAGGCTCGATTATCATACTCGAACCAGAGAAGGTTGAAGAACCAAAATTTGAACCAGAAGAAATCCCTGATAAACCGACAACGATAGACAATCTATTGTCTGAATACTTTCAGCTGGAAGTTGATGAATATATTTCAATTCTTCGAAACATATTTACGGATCTTGATGGAACTCCGGACAGCAGGGATCATTTAAAAAGTTTGATCGAAAAATTTCAATCCTTTAAAGAAATCAGCATGATCCATGGATATGTTGTGCTTGAAGATTTTTGTGCAGATATGTTGACACTGTTGAATCAAGCTAAAAAAGATTATTATGTTTATAATCGAGAAAGTAATGAACCAGTCGCAGAACTTCTTAAAATCCTGCAGAAAACGGACAAATTTAAAGATGCTAAGGTTGAAACAGAAGAATCTGTTCAGCTCAATTCTATTTTAGAAGGATTCGCTCCGAATCTGTTTATTGCCGAATCCAAGATAGAGAGTAAACAGGAAATCACTACAGAACCGGTAACGGAAGAAAGCCGTCAAGAAGAAGACACAGACGAAGCGGAGGTAACAATTGAAGTTGACGAAATACGGGGAAGCGATAAATCTGCTCTTATTGATATCTTTAAATCGCTTTTACAAGATATCGAGCCTATTGTAAGAGAAGAATTAAGATCAAATAATCCTTTATCAAATAAAGTACTCGATCTCATTTCGAGATTCGAAAGCACAGCAAATCTGATTGATCACGCTGATTTAATGCAAAGCGTTCAGAATTTTGTTTCCTGTTGTTTTCAATTAAATAATCTTGACGATAAACTCTATGCTTCTGCGGGAGAAGAACTCGCCGACATATATTCCAATATTATAAATCAGATTTCACCGGATTTCAGTAAGAAAAAAATTGATATACAATTAGAAGATTTCATCAATAAATATCAGACTGAAGTTAAAGAGATCCCTTATCAGGAGACCGATAGATTACTATCGATCCTAATGGAGTTAGAAAAATTATCTGCAGATGAGTTCTTGAATAATTTTGCAGAAGCGATAATTGAGAATGATTCCGATTTGAAAAATGCGCAACGTATACACATTGGAAATTTATCAGGTAATCTGATTTTGCTGGGGGCTTCGAAGTTAATTGAATTTCCCGAATTTTTTCTCTCATTGCTTACAAAAGAGTATGAATCAGCCCCATCGCAAGATACATTTCAAAAGCTGGGAAATGTGTATAAGTCGATTATTGAACTGATCTCGAGGGAGGGCACAAAAGCCGACATCAGTAGTGAACTATCAATTGCTGAGAAAAGCTTTTCACAGAAGACCGATGACATTGAAACAGTAACAGAAGAAACAATTGCACCGGATGTAGTCGATGAAGCAGACGTTGGACACGAACCGGAAAAGGGAGCAGTTAGTGAAGAAGAAGATCTCGATGAAATTTTTAAACAGGAATCTGAAAACTATATAAATTCAATCGATGCTGCCTTGGTAAATTTGGAAAAAAATATTGATGACAGGCAGGCATATGAATCAATTGAAAAAAATCTACACTCGTTAAAGGCTTCTGCCCGCTTGCTGGGTTATGATGATATCGCTGATATCTCTTCCCCGTTTGAGGAATTATTTGAATTATTACATTCAAGCAATCAATCTTTAAAGGAAGAAGATATTCCGCTTATTAAGGAAGTTGTAGAGGGATTATCTTCTGGGGTCAAGGGTGAGAGTATTGATTCAGAAACTTATATAAAAAAATTGAAGTCAATCGATGTGTCCGAACCATCTGAACCCCAAATGAGAAGTAAAGCAGAAATCCAAGAAGAACAACTTTTTGCGGGCTCATCAGATGAAGACGAGGATTTACTCGATATCTTTAAAGATGAATCGGCAGAATATATTACGATTGTTGAAAAAGCTACGGAAACACTGGCAAGCAATCCTGATGATAAAGATGCTCCGGGACAGCTTGAGCATGCTATGCATTCGTTAAAGAGCGCAGCAAAAATGCTCGGATTTAGAGAGATCGGACAGATTGCAGATGGTGTTGAAATGGTTGCCGTGGAAATTATAAGAGGCGAGTTACATTGCAGTCCACAAGTGAATCAGCAAATTAAGTCTGCAATAGTTCTGATCAAAGAGTTGACCTCCGGACAGAAAAAAAGTAGTAAAGATGTTGAGGCCGTTTTATCGGGGCTCGATATAAGCAAGTTAAAACAAGGAGACTCTCAACCTCTGATTAGTCAATCTGCTGAGAGAGCGGAAGATCAACCCGAAGAACGGGACGAACAAACTGAAATGTTCATTAAGGAAGGATGGGAACTTCTTGAAAAAATAAATCGCGATCTGGTAATACTGGAGAAAGATCCAAAAGACCAATCTGTAATTGAAAATTTAAATCGGACACTCCATACACTGAAAGGCAGTGCTCAAATATTAAACTTCCAACATATTGGTAATCTGGCGCACAAAATTGAGGATTTATTTGCAAAATCAGAGGAATCCAGGCAGGGCTTAAGTGAAAAAAGTATGGACCTGACATTTAAAGCGGTTGATACCATACAGGAGTTATTAAACTCCATTAAAAGGGGAGAAGAAGAAAAGGATGCTGAAGCGAAACTTATTATAGATCAAATTAATCAGCATTTAAATATAACCGATATAGAAACGGTCAAAGATGAAGGACTTGACAGGCCGGTTGTTCCTTCTACAAAACCTAAGGTGATCCCTGTTGAAAAATTTAAAGATGCTCAGAAAGATATTGATCAGTTCATAAAGATCACAACCGAAACGCTTGATAAACTGGTTAACATGGCAGCAGAGTTGGTTATAAATAAAACTCAGCTCAGTGCCTATCTGGATAAATTACGGGAGATAGGTGAAACCCTTGATGATGATAAGAAGCGTTTGCGCAAGACCAGCCGGACGATATCTTCATTTTTAGAGAAAACATCCAAGGATAATGGCGACGCCAAGATTAAAGATGAAATCGATTCAAATATTATCGATGATTTGGCCTCTGTCTCCAATGAATTTGATGAAGTGATAAAGACATACGACACAGTCTCACGGAGTTTTCGGACGATTACCCAGGAATTCGAACAAAATATCAGCCAAATATCAACACTTACAAAATCTCTGCACGATGATATTCTGCAAGTTCGAATGGTTCCAACTGAAATGCTTTTTAACCGTTTTCCGAGAGCTGTACGTGATATGGCTAAAAAACTTAAGAAAAAAGTTAATCTGGTCGTTGAAGGTGAAAAAACCGAAATGGACCGGGCTTTGATTGAATCACTCACAGATCCTGTCATGCATTTGGTCAGAAATGCCATCGATCATGGAATTGAGTCTCCTAAAGAAAGAGGAGAAAAGGGGAAAAGTGAAGATGGTATTATTTTACTAAAAGCAAAACGCAGCAAAAATCAAATTCTCATTGAAGTGCAGGATGATGGCGCGGGAATTGATCCTGAAGCAGTGAAGAAGGTGATCATTAAAAAGAAGCTGGCTTCAAAAGAAGAAGTTGAAGAAATGAATCCATCAGAGATCATGAGTTTTGTCTTTGATCCGGGGTTTTCCACCAGAGATGAAGCATCAGATGTATCAGGGCGTGGTGTCGGACTGGATGTGGTCTCGAATCAGATTCAAAAACTTAAAGGTGATATAAGAATCAAATCCACTCCTGGAATTGGTACGATCTTCAATATCCGTGTCCCTCTCACTCTGGCAATTACACAAGCAATGTTGGTTAAGGTCGGTACTGAAACACTGGCTATCCCTCTTGCTGCTGTTGAAGAAACTGTTCAATTTAAAGATCCTGAACTCGTAGAACAGGATGAAAAGGCATTCATTACTGTTCGCGATAAGCTGATTCCGGTCGCATATCTTTCCGCACTGCTAAATTACAGGACCGGCAAAAAGTCAGCGGATTCGAAGAGTAATACAGCTATTATTGTACAGGAATCGGGTGCACGTTATGGGTTAATTGTGGATAATGTGCTTCGCCGTGAGGAAATTGTTATAAAGTCACTTGGTGAACATCTAGCCCATGTCCCCTATATCTCAGGTGGAACAATTTATGGTGACGGATCTGTCGGTTTAATTTTGGATATTCCCTCTATTACACAAAAAATTGAATCTGATGTACATAGTCAGGAAAGGGATTTTTCAGATATTGAAAGAGCTAGAGAAATTGTAACTGAAGAATCAAAAAAAGAACCGGCAACGAAGGAGAGTAAAGAGGTTGAATCGAATGCTAAGGAAGAAATACTTGTCAAAAAGCGAAAAATCCGAAATCGTCCGCCAAAAGCCTTGATTGTTGATGATTCAGTAAGCGTGCGTAAATTCGTTTCTTCTGTACTTGAAAAAAATAAATATTCTACCGTATTGACAGAAGATGGTCCGGAGGCACTTGAAAAACTCAGAAAAGATAAATTTGATATCATTATTACAGATCTGGAGATGCCAAAAATGCATGGTTTTGATCTCATCACCGAGATCCGCAGCTATAAAAAATATCAAAGCATTCCAATTGTTATACTAACCGGGCGGGCTGGAAAAAAGCATAAAGATAAAGGAGAAGAACTTGGAGCGAATGCTTATATCACCAAGCCGTTTAAAGAAAATGATCTTCTGAAAACATTGGAAGATTTTATTGAGATTGTGTAAACAAAAGGTTCGATAATTCCAATTTACAGATAGGAGATATCGATCAATATTGATAAGCGGGGCTTTAGCCAGGATAGAAAATGAGGCTAAAGCCTTTTTTTGTTCAATCCCCCATATATAAAGAGGCTGAAGGAATCAGTGAAAAATCCGCGTTATTCTGTGGTTTCTTTTTAATTTTCATAAAGCCTCTATAGTCAGAGTTTCATCATTAAATAAATAGTATATAATTTTCAAGAGGCCTTTTTTGTCGTCGATAATAGTTGATGGGTCACTATCAATTGGAAAAATTGACCCGCTTTGTCATTGAAACAAAATGCTCATCATGATGAAAATGAAGTTAACAATCTTTTTTATACTTCTGACCATAGTAAATGTTTCTTATACTCAGATTCAAAATATAAGCGGTTTAACGGTTTCCGGAAATGTTAATTGGAAAGGTACAATTATACTCTCTGGAGATGTTACTGTTCCTCAAAATAGTCGATTGGTTATTGAGCCAGGAACCAAAATTTTGTTTGAATCAAATGTGGATGTGACCAAGGGAGGTAACGATAAAACTCGCAGTGAAATAATCGTGAGAGGAACATTAATCGCCCGCGGTCTACCTGGCAGAAAAATAACGTTTTCATCTAATGCTGAGAATCCGAAAATGGGGGACTGGTATAGTCTGGAATTTCTTCATTTAAAAGGAGGAACGCTCCTTGAGTATTGCATAATTGAATATGCTCATAATGGATTGACAATTAAAAATTCTCATATTCTAGTTAATAATTGCGAGGTTCGGTATAATTACCACGCGGGCATCAGAACAGAGGTGAAGAGTACGGCAGATATAAAGAATTCAATTATATCAGAAAATGGATATGCAGGATTAATATGTGAATTAGGTTCAAAGCCTGTTTTAACAGATAATTTAATTTCCTTAAACCGGATAGGTGTCGTTGTTTTTAGTCTTTCCCAGCCCAATTTGGGGAATATGAAGCCCGGTGATACATATAATCCCGGGCGAAATAACATATATAATAATGAAGAATTTAATCTTTACAATCATTCTAATAAAAAGATAATTGCTGAAAATAATTATTGGGGAGCCAAGAATAGGTCAGAAATTGCAAAAAAAGTCTATGATAAAGATGATAACAGTAAATATGGGGCGGTGGATTATACGCCTGTATTAAGGCAATCCGGGCAACAGAATTTGGGCACGATGTTGCTTCTAGCTCAGAACACAAATTCTGTGCCATCGACTGCCACCGCGGCCGTACAGAACGAACAGCCAAAAGTTGCACCTGTACAAGAAACAGTTGCGGTTGTCAAAGATACTGTGGGAACTTCTTATAAAAATGAGAATCTGACAGCGAATAATAAAACAGATACGGGCAAGGAACCATCAATGGATCTATCAAAAAAACTGGATGATATGGCACCAATAATGGCCTCAGCAGCAGCTCCCCAACCAGTTGTCAGACAACTGGCGGTAGACAACAAAGAAGTCCAAAAGATAATTGACTATGACAAGATTTTTATAGAACTTTTTTTGGATGGCGGCGAGAAAAAGTATGCAACAAAACAAAAGTTTGATTCTTCGAAAATTCCCAGAGACTTTTGGGAAGCCGGTGAGGTAAGGGTAAGAGTCATTGTCGATAAAAGCGGGAGTGTCGAGAGTGCTGCTATTCTTCGAGGATTAAATGATTACATTGATCAGCTTGTCCTGGAGACTGTGGAAGGATATGAGTATCAAACGGGGCACGTAAATGGTCGGGCGGTTAAATTTTCAACGAGTGAGGTCTTCCGTTTCAAATAAAATCATCCTGTTTTTCATAGATGGCGTCGGTCTTGGATCGCCAAATCCCGAAATAAATCCCTGTTGTCATTCTGAAGCAGGGATTTTTCAAATGGATCGGCCGCTGCCAAAGTATGGACGAAAATATGCCATTGATGCACAAATGAGTGTCCCGGGTTTACCTCAAAGTGCCACCGGGCATACAACATTATATACGGGAATTAATGCTCCAAAACTCCTTCAAAAACATCTTACAGGATTTCCAAACCAGGCACTGCGTAAAGTCCTTAAACAATATTCGATTTTTGTCCGTCTAAAAGAAAAAGGATTTAAAGGAAAATTCATCAATGCTTTCCGCCCTGTATTTTTCACAACGCCGGAGATTTTTGCCAATTTACATATGTCAGCAACGACTGAAATGAACCGGTATGCATGCTATCGTTTTTCAGATTTCACAGATATTAAAAATGAAAGAGCCCTTTATCATGATTACACCAATGCGGAGAATATAAAAAAAGGATTTGATCTGCCATTCTTTAATGCAGAAAAAGCGGCTGAAATATTAATATCCCAAAGTGATGATCATGATTTGATTTTATATGAATACTTCCTGACAGACTTTGCCGGGCATGCGCAAAATATGGACAGATCGATACAGGAGATCAGAAAAGTTGAAGATATTATCATCGCTCTTTTACACAGGATGAATAAAAAAAATACGACTCTTATTGTTGTCAGTGATCATGGAAATATTGAAGATCTGACTACCAGATCACATACTACCAATCCGGCATTCCTGGGAATCTGGAGTGAGGGACCAATTGATAAATCATATAAATTCAATAATTTACAGGATCTGTTTCCTTTTATATACGATGCCATTACCGGGGAATTGCCGGATCTTCCTAAAAAAAATCTTGAATCAGACATTCATGCTGATTAATATGATCAAAGCATCAGGACAATTAAGGGGAATAAGATAAAGATGAATAAATTTTCACCTGCTGGCAAAAGAAAATTATTCATTGCTATCGCTGGAAATATTGGTGTTGGAAAAACCACGCTAACTCGTCTCTTAAGCCAAAAATTGCGATGGCGTGCATATTATGAAAAGGTAATAGATAATCCATATCTGGCTCCTTTTTACGATGATATGAATAGATGGAGTTTTCATCTTCAAATATATTTCTTATCACATCGTTTCAAGTCTCAGAAAGAAATTAGTGAGTGGCCAGATTCCTGTATACAGGATCGATCAATTTATGAAGACGTGGAAATATTTGCCCGTACGCTTAACAAGCAGGGATATATGACCGAAGTCGATTATACGAATTACAGGATGTTATTTGAGACAATGGTCGATTATTTGCGCAAACCTGATTTAATTATTTATCTCAAAGCATCGGTTGAGCAGCTGGTAGAGCGGATTCTTAGCCGCGGTAGAGATTATGAGCAGACAATTGACAGAGGGTATTTGGAGCAACTGGGAGAAGCATACGAAATATGGCTTAATGAGGCAGAAGAAAATGGATTCAGAATTTTACGTGTCGATACCCGATATAAAAATTTTGAAGAAGATGCAGGCGAATTAAATAAAATTGTTAAATATGTTCAAGAAATGGAAAAGCAATCTTGGTTAAGCGTGGATTATTAGTTTCATATTATTTTCCGCCTGTAGGAGGGGGTGGAGTCCAACGTTGGTTAAAATTATTAAAATATATCTCTGGATTTGGATGGGAATTTACGGTAATCACAAATAATCAAACTCATTCTAGCCCGGAGGATAAAACACTTCTGCAGGAAATTCCTCAGAATGTAAAAATAATCCGCACACAAAGTTCCGGAACAGTTGAAACTTTTAAAAGCAAAACGCCATTTTTGAAAAACAGTGGTTATTGGCAACGTTGGGCCAGTGCTTTTTTTCATATAACTGATAGTCGGTCTTACTGGAATGATACAAGCAGAACGTTTCTTAAAGAGGAGATAGCAAATTCTAAATATGATGTTATTATATTTACGTTGCCTCCGTACTCGCTGGCAATTCTCGCTTCTGAACTTGTGAAAGAAGTAAAGTGCCCGGTTATTCTCGATATGCGTGATCCCTGGACGATCAATCCCTATAAAATCTATCCAACGCCATTACATCGCTTTCTCGATGAGCGTCGGGAAGTTAAATCCATCTCAAAACTTAGTTTTCTCATTTCTGCTTATGAATCAACTTTTCATAACTATCGGAAACGCATCCCAAATTTTGATTCAAAAAAGATACTCGTCTTACCAAATGGTTATGACGAATCAGATTTTAAGGAAATAAAATCGGCTGAATCATTTCATGGTAGCACATACAATTTAGGATTTCTGGGATCGGTATATTCTCATTTAAATACCCCACATGCCATATTTGAGGCGATAGAAAAACTCAAACAAGAGAAAATCGATGTTCACTTTCATCACATTGGAACTTCAGTATATGATTTATTAAAACTGGCAAAAAAATATGGAATTGAAGAAAGCATACACACATGGGGATATACCGACCACAAAAGGAGTCTCCAAATTTTGCAGAACATGGATGCCGTTTGCCTCATATTAGATGATCGTTGGCCAAGGTCAGAGTACACCATCGGTGGTAAGTTTTATGAGTATCTGAGGCTGAAGAAACCGATTTTTGCGCTTGTTCCTGAGGAAGGTGAAGCAGCAAGAATAATAAAAAATACGAATTCAGGAATTGTTCTTTCAGCGAGGGATAATGATCAAATTGTTCTGAAGTTGAGATCCTTATTGCTTGAAAAACAACAGTTTAGCTGGGAAGGTATTGAGGCCTATAGTCGTGAACGGCAGGCTTCAGTTTTGAATGAATTTTTAAATCAAATAATTTAAGTATAGAACAGAGGAAACTCATATTTCATCTTTATTGACATTCTCTTCCCCAGGGCTGTTCATAACTATTGAATTTTCTAAAATTGTCATGCCTGCGAAAGCAGGCATCCAGGAAATATTCGCCTAATTGTTTTTTTATTCTGGATTCCTCCCGCCTAGCAGGCTGTTGCAGATTAAGTATTTAAGGACTGTTTTCACATATTTGAAGCACAATTCGTCATTCCAGTGCAAGCGGGAATCCATTAATAAACAGTTACTTATGAGTAATATTCCTCTGGATACCTGCCTTCGCAGGCATGACAAATTTCTCAAAATATTCCTGTTCTGCAACAGCCTCCAAGGCGGAACGGGAAAGACTGTATAAATAAATTCGGTTTTTAGTGAAAACACAATGCGAAATGATATAGTAAAAAATATTTCGAACGGTCTTCTTTCACTATATATCTTTTATGCAAACCTTCTCCTTGGTTGGCAGCTGGTATCATTTATATATCTTTATCAAACAACTAATTTAACGCAAATATTAAATCGACAGTTACAATGGCTGAACATTCAGCCTTACCTTATTGGTGTCGGAGCGGCTATTACAATAATACTACTCATTGTTCACAGATTGTCGCCGCTTTCACATTTGCAGCATATCAGCGGATTACCAAAACAAGTATTGATTCAAAATATCTTTCTGATGCTGTTATTTTTCAACTACCTGAGTACGGTATTACATATACATCTTGAACTGTTCGAACTCGTCGCATTTCTTTTTTCATTATGGGTACTGAAGAGATGGGGTTCTGTTTTTTTTCATTCTAAACTCATTGAGTGGCGACATCCAACGACACATGGAAGTTTCTATGTTTCAGGTTTCCTTACCGGAACAGCACTTTTAAGTTTGTTTCATCCAGAGGGTATCGATAGCTTGGTGCTTTATATTGTACTGGTTATCCTGCTGGTATTTGATTTATTTATTGTATTTGCACGTTTTCAATATCTCTCCAGATCTGGTGAACTTACGAAGCGAATTGCCAGAAACTTGATGGGAAGGAATATATTATTCTTTGGATTAAGGGTCATCATGGGCATATTTATGCCTCTGGTCTTTATATTATATATGATTCTTTTTAAAAGGGATGGAATACAAGGAGTTGAGATATTGATACTTACAGGATCGTTTCTTGATAAATATCTGTATTTTAAAAATCAAACGTAAACTCGACGGTCCAATTTCCAGCCTTAGCTGACTGCTCAGGAAAATCGCGCCACTGCAACATTCTATTTACAAGACAACCGATCAACCCACGATCCTCAACAGAAGATTTTGTGGCCCTGGCTTTTATCACCTCACCGGATGGTGAAATCGTTAATTTGAACGAAATCGATCCGTGAAAATTTTCCATTAAACGCTGCTTCTTATCAATACAATAGAATAATGAACCGCTATGATTTCGAATGGCGTCATTTATTGTTTTTGGTCTGGTGTTTGATTGATCAAGATTGGCGAAACTTAAAGATATTTCACCCGATCTTTTTACGGAATGATCTTTAGCGATGTAATTTGCTGAATCTGTAAAAATCGTCAGTTTACAGGGATATACGTACAGCACTTTGGGATTGTTTTGCAATTTTTCCTGAGTTTTCTGAAGTTTGCTTAGTCTTGCACGCGGATTCGAAAATGTAACATGATATATGTTTAAAGACGGATAGCGGCTGATAGGTTGCAAACCATATTGGTGGAAGATACGGTCTTTTATCTGATCGGAGACATCTTCTTTGAAAGCAAGCATTAATTGATCCGCATACATTTTTTCACCTGAGGCAGGATCAACAATGATATTAGATGCGAGTTCCTCTTTTGTATCTTCTGTTGGTTTGGTAGATTTTCCTGCAAAAGAGAGACTGACGGAAACAAAAATAAGTAATAGCATATTCGATATAGTTTTCATAATTTGAACCCAATCTTTTCATGTAATTTCATGATAACAAACACAATTAAATTCTTACTGTTAGATTTAGACGGCACTCTGATAAAATTTGATTTAGACACCTTTATTCAAAAGTACCTTTTCCTGATTCAAGACAACTTTTCAAACCTACCCGGTGCAAAATCTGTGCCAAATTGGATCTTGGGTGGTACTGCCGCTATGCTAAATAGTTTAGAAACAATAACTAATAAAGAAAAATTTTTGCGATTTTTCCAACAAAAATCCGGGCTTTCAGAGGAAGAAATCTGGGAAATATTTTTACATTTTTATCATACAGATTATAACAAGTTAAAAGAGATCACGAGGCCCATGCAGGGAGCGAAAACCTTTCTTGAATCAGCAGTTGTAGCAGAGTATGAACCGGTTCTGGCTACTCAGCCGGTTTTTCCGGAAATTGCCATACGTAAAAGGTTAGTATGGGCCGGTTTGGAAAACATACCTTTTAAACTGATAACCCATATCGAAAACATGAAGGCCAGCAAACCACATCGTCAATATTATGAGCAGATTCTGAACATGCTTGATAGTAGCGGAGAAGAGTGTCTGATGATTGGCAATGATATAGAGATGGACATGGCTGCTAAGCAATGCGGTATCCAAACGTATTATCTTGACGCCGAAAACTCAAATCCAAAATTATATATTGAAAATGCCGATGATCGTGGGGATTTTAAGAAGCTGGCTGAATTATTGAATATTTAGCCAGATTTTACCAGCATCGAACATCCAACATCCATGATCGAGTATCCAGTATCTTTTTTATTAACTCTAATTTTAGTGAAATCGCACTATACTATTGTTTTTTATGTATTTCATTTGTATATTTTTCTAAAGCATTCCTTTAGATCTATCATTAAATGAAATGATAGGTAATATTTTTATGATAATTCTGATAGAGGAGTTTTATTTAAGTTTCAGTATCCTCAAACAAGGAAAAAGCAATACTTCTCTCAACTATATATAGATGTAATCCTATTATCCCAGGAATCAGGGATATATTATAAATAATTAAATATATAATAGTATGGCATGTTTTCTTGAGACGATTAATTATTAGATATATAATAAAATTAATATTTATTGATATCTATCACATCATTCTTGCATGAAAAGAAGTACAATTGCCTGATTTGTATCAAAACTAATGATTCTGCATCTGATGTTAGTACTGGGAATTGAGGTTATGCAGGACGATTTAGAATCGGTTTAAATGAAAAAGGAAGTACATAGAACACTCAAGGCGCAAATAAATATAATTTAATAAATACTAATATTTTTTGTAAATTGGCCGAAATTTACTATTTACACAGTCTCAAATTGATATTATTCTCATTTTGAGATGCATATATTAAAAAAAGAAAGAATTCGAAGAGTCTGAACTGGATATATAAATACAATAGAAACAAAAAATTAGGCTTTTGGTTTTATTTTTGGCATGCAAATTGATTAAGCATGACTAAGATCAATTAGCGGGGGTAATAAAATATGAGAAAAATTATGTTACAAAAAAGACACCTTTTAATCGGAATTTTATTGATGTTTTCTGTTCCAAATCTGCTTTTTGCTGATGTCACAGTCGTGAGTGTCACAAATTCGCCGGATACGACAAACTTTTATGCCGGGTATCAAATCACCGGGCAAACCGGCAATGGCAACACAGTTTTGGATGCGAATACTGACAGTATTATTGTTGTGTTTAATGGAAGTACAACAGTGCCTGCATCAATTGATCCATCGCTTATAACCGTGAACAGTACGCAGGTTAACGTCGTCGATATATCCGGGCAGCGGCTGGCTATCTTGACCCCGGTGACGATTGCCAGAAATGGTGGAATCTTTGTCGTCAACATTGATGTAAGTGCCGATATTCGTAATCCTTCGACGGCGGGTAGTTACACCCTTGAGGTGGCAACGTCAAAGGAAACGACTTTAGTAACTTCTCCTACGTATTCAATTTTCCAATCGACCACTACAGTGACAGCAGCAGCAGTATCCCCAAATCCGTCGGTTGAAGGGGCTGCCGCCTCATATACGATTGGCTTTGATGTTGGAGCCGGTGGTTTTTTAACAGCAAGTCAAAGCACTATTACAATTGTTTTTCCATCTGAAACATATGTTCCTAATGGTGCCTTATCCGGTATAACCGTCAATGGCACTACGGCGAATGCGACTGCTGATAATGATACAGTCTTCATCACTTCTCCTGTGGATGTAGATAATAGTGGATCAGTCCAGGTGGTTTTTGCGATCGGTACAGGAATAGAAAATCCACCAACAAACGGTAGCTATACCTTAGCTGTAAAAACCAGCTCCGAAAATACGCTCGTTAACTCGGACTCCTACTCAATATCTCCTGCTGACCAGCTTTCGATTTCTGCAATTACAACCAAACCGGATACAGTGAATGAGGGCGGCGCATTTGAATTTGATTTTGTTACCGGATCCTCTGGTGGATTGACAGCCAATGTGGATACGATCGTTGTCATTTATCAGCAAAACACATTTCTTCCTGCATCCATATCCACCTCAAATATTACGGTAAGTAGCGGTGGATTCTCCGACAATGCAGCAAGCGTAATCGTTAAAAAAACGCGTGCAACGGATGACGATAGTGTTCTCGTCGTTACCCCTATAAATATTGGAAATGAAGCAACTGTTACACTGCAATTAAACAGTTCGGCTGGTTATCTTAATCCCTCGGTTGCAGGCAATTATACGCTAAAATTAAGAACAAGTCAGGAAACAACAGCCGTCGAATCAAATCCTTACTCGGTTGTTAATACACAGACAACTGTTTCACAAGCGAGTGTCACTCCCGGTGATAACAGTACAGGTGCAACAACTTCTTATACTGTTAATTTTAGTGTTGGTGGATTTGGCCGGCTTAAATCAGGTGAGAGTACAATAACTCTGACCTTTAACAGCCTTTACACTATAAGTGAAACAGATGGTGATTATGATGCCTCACAACTGGTAGTAGGTGGAACGGATACCTATCCCCTGGCAGGAGGAACGGATATTACTGCCAATAATACTGCAAAGACGATCGTCGTAACGGTACCGGCAGACGCGGAAATTAATAATGGTGATAACATTCAGCTTACATTTGATGGGCCCGTGACAGATCCTATCACGAATCCGTCGGCCTCCGGAAATTACTTATTAGGTGTTAAAACAAGTGTGGAAACGTCGAACGTAAATTCTGCATCCTATAATATCGGAGGTACAGCAATCACCATTAATTCAGTAACCTTATCTGACGCGACGGTTAATAATAGTTCACAATATACATTTAATATAACTACTGTCACAAGATTAAGAGCAACTGCCAATGATTACATAATAATCATCTTTCCGCAAGGAACGACACTTCCCGGAACAATTGCAACTACAAACATGACAATTAACGGGGTCAATCCTGCTTCGATTAGTGTCAATCAATCTGCCAGATCGGTCACGGCAAATGTTGCGCAAAATAATCTGAATGCAGGTACATTTGATGTCATAATTTTAAACGCTGCCGGAATTATAAATCCGGTAGTTCCAAGTCCGACTTTTTATACAGTGACGATGAGTACAAGTCAGGATCAAAACCCTGCCATTTCAACTGCTTATGCCATTACCGGAGACAATACACAGGTAGCGTCTGTTTCAGCATCGGCAAATCCTTCCGTGATTGGCAGAAGCAACGTCGCATATACAGTAAACTTTACAACTTCGGCTACCGGAAAAATTGCCGGTGGAACAGCTGCCGGATCAAGCACGATCACAATAGATTTTGATGATTTGGGTACGACTATTCCAACCACAATTACGGCCAGCTCCGTCGAAATTAACTCAAATCCAGCTCAGACTGTGAATGTTTTAACTCCAGGTGATGGAGGAATAATTGAAGTGACGATGCCCAACGGACTGACCATTAACAATAGTACGGCAGTAACTGTTGATTTTGATACAAGTGCAGGCCTTGACAATTTGAGTCAGGAATCAAATACAATTTCAGTCCTAACCTCTTCCGACGCACTGGCAGGATCCGGACCCTATTCACTTTCTACATCATCCTCACTCTCTGTTTCTTCAGTATCCACTAATCCGACGACACAAAACGCGAATGCCAGCTATTCAATTAATTTTACCTTAGGAGATCCGGATGGGGCGCTCACTTCAGGTGTGGACAGTATCTTAATTATATTCCCCAGTAATACATATCTTCCTGCCACGGTTAGTACAAGTGTTGTTACTGTGAATGGTCAAAATCCTCCTGCGAATCCACGCGTCGGTTTTGATACCGTAACAAACATCGATACATTAATTATTCCTGTACCACAAAATCTGGCTGCAGGCGCGCCGGTTACGGTTCTGATCAATCAATCTGCCGGTATCCTGAATCCAACTCTTGTGCAGAGCTATACACTTCAAGTAGGTACCACTGTAGAAGATGTCCCAGTTACCTCTCCCGCTTACAATATTACCCAGACTTCAAGTACTGTAAGCGCAGCTACTGTAACCGTTGAAACGCCTACACCGGCTCTGACATCTCAATACACGATCGATTTTAATGTTGGCACAAGAGGAAGGTTAATTGGGGGAACCAGTACGATTACAATAACATTCAATGGTAGCACAACGGTTGATCAAACGCCAGCAAACTACGATAATACATCTATCACAGTAGACGATGTCACAACTCCAATTACGACTATCTCCGTAAGCGGACAGGCAATTACGTTGACGGTTCCTTCTACTGTATCGATCGGTAACAATGAGAGTGTGTCTATCTCATTAGACGCAACTGGTGCCACAAAACCGATTACAAATCCTTCGGCATCGGGAGATTATACATTGCAGGTGAGGACAAGTGTCGAAACCAGTAATATTACTTCAAATTCGTATACGATCTCCAGCGATTCACCGGTTACCAACATTTCAGTTGATCTTGGTTCTACTACTGTTAATGATGTTTCAGCTTATACCGTAAATTTTCGCGTACAGAGTGATTTAGCTGCCGGATCGGGAACGATTACCATTACTTTTCCTTTCAATACATTTATACCGACAAGTATTTCTACTGCCAATGTTGAAGTAGCCAGTGATGCTTCCAATCCCGTGACATTTATTGATGCTGATGGTGTATTAACCAATCCTTCGACAAGGGTCGTCACGGTTACGGTTCCAAGTGCTCAAGGTATTACAGCAGGTGATTCCGTCAGAGTTGCCTTTCTTAGTGCTGCCGGAATCGAAAATCCTTCCATTACCGGAGACTACACAGCGAACGTCCGAACCAGCAGTCAGACATTAAATGGCACATCGGACACATATACTCTAACAGCCACCCTTACGACTATTCAAAATTTGAGTGTCGATATCACGCCTCTTACACCAGGTGAAATTGGACAATATCAATATGATTTTACAACCGGTATAAGGGGCCGGCTTGTATCAGGGACCAGCACCATAACGCTATTGTTACCTACTGAAGTAGTTTTTACCTTAGGAACACCTAATCCATCAAGCATCACTGTTAAATCTACGGCCGCTAACAACGTGGTCTTAAATGAAGGGGATCCACACCAACTAGTCGTGACTGTCCCATCGAGCGTTACCATAGGAAATAGTGCCAATGTGACGGTTGTGATAAGCGAATCCGCAGGTCTGCAAAATGCTCCAACCACGGATCCACTGACATATTCTGCCTATACCAGTGTAGAAACTGCATCACAGGGTACTGATGTCTCATTACCGGTAGAACTCTCTTCATTTCAAAGCGAAAGTGTAGATAACATGGTCATTCTCACATGGGTTACTGAAAGTGAAGTAGAGAATGCCTATTGGTGGATACTGCGGAAAGAAGTGAGTAAGGATGAGTACGACAAACTAATTGACGGTTCTCTGAAAATTGAGGAAACGAATTACCAATTTGAAACAATAACACAAGTGGAAGGAAGAGGGAATACATCAGCAAAATCTTTTTATAGCTATCAAGACAATACAGTTGAAGTAGGCAAAATTTACGCCTATCGTCTTGTCGATGTCTCCTATGGCGGACTGACTACTTTCCATCAGGTCATTTATCAGGAAGTCAAAGCGCCATTGAGGTTCGCTCTGGAACAAAATTATCCGAATCCATTTAATCCATCAACTAATATCAAGTATAGTGTTCCTGTAGACGCTAATGTCGAGTTGAAGATCTTTAATATTCTAGGACAAGAAGTAAAAACACTTATTAATCAGATTTCAAAAGCAGGTTTTTATAATATTCAATGGGATGGAAAGGATAATTTAAATCAAAGAGTTGCCAGTGGTATCTATATATACAGCTTTTATGCAAAATCACTTGACGGCGAGCAGAACTTTAGCAAGGTTATGAAGATGATATTGATTAAATAAATTTTACCTTGTTAAACGTAAAAAGGGACTATATTCAATAGGATATAGTCCCTTTTTTTTCTGTTTACAAAGATCAATAATATTTCTAGCAGACTTTAATTATAGTATGTATCATTTATACCATTTCATTTTTATTTAAGACAGGATAACATGATATAATTATTCCTAAATTATAAAATCTCATTATTTTAAATCATTTATTAATATATTTTTAGTAATATCCTGTTAATCCTGTCCGTATTTTGGATCCCGATTATGTCGGGATTATCCAATCAAAAAGCAGGTCGCCGATCAAGGATCCCGTGAATCGCCGAAGGCAATAATGAATTTAAATTAAATATTTCCATTCTATTTTTTGAATAAATATGATCTTAATCATATTTTTATTCAGTACTTATCGGCACTATTATCTTATTTAAGAATAGTCATTTTTTTAACCGCATTAAATTTACCCGCTTCAATCCTATAAAAATATACACCACTTGAAACATTTTCACCATTAAATTCAATTTCATGCTGACCTGCCTCATAGGTTTTATCCATTAAAGTTATCACTTTCTGTCCGAGGAGATTAAAAATTTCTATTTTGACTTTTTCCTGAACAGGTAAATTGAATTTAATTGTGGTAATCGGATTAAACGGGTTCGGGTAATTTTGAAAAAGCGCAAAAGATTTGAGTCGTCCTTTTCGACTGGCTAGTCCATCTATGACTGGGAACTCATAAGCCCCCATATCAGGCATTTCACCGCGAATTGACATTTCCGGAATGAACAAACTATCCCGACTCTGATTATAGTATAAGTATTGATCATGAATACCCGTGTCAACACAAGGTGACGTCTCATCATTCAACGAAAAATCACCTTCAAATGGATTGAAAAACATCGGATCCTCATTGATATTACCTTCCAGCCAGTCAACAGAACCATTATTATTGGTTATAATACCGCTTAAGCTATCGTGAATATCAGAATATGCAATAACAATATAACTGGTATCTGTCGATGGATCAAAAACGATCTCTTCAGGGGTATTTTCCCACAAGATTGAATTTATGAGGATTGGATTTGAACCGGAACAATAGATTGCTCCTCCTTCATCAACGCTATTTTCCGATATGGTTGTATTGAGAAACGATGGTTGAGAATTCAGCGATGCATACATACCTCCGCCATATGTTGCAGAATTACCATAAATCGTTAATCTAAATAATTGTGGGCTTGATTCACGGCAGAAAATACCGCCACCATATTCGGCGGATCCGCCGGTCATACTTATATATTCTAGAGTGACACCAGGATCCTGGTTAAAAATCGCGATATTGCTTTTACTCTCAGCATTCAGAATAGTACTTTCACCCTCGCCATTTGGTAAGTTCAGAGAGGAATCACCTACCAGCGATACATACCGGGACATATTCAATGGAAATATTTGTGAATTCTTCGATGGACTGTATTCTCCTCCTGCAAGGTATATTGAATGGGGGTTTAGGCTGTCAGCCAATATCTTCGTAAGAGCAATAGCTATTGTCTTGAGCGCTTCTTGTTCAGAAAGACCGCTATTTGAGTCATTGCCTTCTGGATCGACATATAAGTCAGCTTCCACTTGTTCTACTTTACCATTTAGAACATTATAAGTAAAATTATCGAATGGATATGACTGATAGTCTGTCGGATTTTTGACAGTAAATGTATCGGCGAAGACGGTAATTACATCTGAGTTTGAAGCATATAAATCATTGCCAAAATAACCGGCAAAATTTAGATAAATATTGGATAAGTTTTCTGTACTGAAGTTAATGTTGGATATGTCAAAATGAATACCACCGCCAGATTCCAAAGCTTGATTATTTGAGATATCAACACTCTCAACATCTAAAGTACTTTCCAGTAATGAAATACCCCCACCGTTTGTCGTGGCTTTATTTCCAGAAATGGTTACGTCTGTGAGTGTGAGGGATTCGTTCCATCCCGTAAAAATTCCGCCTCCTAAAAGCGCTGTGTTATTGACAATATGTGTACCAAAAAACAGTGTGTTGGCATCATCGCAATAAACACCTCCGCCCCAATTTTCCGCATGATTATTAGAGACGATGCCACTTGTAAAATCTAAAGTTGCATTGATATCGCAAAATATTCCGCCTCCATCCGAAGCGGAATTCCCATAAATTGTGCTATTATTGATACTCGTTGCTGTCTCGTATAGATAGATCCCACCTCCCCAAAATTCTGCGATATTATCCTCGATTGAACAGAATGAGACAGTCAGATCAGAATTTAAATCACAGTATAATCCTCCACCAAATGCTCCTTTATTTCCAATGAGTGTATCTTGTAAAAGCGTCACTATACAGCTGTCGGATACATATATTCCTCCCCCATCCTGATTACTTTCATTTCCTATGATCAAACTATTTTCCAAATGAAGTATACTGTTTGTTGCACAATATAAACCTGCTCCGAAGGAAACGGATGTATTTCCATCAATTGTGACATTAAGTAAGTTGGCCACTGTACCGCTTTTCAAATAGATGCCGCCACCATTCTGATTGCTGACATTTTCTGAAACTGTTACACGTTCCAGACTTATTTCAGCAGTATTCTCGCAATATATTCCACCTCCTGAATTTATAGCTGAGTTGTTTTCTATTACGACATCATATAGTTGTGGTTTCGCTGATCCAAAACAAAAGATTCCTCCACCGACACCCCCAATATTACTGGTGATAATTAGATTTTTTAGTGTTGGACTGGAGGTTGAATTACACATAATACCTCCGCCTCCTCCAATACTGTACCCATTTGTAAGTGTAAATCCCTGTAGTAAAGCAGTTGAATCCTCGCCGTTTTCAAATATTACAACACTGCCTAAAAAACTGCCGTTAATAATTGTCTCAGATATTATTGACGTATCCGGATTCGTCAGATATAAGCTGCCCACAACAATATTTTTCCCGTTAAAATTTATGTTCTCCGGATAAGTTCCCTGTTCAACTAATACGGTATCCCCCGTTGATGCTGCGTCTATACCAGCTTGAATGGTTGAATAGGTATCTGGGACATTCAAGATATCTGCAACAAGCGATGCACAAAAAATAAATATAAAACTCAAAATTAGAAGTAACTTCATTTTAATTCCTCCCCTTTTTATAACGATTATATTCAGCTATCTATATCAAATCCAAATTACGATACTATTTCAGAAATGATTGAGAAATGGATCCCTGATGCTCACACTGTCATAATATATCTGATTATCCAAGTTGTTGCAATCAATGATTTTTAATTATTAAATAAACGATTATTATATATTATAATAATAAAATACGTAAGTGTCTGTGATCTATAACAAAAAAATCATTTCCGGGAGGTAATTAATGTATAAAGTCCGGCAGTACCAAAAAGAATATTACCCAGCCAGGCACCAACCAGCGGAGAGAGGGTTCCCTGGTGTCCCATGACCTGGCCCATTCTGATAAACAAAAAATAAATAAAGCAGATTAAGAGGCTGATACCAATGCCAACAGCTGTACCACTTCTCCTTTTTTGGGCGGCAATCGGAGCACCGAAAAGGATGATAATAAAATTAGCAAACGGATAGGATATTTTGAGATATAATTCTACAATCCATTTGCGAACCTCAGCACCTATTGTTGTCATTTCTTCGATAAATATTTGCAGTTCAGTATAACTCATTTCCTCCGGCTTTTTTTGCAATTCTAACAGGCTTTCTGGTTTGAATTGTAAATCAGTCTGGACTAATTGATCATATTTGGTGGTGCTGACAACAGTGTCTTCAAAAGTCCTCTCAATCACATCATGGAGGACCCAGGTGTTTTCATACCAATTCATGGTTTGGGCATCAATTCTTCTGATCAGCTGGCGCCCATCAAAATATTGCAAGCTGACCTTTTTCGCTTCGTTATTTCTTCCATTAAAAAAAGCAATAGATATCTTTCGATTGGCAACATCCTGAAGGTAGATATTATTACGCTTCGCACCTCTGTTTCTGGGATGTTTTTGAATGTCATACCGGTACATATCCAGACGTTCCTGATTTGTCCAGGGTACGACAAACTCCGCAAATAATCCCGCTCCGATACTGATGATAAACGCTAATATAAACAAGGGCGTAAATATCCTGTACAGGCTGATACCGGCACTTTTTTGGGCGACGATCTCGTTATGCTGAGACATACTTCCAAGGCTGAAAAGACAGGAAAGAAGCATACAAATTGGTAAGGTTAAACTGATGATATATGGAATGTAATAAATATAATATAAAACGACAGTCCAGACATCTGCGTCACGATCGATAAATTTGTCGACATTCTCAATTAAATCAACGACCAGAAAAATGATAACAAAAGCACCGATCGAAAAAAACAGATTGATGATGAATTTCCGCAAAATATATTTGTCTAATACGTTCATAAGATATTGTTTAATATAGATTTATGATACAACATATAAATGCCCAATGTCAAAATCCCAATGCCAAATTAATGACAAATGTCCAATGTCAAATGCCAAATAAATTCCTAATTTGTAATTCGTAATTTGAAATTTGTAATTGATTTGTCATTTGGTTTTGGACATTGGACATTCTAATCTAAGCATCTGATTCACTTGAGACTTTTTTTTGCAGTTTAGTTTGTAATCTCTTGAAAAGCTCGGCCAGTTTGTCCCATTTAATAACCGTTGTCTCTTTAACGGTCCGCCAGGTCAAATACATTCCCGCTATCCCTATTAAAATATTGGGAAACCACATCGCTAACATCGGATGCAGTAGTCTTCTGTCGGCTAAATCTTCACCGAGAATCAAACATATCCAATATAAAAGGAAGAAGAATATACTGAGTGTTACACCGATTCCCATACTTCCCTTGCGGGATGCAATACCAAGCGGTGCTCCGACAAGGATGAATACAATACTGGCAAAAGGAATGGAAAATTTTTTATGTACTTCAACCAGGTAACGATTTTTAGCCACTTCATGACTGGAGATTCTACTTCCGGAAGTCTTTAACAATTGTTGAGTGCGACCTACTTTCATATAGGCTCTGTCAGCCGCTTTTTTCACCACCTCTTTGGGAAGATCATCAAAGAGGTCTTCCTTTTCCGTATTTAATTCCGATATTGGACTCTGGTTTTTTAATTTCCGGGCAATTGGTTGCCAGGCTTTGACCGTTCGCTCTCTGATTTTAGCCTCTTCGGAGCGCATCGAGTTTTCATTTCCATCGACTTTATCCAGCATCATTTTGACATTCATCTCCCGGTCGCCACGGTAATCATCATCGCGGTTTTCAAATTCGAACTGTGGGGCCGATATCGTCACCCGAGTCCTTGAGAAATGTGAAAATCGATAATCGTCTGTATTTATATTGTCAAAAAAATGATATTCACCTTCAAAGAGTGTAAATACCATGGATTTTATGGCTTTTGAGTAAACCAGATAGCCTTCTTCTGCGGTGGTTGTCACTGTCTCGTCAGGATTACTTCGGTTAAAAATAGTCACAGTCTTTAATTTATCCGGGGCATTATCGGTATCGATTTCTGGACCCATCAAGTTGGTCGATAGCTCCTCACCAAGCGATTTTTCAATCTTTTCAACATGAAATGAATATTTGCCCAAGTCAAAAAATATACCAGGTTCAAGTTTTAAAGTTGCTTTTTTTTGTCCAATATTCTGAAACATGACACGTGCCCGGTGGTTGAAATCGGGAAGAACCTTGTCGTTAAAGAGGATCATTAACACGGTTATCATCCCACCAAAAATAAGAGCCGGTCTGATAATTTTATAGATGCTAATCCCGCTGGATTTTAATATTGTGATTTCATTGTCACCCGAAAGTCTTCCAAATGACATCAATGTTGCCACCAGAACAGCCATCGGTACCGCCAGGGCGAACATCCAGGCAAGGTTATAGAAGACAAGTTCGATAATAGTCAAGAAAGGTAAACCTTTGCCGAATATTTTAGTTATATACTTTAAGAGAAATTGCATTAAAAAAATAAACATGAGAACAGCCAGTGCAAAAATAAAAGGAGGTAAGTGTTCCCTAACTATATACTTCGGCAGAATTTTCATATGATAAATATCCAAAATGTCATGACTTAATATACGTAAAATTGGCCATAAGTTCTACTGGGAGCTAGATGCTCGGTTCTCTATACTCTAAATCAGTTTTGATAACTTGAATTTATTGGCATAGGCTTTGCCCTACATTCAGGCAAATCATGTAAAAGGAGAATAATATGAGTTATCGGAACTTGGAAATTTACAGAATCGCACATCAGCTCGTTATAGATATTCATACAATGACTATAACAAAATTACCAAAATTTGAGTTGTATGAAGAAGGTAGCCAAATTCGAAGATCAAGTAAATCTACGAAATCAAATATTGTTGAAGGATATGGTCGAAGAGAATACAAAAATGAATTTAACAGATTCCTGATATTTTCGATAGCATCAAACGATGAAACTATTGATCATCTCGATAATCTATTCGAAACAAATTCTTTAAAGGATGAGATACTTTATATAGATTTAAGTGAAAGACTTGACAAACTAGGTAGAAAACTAAATTTATATATTCAGTCAATTAAACTGAGATAGAAATTTAACCAAAACTAAATATAGATATATAAATTTACTTGACAGCAACAGAACAGGACAACAATTTTAAGCACCGAGCACCGAGCACCGAGCACCGAGCACCGAGCACCGAGCACCGAGCACCGAGCACCGAGCACCGAAAAATTGAACTTAATACGAATAGTTGTGTTTAAGAAAACAATCGTGGAGAGGCTTTGTTTTTAGTTGATTACAGGTTTTACCGGCGGGAATTAAATCCTTTAAGTAAATCGTATTAATTTCTTGAATAGTTATACGCAGATTTATAAATTAAACTGTTATATTATCATATCTTAACTGGAGGAAAACCTTAGCAGCCTTGCTACAGAATTGACGAAATAACTGAATTTATTAACGACATTAGGTGAAGTAGCACTTGATTAGAGAACAAAGGCTCCTCCAGGCCTTCCTTGTTTCAGTCATTCTCTTTTCTGTTTTCTCAGGGGAAGCGTATGCCCAGTTGGGCCTGAAACTTCCTCCCCCTCCAAGAACAGTCCAGCTTTTTGAGCCTGAATCAGAAAGCATGGGAAGTCTCTTCATGGACTCCACACTGTTTAAAATAAGGCCGCCATTCTATCAGAGAATAGTTAAACTTGATTCAACAGGGAAATTTGTCAGTGCCACCGAAATCCTCGATCAAACAGAATTCTATTCACCCGTAATCGTTGACCTCGAAACATACATTCAGATGCGTATTGCTTTTGATCGCAGGGAATTAATGAAAAAATCAATCGCCAGTCAGGTATCACAGCAGGAGGAAAAATCCACAGGAGCTCTTGAACTCGAAATACCGGTCAGAATTAAAAATGAGACATTTACAAGAATCTTTGGTAGCGACAGGGTCAGATTGAGGGTCACGGGTAATATTTCATTTGACCTGTCCGGGAGATCAGAGGAACGATCAGGGGCAAAGATCAGCGCCGTGCAGGATAGGGGAACGTTTAGCCCCAAATTCAGTCAAACCCAGCAGTTTACAATCGAAGGTAAGATTGGTGAAAAAGTAACTGTTTCTGTGGAGCAAAACAGTGAAGCAACCTTTGATTTTGAAAACACTCTTAAACTGAGGTATCAGGGTGATGAAGATGAGATCATCCAGAGTATTGAAGCGGGAAACATTGGCCTTTCCCTCCCATCGACCAAATATGTTATATTTGGCGGATCAAACAAGGGATTATTTGGATTGAAATCAGAGGCGCGTATCGGAAATTTATTTATAACCGGTCTGGCATCCCTGGAAAAAGGCGAACAGAAAAAACTTACGATATCCGGAAGTTCAAGTGAAAGTAAATCTATTGTTCACGATTATGATTTTATTAAAAACCGTTACTTCTTTATGGACCAATATTTTCAGCAAAGGTTTGAAAAAGGATTTTCAGAGGATTTGACCATTTGGTCATACGAACAGGGAAAACTGATCAAAGAATTTAATGTCTACAAGTCCGGATCATACTCAAATAATGATGCAATTAAGGGGGTCGCCACTATTCCTGACAGTATTCCATTCTATGAAAGCCTGCCGAATCTTGACGGTGTTACCACAGTGTCTGGCAAAGTTGAGGTAGCTGAATTTATCGCGCTTGAAGAGGGAAAAGACTATGAATACGACTACGCAAGAGGTTTTTTCTGGCTGAAACAACAGGTTAAAGATACTGAAGTCCTGGCAATCGGCTATCGCTTAGAAGACGGCACTTCCGTCGGTACCCTCTTCTCTGATGTGGTTGCAGAAGGGGATACAACAAAATCATACGTCTTGCGTCTTATCAAGCCACAATCACTAAGACCGGACCATACAGAAGTGTGGCCACTGATGATGCGTAATGTCTATTTCCTGGGTGGTACCTCTATCGAAAAGGAGGGATTTGAACTTCAGATTGAATTCAATAAAAATGGTGAGAATGAGACCATTCAGCAGGTTGAGCCCAGAAAGAGTTTTCTGAATTTGATGGGTCTGGATGTTGTCGATGAAAACGGCGGTGAGATAGAAGGTGGTGATAAAAAGGTCGATGATAATGTTTATCTCATCAACCGTGCGGATGGAATCTTAATGTTTCCCGGTACACAACCGTTTGATCCGCTTGAGGATAGCAGATTTCTAATTGCTGATACAAATCGTGTGCGAATTTATAATACGACAGATAGAAGTACGCAAATCGATAGAACCAAATTTGAACTCGTCGTCACATCGAGAAGTACCCGCTCGACTTTTGACCTGGGATTCAATGTATTGGATGGAAGTGAAGAGGTGCTTCTTAACGGTGCACCCCTACAACGAAATGTGGACTATATTATAGACTATTTTACCGGTCAACTCACCCTGATCTCAAGTAAGGCAAAAAGATCCAGTTCGAATATCGAGATTAAATATGAAAAGGCATCCATCTTCCAGTTGGATAAAAAAACAATTCTCGGTGGACGTGCTGAATACCGGTTTTGGGAAGATTCGTTTATCGGTTTTACAGCGCTATATATGAACAAATCGACATTGGAACAACGGGTCCGTGTCGGTCAGGAACCGTTTAGTAATTTCGTCTGGGATGTGAACACGGCTCTGAATTTTGAACCCAACTTTCTGACCGATATGGTTAACCTGTTCACCTTTGGCGAAACCGATGCCACTTCATCCATACAAATTGAAGCGGAATATGCTCAGGTGAGTCCCAATCCCAATACACTCAATAATGAAAATACCGGAGATGATCAGGGTGTGGCTTATGTGGATGACTTTGAAGGAACAAAACGAACAACGACCCTCGGGATCCGCTACAATACCTGGACACAAGCCAGTCCGCCCAGGGTATTACCCAACTTATCGAATGATGTTGTGATTGATACCATCGCTGATGCACAACGAGGGCGTGTCGTCTGGTATAATCCCTATGACCAGGAATTGATTAAAAATATCTGGCCCAATCGGGATGTCAACGCAGAAACCGGACAAACAACGGATGTATTGGAGGTTCAGGTATGGCGTGATCCGGAGAAGGATCCTGATGCTGCCTGGGCGGGAATGATGCGTTCGACGGCCAGCTTCCCGAATCAGCAAAAAACTAAATATCTTGAAATGTGGATCAAGGAAGAAGACACGACAAACGCAAATTATGTCAGAATAAATGTTGATATCGGTCAGATCTCTGAAGACTGGTATATGTTTACCGAGAAGAATGGTGAAAGAGCCTACGGGGCACCGGATTGGCGGGGATTAAATACAGAAGATAAAAACCGAAATGGTATTCTCGATGATGATGAAGATACAGGAATCGATGGTATTGTCTTTGGCCGGCCTGGACACGATCCGGACGATCGCTGGCGTCCTCCGGACCGGGGATCAGGGAGATATGATGGTATCAATGGTACTGAGGGCAATTCTCAGGCCCAGGCAGCAAATTATCCCGATACTGAAGACCTGGACGGAAACGGACAGGTAAATTTGCTCAATGAATATTTTCATTACAGTTTTACGCTTGATCCCCAGGATGAGAATTCAAGGAAGTGGTTAAGTGGAACAACCGAAAGTGGGTGGCGTCAAATACGTATCCCGCTGAGAGATTATAACAAGGATAAGGTTGTTGGCAGCCCAGATACAACGTTTCAGTCGGTTTATTACGTCAGACTCTGGTTCAGTAATCTCAAAGAAGAACGGAAAACACTTCGTATCGCAACATTCGATTTCGTCGGAACGGAATGGGAAGAGGAAGGGATAGCGGAGAATGATTCGAGTACCTTTGTTTTGAATGATTCACTTTTTTCATTAACCGTCTATAACACAGAAGAAAATGCGGTGGCGATACCCGGCGGTCCTGAACCTTATACCTCCCCTCCGGGCGTTAGTGGTGTGCGCGACCGGATTACGAAGGCCCTCTCAAAAGAACAGTCCATGGTTCTTAGAATGCTGGATCTTCAGCCAGGGGCAATGGTCATGGCCAGGAAAACGTTATACGGTGAAGTCATGCAACTCGTCAACTATGAACGTTTACGTATGTTTTTACACGGTGATTCTTACCAATTACCGGGTTCTCCGGATGAAAGACAAAGTCCCCTAGTTTTCTTTATCAGATTTGGATCCGATGTGAATAACTATTATGAATATGGTCATGAAGTTTTTGCAGGCTGGTCAACATTAAACGAAGTTGATATTGATCTCGATGAACTCAGCCGTACAAAATTTTCTCAAAATGGGAAAGTGTCTGTTCCGGGTAAACCGGGAGGATATTATAAAGTGAACGGGACACCGAGTTTAAACACCATTCGCTATTTCCGGGTTGGTGTAAAAAATATGGATACAGTGCCTTATACGGGGGAAGTGTGGTTAGATGAATTGCGGGTATCCGGAGTCAGGAAAGAATCCGGTTCAGCGTTGAGATTGAGCACAGCTGTAAAGGTGGCAGATGTTATCTCTTTTAATGGGAACTGGGAAAGCAAGGACGCTGATTTTCATGATATCAAAACCCAATTTGGCTCAGGCAACTCTTTGGAATCTCAGAATTATTCGGGTGTGTTGAACGTACATAGACTACTCCCTCCCTCTCTGGAGATATCAATTCCTGTTGATGCCCGGGCATCATTTAGTAAGAATATTCCGAAATACTTTCCAAAAACGGATATTTTGACAAACTATCGAAATGAAACTTTTATGGATAAAGTTGAGTCACTTTTTGGAATGAAAGTTTTACATCCTGATTTGGAAAGGCAGGTATCGTATTCGGAAGTTTATGGCATCGGTACGACGATTAAGAGACAAGCAAAATCGAAGTCCTGGTTATTTTATATAACGATCGATCAGATATCAATCGATGTAGATTATTCTCTGAAAAACAGCAGGGATTATCAGACTGCGTTCAGACGATCCGAACAATATAGATATGCGTTCTCTTATGCTATTCCGTTTGCGAATACAAACTTCATCGAGCCATTCAGAATACTGGCTAAATTTCCTATCCTGGATATGTTGTCAGATCAGAAAATATACTATACCCCGAATACAACCAGTTTCAGTCTGAATATGGTGGATCAGAATCAGGCAAACAGACTTCGTACTGAACAGTTTCCAACCACAACCGTTGACAGGTCTTCAACACGAAAAGTGACAATCGGCTATCGACTTCTACCCAGTATCAATTTGAATTTAACGCGGACACATAAAGCGGATGCTGATGTTGTTGGTTTAAGCGGTAAGGAATGGTGGAAGTCAATTCTTACAGAATTTGATTTTGGTAAAGATACCGATATAAATCAGAGTTTTAAACTTGATTATAAACCAAATTTTTTCAAGTGGTTGAATGCTGATTTTGCATATACGGCAAATTTTCGCTATTACTTTGTGAATCTGGCGAAAGAGCAAAAGCAAAGTACAAACAATATTTCGAAAAGGGCTTCTATTTCATTTAATCCTACCGATCTTGTGAATTGGATTTATACACCTGAAAAGGAAAAAGAAGAACCAACAAAATCAACTAATCGCAGACGCCCGAGAAGATCAACACAAAGGCAAGAACCTGAAGAAGAGAAAAAAGAGGAAGAAAGCAAAGAGGAAGATAGCAAAGAAGAAGAAAACAAAGAAGATGAACAAACGGATGAAGAGAAATCTTCAAAACAACCGCAAATCAAAATCCCAAATCCTTTATTGTTACTACATGGTTTGTTCGACGCCTGGAAACAAATTCAGGCGACGTACACATGGAATGAGAATGTGACAAATGCATACATATCGCAAATTCCGACATTAAAGTATCAGTTTGGTTTGACGCTGGATCCTGGCGTACCTCAGGATACAAGTTTTAGCAGTGTGCTTGTCGGGCCGGCCGTTACGGATTCACGTACATTAAGAACATCGACAAATTTTGATTTCTCAAAAAATATTCGTCTAACACTGAATCATGAGTATTCATTATCAGAAACTGCTAATGACAAAACAAGAACCGGTAATGAATCCAGTACATTTTTAGCCTGGGGTGAAGATCCCACAGCAGAATTTGAAGGTTTAGAAGGTGACATCAGGCGTTTTGTGCCCGATTGGAATCTTAAAATCAGTGGCCTCGAGGAATTTCTCTTTTTTAAGGATCTTGCTAAAACGGTCTCAGTTGAACATGCCCGCTCAGGGAAATATTCAAACACAAAACAATTGGCAAATAACGAACTTGTCCCTTCATCAGAGAGTTTTACGCATAATTTTCAGCCACTCATTGGAGTGAACATTACATGGATGGGCGATGTCCGTTCTTCGATCAGACTGACATCGGGCACAACCTTTAATTTTCGCTCTGCCGGAGGAGCCACTCGTTCAGAAACAAGTGCTTTTTCCATCACCGCTTCATATGCAACCAGCGGAGGATTTCAGATTCCCATTCCCATCTGGCCGTTTAAGGGCGCAACATTTAAAAATGAAATCAATTTTTCACTTTCATACGATAGATCTGTGAACAAGACATTTCAAAGACAGGCAAATCAGGATTCTTTTCAAGAAAATCAGAATAACACATCCTGGAAATTAAGACCGTCGGCCTCATACAGGTTTAATCAAAGAGTCTCGGGAAGCTTGTATTATGAAACCGGCGTTACAACAAATAAAATTAGTGGTGAATTTAGTTGGAATGAATTCGGAATTACTGTTAATATTGCCATCCGGGATTAAAACCGTGGTTATGCATGTATAAATCAACCACAGAGACCACTAAGAGCACAAAGGTATTATATATTTTTATTAATTCATAATTGAGGTTTTAATGCACAATTATTCGTTTGGAATAATCATATATCAGAATTTTTTTCCTCGTGGCCTTCGTGTTTAAAAAAAGTAATTGTTTCGTTTCGTCGTCGCGTCGTCGCGATAGGAAGGACTATAAAGGTAAACACATGAGTTGGATTGAAATAAAACTCAACATACCCTATGAGAAAATGGAAGATATCTCGGCTTACATTTTTGCCCAGGGGTGTGAAGGTATCAATATTGCTGATGATAATATTCATATTTATTTCAGCCAGTTTCGCTGGTCAAATGAAACGAAACTTGCCCTGATAAGCTATATACGTGAATTCATTCCCGGTTTTGGAGCCCGCGATATCCAGGTCCTGAATTTTGCTGATCAGGATTGGAATAAAAAATGGAAAGAACATTTTAAACCTTTACGAGTATCAAAACGAATTGTGGTCAAACCATCCTGGGAAAGCACAAAAGAACTGACGGATGATATCACACTGACAATCGATCCACAAATGGCCTTTGGGACAGGGCATCACGAAAGTACACAGCTGATGATCGTTGCCATAGAGAAGTGGGTCAGAGAGGGGATGGATGTGCTTGATGCAGGTACGGGTAGTGGAATCCTGGCAATCATTGCCTCTAAATTAGGAGCAGATTCTGTCATGGCATTTGACAACGATCCTCAGGCGATAAAAAATGCTCTGGATAATGCATATTCAAATGGGGTTCATAACAGTGTACAATTTTTTCTGGCAAGTCCCGAAATGCTGCAGCCATCTGAATATGATATCATAATGGCAAATATTAATCGAAATGTATTATTGAAATATGCACCACTTTTCCCCAACCTGTTGAAACCGGGAGGAAAAATCATCGTTTCAGGAATACTCCTGAGAGATGAACCGGCAATGCTTCAGGCTTATCAGAATACTGGCTTTAAACTTGTTGAAAAAAACGCGATGAAAGAATGGCTACTGCTGGTAATGGAATTAAAGAATAAAAAAGAAATGGGTGAAAATAAAAATAATTGGATTGAATAATTTTTGTGATACGAAAAGTGTTTTAACCACAAACTGCACGAATCAAGTACGAATTAACACGAATTTTTTTATTTATTTTATATTTCGTGTAATTCCTTATAATTCGTGAAATTCGTGGTCAATTTTTTTTCTAAACAAAGCACAGTATTTATGATTAAAACAGGATGGGAATATAAAGGAATGAATAAACTAATATTAAGTATAATTTGCATGGTCACACTTATCTGGATTGTGAGTTGTAGTGAAGAAACGATCCCGGTCAGTACAGGTGAAAAACCGGTCATCTCTGAAGTAAACGTGCCGGGCTTTTGGAATACCCATTCTGCTCGCTTGTACAAAACTGAAGTTCACGTAAACGATCCGCAGGGACCCGGCAATCTGATTGGTGTATATCTCACTGTTCATGAGATCTCCGGTAATAATCAAGTGTTTGCTGATTCACTCTATGATGATGGCGCCTATATAAATAAAAGTGATGGCGATGTTCTGGCCGGGGATGGTGTCTTCAGCAATCAGTTTCCTGCGACAGCTGTCACTAAAAACAGCAGTCAAACAGAGTTTATGTTTCGTTTTATTGCTATAGATAAACAAAATAATGTCAGTCAGGAAATTGAAGTTACTGTTAATTTTAGCCCAAACAACCCACCCGAGATCAATCAAATATTTGCCCCGGATTCACTCTCATATCTGGATGAAAACGTTGTATTCTCAGTTGTTGTTTCAGATAGTGACGGAATAGATGATATCACACGGGCTTATTTTGATAGTGAAGATCCGGTTAGACAAATTACTCGCTTCGGACAAACACTTTATAACGATGGCAATTTCGAAGTTCATGGGGATCTCGTTGAAGGCGATTCCATTTTTTCGGCAAAAATTTCTCCCAATTTCCTTGTGGGTAAAAAGGGTGACTACAATCTGATTTTCCATGTAGTAGATACCAATGAAGAAGAGAATACCAAAGAAGCTAAACAAAGTATCTATATTGAAAATTTTATGAGCGGATTTATAGACTTTAATATACCCCAGTCGATGGTCATACCCGCGGATTCTGGCTTCGCCAATATCGGATTAATGCAGGTAGAGGTAGATGATCCTGAAGGATTAGCCGATATAGATTCTGTCTATTTTTATTCTCTAAAACCAGATTCGAATCTTGCTCAAAACGGGCTCCCATTTATAATGGTTGATAATGGTCTACCTTTTAATCTCAATAATCCCCTTATCGAAACAGGTGATGAAGTTGCTGAGGATGGGATCTACTCATTATCACTCTTAGTCTACTATGGAAGCTTGCCAGGTGTATACACATTTTCGTTTTATATTAGGGACTGGGCTGGAAATCTATCCGGACCGGTAAAAAGGACAATAGAATTGATAGAGGAATAGAACTAGGAATAAAAGAATGAAACATATTTTCATATTAATATTTACCTTTACTTTTTTGTTAGAGTCACCTCAGGCACAAATTTTAAAGCCGGGAAAATTTCACTTTGGTATTCGCAGTGAAGGATCTTCCGATCGTCAATTAGGAAATGCTATGGTTGACATGATCAGTAGAGATTATCTTCTCTTTGCCGGATCAGGATTTGGATTGAACCGAACCATCGATGGCGGAGCATCCTGGACAGCATTTACTGCAAGAGATTATGGTGGTAAAAATGGTATAACGGCGCTGACGTTTATGGATGACTCAACCCTCTGGATCGCAACCGCTTTTGACACAACTGTACGAGAAGATGAAAATCTTGATGCCGGCGGGGGACTCAGTTATACACCCGATTTGGGGAAAACCTGGCATCACATTCCTCAACCTGTAGATAGCCGGGATGAAACAGAATACAGTCCGACAACAACCGTTATACAGAACGTAACCTTCGACATTGCAACGCTCGATTCAATCGTCTGGATTACCAGCTGGGGCGGTGGGTTACGTAAATCTTCAACGATGGGGGAAACCTGGGAAGTGGTAACAACAGACGGTGAACCATTTGATGTATCCGGTAACAATCCGGGATGGCGAAATCATGTCGCATTTTCTGTGCTGGCCGCAAATGGGAATCTTTGGGTGGGAACTGCCGATGGCATCAGCAAAAGCGAGGACGGGGGTGACACCTGGAGAAGATTTACTCATCAGAATCAGGAACTGCCGATCTCCGGTAATTTTGTTGTTGCTCTCGCTCATCAAGATTTTAACAACACAATTTGGGCAGCAACCATCGAAGCTGATACAGATACATCTGAATTTCGCGGTGTCAGCAAGTCTGTAAACGGGGGAGAATCATGGGAAACGATGTTACCCGGGATTTTCGCTCATAATTTTGCCTTTGATGATTCCATCGTTTATGTCGCAGCAGACCTTGGAATGTTTGTCTCGAATGATGGCGGTGTAAATTGGTACCAATTGCCGGAAATTCAAGATTATATAACTGATGAAGAATTATTAGGTGTTGAGTATTTTTCTGCCGCTGTTACAAAAGAAGGTGCATTGAACAGACTCTGGGTTGGAAATGAAGATGGGCTTGGTTCCACAATTGACAATGGTAATACCTGGAAAGTCCATCGCTCATTTAAATCCACCCGCGAGCAGGATACACCTTCTGCCTATGCTTATCCAAGCCCATTTTCGCCCCCACGGCACGGATACGTCCGTTTTCAATATGATATTACCAGGGCCGGAGAAGTAACGATCGATATTTATGATTTTGCGATCGATCATGTGGCTTCCATACGTGAATATGAGTCTGCACCTGCGGATGGTTCGAACGATCGCAGCGCCAAGTGGGATGGAACAAATGACGCCGGTGTACAAGTGGCATCAGGCGTATACTTTTTTAGAGTCAATGTGGAAGGGAAAATTACCTGGGGCAAACTAGTCGTAATTAACTGAGGTTTATTTTGAGAAGAAATATCATCATACTTATAGTAATAATGTTACCGGTTCTGGTGTTTTCAAGTGAAAACGGCGGATATGCCGGCTCTTTCTTAAGAATGGGTGTAGGCGCTCGTTCCATTTCTATGGGAAATACAGGCGTTGCACATCCCACAAATGCCTACTCGTCCTTTTATAATCCTGCATCATTTGGGTTGATAGAGGATATAACCGTTGGATTATCTTATAGTTTTCTTTCCCTGGATCGAAGATTTAATTATATCAGCTACTCGATGAAGGTTCCTCCGGGTGCAGGATTTTCCATTAGCTGGATTGAAAGCGGGGTTGGTGATATTATTTCCCGAAACTCAGTCGGGGAGCCCACAGGAGATATCAATCATTCAGCAAATGCCGTGTATTTTTCATTTGGAAGACAATTTGGCGAAAAACTTGCTGTTGGAGTTTCATTAAAAATACTCTTTGAATTTATTAATGACGGCACGGATGAGTTTGATTATTCCTCAAACGGAGTCGGATTTGATATTGGATTGCTATATAAAATAAACGATGAAATAACGATTGGTGGACTGGTTAAGGACATCAATTCCAAGTTTGAGGCAAACACAGATAAGATTTTCGAACTTGGTGGTACCACAACAGACAAGTATCCAGTGACGGGAAAAATAGGCGCATTTTATAAAACACCATTAAAGTGGCTCAATGCAGCGTATGATTTTGAATGGAGTGACAAAGGTTTGAAAAAACATCATCTCGGATTAGAGGCTATTCATGGTGAAAATCTCGCTTTGCGTCTTGGACTCAATGGAGAAAATCTGGTATTCGGCGGTGGATTGGATTTTAAAATTTTTGGAAGCACATCCTATCTGGACTATGCATTTGTGCCATCAATTGTAGATGAAGGAAGCAGCCATGTGTTTTCATGGCAAATCAGGTTTTAATGTGGATTATAAAAAGTTGGAGTACTGGAGTGTTGGAGTAGTGGAGTAATGGGGGTAGAATGTCGACCTGTAGGGGCGGGTCTCTGTGCCCGCCCCCATATTTGTGTTTCGTTAGGATATTTAAAGTATAATGGAAAGAAGAGCTAAAATGAAACGTTTTACAATAATAATGTTTTTCCTCAGCATGTCAATGGCATTTGCCCAAACCGGGGCAAAGGTTGGATTGAGCTATCTCAAAATCGGCGTAGATGCACGTGCGGCAGCCATGGGAGAGGCCTACAGTGCGGTTGCAAACGATGCTTCTGCAACATATTGGAATCCGGCAGGTTTAGCCGGCTCCAGTATAAACTCAATAATTTTAATGCATAATTCCTGGCTGCAGGATATCAATCATGAATTTGCTGCCATTCAATTTGTAGGTGGTACACATAATATCGCCGTATCTCTCAATATGATGAGTGTGGATGGAATTGAACTCAGGGACGACACGGCAAGTGAAGCACCGATTGGTACGACCCATGCTCTGAATACCTCTCTTGGCGTATCATATGCGACGCATGTGTTTAATGACTGGCAAATCGGTTTGCAGTTGAAATATTTATATGAAAAATATTACCTGTTTTCCGCCGATGGGTTTGGACTGGACCTGGGTATTCAAAAGAAAGATCTTATCCCCGATTTGGCCTGGGGGCTGGTTTTGCAAAACCTGGGAAAGATGTCAACACTCAAGGAGGAATCGACCCCTCTGCCGATCATATTTCGTACAGGATTTGCATATCTCTTACCTTTTCAATTATTGGAAAACAGGCCGTTGGTAGCGGCTGATGTAAATTATGTTCTGGATGATGTCAGCACAGTAAACCTTGGCTTTGAATTACCGGTTGTTAGTTATGTCGACCTTAGGCTGGGATATGTACTTGGTCGCGAAAGTCAGAGTATTACCGGCGGATTTGGCTTAAATTATGGCATATTTCATATTGCATATGCCTTTGTCCCTTATAGTTACGATCTTGGCAATTCACATCGCTTTTCGTTGAAGGTTGATATTTAAAAGCAAACCACAAAGACACAAAAAGCTTTTTAAACCGCAAGCGACGATTCTTCGTGATGTAAACTAAAAAAATAAGTTTGTCTTTGCGTCCTTTGCGGTTTCAAACTATTTTTCCGGTTAAGTTAGAATACTCTTATGGACTCAATTGAAGTTAACGCAAATGCGAAAATAAATCTCGCCCTGGCCGTTAAGTACAAAAGAGAAGATGGGTATCATGAAATTGAATTGATATATCAGGAAATTGATTTTCATGATAAGCTTACCCTAAAAAAAGCCACAGGCATAGAATTTTCAACCGATTCGAAAGATCTGCAAAATGAATCTTCTAATTTATGTATTACCGCCGCCCGCTTATTAATCGATGCGTTTGATCTGCCGGGTATGAATATACACCTAGAAAAGAAACTGCCGATTGGTGCAGGGCTTGGTGGTGGAAGTAGTGATGCTGCGGCTGTGCTCAAAGGTGGATTAGAATTGTACGGCAGGGAAACTGCGGATAAGAAGGTACTGTCTCTTGCAGAAAAAATAGGCTCGGATGTTCCATTTTTTTTAAATGGAGGAACTGCCTACGGCACCGGAAGAGGAGAAATCTTAAAAAATATTCAGATAATGACAGATTATCATATTCTACTGATATTGCCGGATATAACAATTTCTACGATCTGGGCCTATAAAAACTTGAATTTAGCCTTGACAAGAAAAAATCATGATTATAAATTTAAAGGCTTTACGATTCAGAATTTGGACCTTATCCATTTCAGGTCTGAATTCTATAATGATTTCGAAAATCTGGTATTCAAACACCATCCGCAGCTCGCAATTGTGAAGGCAGAACTCTATGAACTTGGAGCGGATTATGCGAGTCTGAGCGGAAGTGGTTCAGCACTGTACGGATTATACTCGTCTTTATCCAAAGCTGAAGAAACCAGTAAGGTATTAAGTCGCCGGTTTAGTACGCATCTATGTCATCCGGTTATTAAGATGTGAAAGAGTGTGAGAGCGGTTGCTGAATTACACACACCTGGTGGAAATTTTCTTCACATTTTATTATGAGTATCGTGGGGCGTAGCCAAGCGGTAAGGCACCGGGTTTTGGTCCCGGCATGCGGAGGTTCGAATCCTCCC